>Ga0315293_10001007_pt1 | contig 27067 bp, 17 predicted proteins | sample YL17G13_20_MG_FD_203071 | JGI IMG/M metagenome (GOLD analysis project Ga0315293, IMG submission 203071) | Sediment microbial communities from Yellowstone Lake, YNP, Wyoming, USA - YL17G13_20 | ecosystem: Environmental > Aquatic > Freshwater > Lake > Sediment | place: USA: Wyoming | collected...
ACTTCGCCGTCGAGTTCGAGTACCCGAACGGCGCCCGCGTCATGAGCATGTGCCGCCAGACCCCGGGCTGCGCCGACCGCGTCGAGGAGAAGATCGTCGGGACGAAGGGCCACGCCTTCGGCTACGGCGAGATCGCCGGCCCGAACGCCTGGAAATTCGAAGGGGACGAGCCCGACCCCTACGTCGTCGAGCACACCGACCTCATCGCCAGCATCCGGGACGGCAAGCCCCTCAACGAAGGCAGGAGGGTCGCCGAAAGCACGCTCTGCGCCATCATGGGCCGGATGAGCGCCTACACCGGCCGGGCCCTGAGCTGGGACTGGGCCATGAACGCCTCCAAGCTCGACCTGACGCCGGCCAAGTTCGGGTTCGGCCCGAACCCGGTCGACCCGGTCGCCGTCCCGGGGCAAACGCCGCTCGTCTGAAGCATCGATGGAAGTGACAGCCCGCTTGAGGCAGCGACGGGGACGCCAGCAGTCTGTCACCTCTCTTTCATGAGCTAATATAAGGAATGGGCACGACGGAGGAATCAACATGAGCGAAAAACGCACGAAAATGGACCGCAGGCAATTCATCAAAAGGGCCGCTCTAGCCGGGGGCGCGGCCGTTGCCGGTTTCCCGACGATCGTCAAGGCCGCGGCCCTGGGCAAGGACGGGGCCGTCGCGCCGTCTGACCGCATCGTCATGGCCGGCATCGGTTTCGGCATGATGGGGCCGGGCAATATGTCGAACTTCCTCGAGAAAAACGAGGTCCAGTGGGTCGCCGTCTGCGACATCGACAAGGAGCCGCTGGCCATGGCCCGCGACATGGTCGACAAGAAGTACGGCAAAAAATCCTGCGCGACCTACCACGACTTTCGCGAGCTCTTCCTCCGCAAGGACCTCGACGCCGTCTCCATCGCCGTTCCCGACCACTGGCACGCCATCCTGGCCATTTCGGCGCTCCGGGCGGGCCTCGACGTCTACGGCGAGAAACCTCTGACACACAACCTCCGCGAGGGCCGGGCCCTCTGCGACGCCGTCGAACGCTACGGCCGCGTCTGGCAGACAGGTTCTTGGCAGCGCTCCGTCGAGAACTTCCACCAGGCGTCGGAGCTCGTCCGCAACGGCCGCATCGGCAAGGTCAAGAGGATCGAGGTCGGGCTCCCCTCGGGGCACTACGATTTCGCCGGGACCTTCGGCCAGGAGGCGCTCATCGCCCCACCGCCGAACCTCGACTACGAATTCTGGGTCGGACCCGCGCCCTGGTGGCCCTACTGCAAGGCCCGCGTCCACATGAACTGGCGCTGGAACATGGATTTTGGAGGCGGCCAATACATGGATTGGATTGGCCATCACCTCGACATCGCCCACTGGGGAATGGGTTGGGACGAGACCGGCCCCGTCGAGATCGAAGCGACAAGCGAGTTCCCGACGTCGGGCATCTACAACAGCCCGACCCGCTACTATGTCAAGGCCAAATACTCCGACGGGACGCCCATGGTCCTGGCCGGCGGGTACGACGAGATCTGGAGCGGCACGAAGTGGATCGGCGAACACGGCTGGGTCTGGGTCGACCGGGGCGAGTTCATGACCGAGCCCGAAAGCCTGAAACGCGAGATCATCGGACCCGAGGAGATCCGGCTGTACAAAAGCCGGGACCATCACCAGAACTTCCTCGACTGCGTCCGCAGCCGGGCCAAGACGATCACCCCCGCGGAAACCGCGCACCGCTCGGCGAGTGTCGGGCATCTCGGCGTCATCGCCATGGAGGTCGGGCGGAAGATCAAGTGGGACCCGGCCACCGAAACGATCATCGGCGACCCCGAGGCGGAGCGGCTCCTCGGCCACTCGTACCGCAAACCCTGGCAGCTGCCGGAATGAGGAGGAGACCCATGAAAACTCCCCTGACACACCATGAAGGCTTCGGCAGGAGGATCGGCGGGATCGCTTTTGCCGTTTTATTGGGGCTTGGCATTCTCGCTCCGATGGGGACGGCCCAGCAACGGCCCCAGACCGAATTTGTCCTGACCTATGATTCGCTGGACGCCATTCTCAAGGACCTCGCGAACTACAAGTTCGACCAGGGAGTGGGCGCGCCCCTCGGACTTCGGGCCTACGTCTTCGCCCACAAGGACGACCCTCAGGCCCGCCGGGAAACCGAAGCCGCGTTGCTCCGGTTTATTCAGGGCTCGCCCGCGCCGGGCGGACTGATGGCGGCCTGCCGGGCGCTGCGGCTTATCGGCGGCCCGGATTCGGTGCCCGTGCTGGCGTCGCTCGTTCTCAAACCGGAAACGACGGATGCGGCCCGCTTTGCCCTCGAAAGAATCCCGGGAAGCGAGGCCGACCAGGCGCTTCTCGCCGCGTTGGACAAATCCACGGGCGCGGTGAAACGCGGCCTCGTCTTCTCGATCGGCGAGAGAGGGTTGGCCACGGCCGTGCCGGCCCTCGAAAAACTGGCCGGCGGCAAGGACCTGTCGTTGGCCGCGGACGCCGTAAAGGCCCTGGGCAAGGTCGGAGGCCCGGAGGCGGTCCGTGTCCTCAACGCGACTCTCGGAAAAGCCAGCCCCCAGCTCAAGCTCGAAGCGGCGTCGGCCCTTCTCCTCGCGGCCGAAAGTGACGCGGGGGCCGCAGCCATCTACGACAAGCTCTTCGCCACGGATCTTCCCCCGGTCATTCGGCAGGCCGCATTCAAAGGGAAGATCGAAGCGGCGGGCGCCGGGGGGAAAGAGCTCATCCTGAAGGCCCTGGCCGGCAAGGACGCCGTCCTCTACGCACCGGCGATCGCCATGGTCCCGAAAGTTTTCAAAGCTCAAGAGATCGGGCAGGCCGCCGATTTCCTCTCCCGTCTTCCCGAAGACGCCAGGATCCAGCTCACGGCGGTTCTGGACGGCTACCCCGCCGACGTCGTCAGGCCGTACCTTCTCTTGGCCGCGGAAAACCCGTCCCTCGACGTGAGGCTGGCCGCGCTTCGCTCCATTGGAAAGTCCGGCGACGCGAAGTCGGTCTCGTTCCTGGCGACAAAAGCGGCAAGGACCTCAGGCGCCGAGCAGGACGCCGCGCGGGAGACGCTGGCCCGGCTCAAGGGCGCCGAGGTCGACGCCGCGATCCTGGCCCATATTCCCAAGACATCCGACGATGCGATCAAGGCCGAGCTCGTCCAGGCGGTGAGCGCCCGCCGCATCGCCGACGCCAAGCCCGCGCTCATGGCCATGGTCAAGTCCGCTCCGCCCATACTCAAGGCCAAGGCGGCGGCCGCGCTCCGCGATATCGCAGGCCCGGCGGACATTCCCGATCTTCTCGGGCTCCTTCTCGGCCTCGAAGACGAAACCGCCCGTGAGTCGATGCAGGACACCGTCGCCGCGGTCGCTCGCACAAACCCGAGGGAACTCAGCCGCGCCGAGGCCGTCGAGGCCCTCCTGGCCTTGGAAAAAGACCCCAAGAAAAAGGCGGATCTCCTACGCGTCCTGGGCAAGATCGGCGACGACACCAGCCTGGCCCAGATCCGGGCCGCCCTCGCGGACCCGGACGAGACCGTGGTCGACGCAGCTGTCCGCGCCCTCGTCGATTGGCCGACACCGGCTGCTCGGGACGACATCTACGAGGTCGCCCGGACCTCGCTCGTCCTCAGCCACCGCGTCCTGGCCGTCCGCGCCTTTATCCGCATGGTCGGCCTCGAGCCTTATCGGGGGCCAGAGGGGGCCGCCGGCGATCTTCTCAAGATCCTGTCCCTATCTCCCCGTTCGGAGGAAAAAAAGCTCGTCCTGACGATGCTCGTCCGCTTCCCCTGCGTCACGGCGCTGAAGACGGCCGAGTCGCTCCAGTCCGACGCCGCTCTCGCCGAGGAGGCCAAGCTCGCCGCCGGCCGCATTCGGCAGACGCTCGCGGCGAAATAAAAAGAGGGAGGCTGGCCATCATCGAAGGACAAGCGTCGGGAGAAAGAACGCCGAAGCTCCGATACGGCATGGTCGGCGGAGGCCAGGGCGCGTTCATCGGCGACGTCCACCGCAAGGCCATCGCCATGGACGGCAAGGCGGAGATCGTCTGCGGCGCCTTCTCCCAAACCTATAAGAACACGCTGGCCACGGGCGACGCCCTCGGCCTTCCCAGGGAACGCCTTTACAAAACATTCGAAGACATGATCCGGGCCGAGGCCGGACGCCCCGACCGGCCGGACTTCATCAGCATCGTCACTCCGAACAGCACTCACTACGCGGCCGCAAAGCTGGCCCTCGAACACAGCTTCGCCGTCGTCTGCGAAAAACCTCTGGCCACGAAATCCGGCGACGCCGCGGACCTAGCCCGCCTCGTCCACGCCAAGGGGCTCCTCTTCTGCGTCACTTACGCCTACTCGGGCTACCCCATGATCAAGCACATCCGGGACATCGTCGCCCGGGGCGAGCTCGGCGAGATCCGCTTCGTCAACGGCGAGTATCCCCAGGAATGGCTGGCGACGAAGCTCGAGGACACCGGGCAGAAGCAGGCCGCTTGGCGGACCGACCCCAAGCTCGCCGGCGCCTCCAACTGCGTCGGCGATATTGGAAGTCACATCGAGTTCATGGTTGGTCACATGACCGGCCTCCGCATCGAGTCGCTCTGCGCCCGCCTGGACAGGTTCGGCGCCGGTCGCCCCCTCGACGACAACGCCACGGTCATGATCAACTACAAGGGCGGGGCCAAGGGCGTCTGCTGGAGCTCCCAAATCGCCCTCGGCCACGACAACGCCCTCCGCCTGCGCATCTACGGGACGAAGGGCGCAGTCGAGTGGTTCCAGGAGACGCCCAACACCGCCCGGGTCTCGTTCCTCGACCGGCCGACCGGGATCATCTCCCGCGGCCGCGACCCGATGTCACCCCGGGCCCAAAGCCTGTCGCGCCTCCCGTCGGGCCATCCGGAGGGTTATTTCGAAGGCTTCGCCAACATCTACTCGACGTTTATAGCGACCCTGGGGAAAAAGCTCCGGGGAGAGACCTTGTCCGCTGACGACCTCGACTTCCCCGGCGTCGAGGAAGGGGTCCAAGGCGTCAAGTACATCGAGAAGTGCGTCGAAAGCTCGGCCAAAGGCTCGATCTGGTTGGATATGGGGACATGAAAGGAATATGGAGGAATCAATGGCACGACCTGTAACGTTATTTACCGGCCAATGGGCCGACCTGCCCTTCGAAGAGGTCTGCAAGAAAGCGGGCGCCTGGGGCTACGACGGCCTGGAGATCGCCTGCTGGGGCGACCACATGGACGTCCGCAAGGCCGCTTCCGACCCCGCCTACGTCCGCGAGAAAAAACGCGTCCTCGAGAAGCACGGCCTCAAGTGCTGGGCCCTCGGCGCGCATCTCGCCGGTCAATGCGTCGGCGACGAATACGACCCGCGTCTCGACGGCTTCGCGCCCGACGCCGTCAAAGGCAAGCCGGAAGCCCTGCGCAAGTGGGCCATCGAAGAGATGAAGGCCACGGCCCGAGCCGCCCGCAACATGGGCTGTTACGTCGTCAACGGGTTCATGGGCTCGCCCATCTGGAAGGCCTGGTATTCCTTTCCCTCGACGACCGAGGAAATGGTCGAGGCCGGCTTCCAGAAGATCCTCAGCCTGTGGACGCCCATCTTCGACGAGTTCGACGAGCAGGGCGTCAAGTTCGCCCTCGAGGTCCACCCGACGGAGATCGCCTTCGACGTCTACACGACGAGACGCCTCCTCGACGTCTTCAACTGCCGGCTGACCCTCGGCCTCAACTTCGACCCCAGCCACCTCGTTTGGCAAGGCATGGAGCCGCATCTCTTCATCCGCGAGTTCGCCGACCGCATCTACCATGTCCACATGAAGGACGTGGCCGTGACCCTCGACGGCAAGGCCGGCATCCTCGGCTCGTTCCTGCCCTTCGGCGACGTCCGCCGCGGCTGGAACTTCCGCTCGCTCGGCCACGGCGATGTCGATTTCGAGGCCATCATCCGCGAGCTCAACGCGATCCAATACGACGGTCCCCTCTCGGTCGAGTGGGAGGACAACACCATGGACCGCGATTTCGGCGCCGAGGAAGCTCTCGACTTCGTCCGCGCGACGAACTTCTCGCCGTCCAAGGTGGCTTTCGACAAGGATATGAAGAAATAGGGACGCGCAGTCCCAGGTTCAGTTGCCGCGCCGGGCCGGGCTGACCACCCGGAACGTCCGCTCCAAACGCCGGCCCTCGCCGTCCGTCAGGACCAGCCGGTGCTCTCCCGGCTCTGGATTCAGCGAGATCTGATGAAAAACCCTCGTCGAGGCTATAATTCTCATCGAGGTGCCAATGGATGGTCGCGCCATCCTCCCGGTGGACGGCCTCGAAGACGACCTCCCCGGCCCGGCCGTCGAGGCCGATGGGGACGTAGACCGACATATCCGGCTCCGGGTAGATCAGGTTCATCACCCGAGACCCCCGTTCGGCCGCCGGGCCGCCGCCGCAGTCTGCCCGAAAAGGAGGCAGCTGCCGGTACTCGGGGTGGTCGGCCCGGTAGTAATATTCCTGGACGGGCGGCAGGACGAACCAGGATTCGTGCTTCATGCGCTCCACCGCTTCGCAGCGGCTGTCCACCCGGAAGCGGCCCGTGCCGTCCAGGTGCACCGTTTGGTGGAAGGCGCACATCCGGTCGAAGCGGCTCTCCTCCGGCACCCAGACCGTTTCCACCGGACACAATCCCGTCGCCAGAAAACCCGAGTCCCGGCAGACCCTGACCTCCTTGAAGCCCGACCACGGCCGTTCGATCCGTCCGCCACCGTCGACCACGCCGAGGAGGTCGAAGAGGACCGGGGCCGCGGCCGCGAGCCCGGTCAGCCCGGGCTTGCCTTCGCCGTCGGCATTCCCGGCCCAGACGCCGATCGTGTAGTTGGGCGTTACCCCGACCGCCCAGGCGTCCCTCAGCCCGAAGCTCGTGCCCGTCTTCCAGGCCACCCACTTCGATGAGCTGAAATTCCGCCAGAAGCCTTCCTCGTCCGGCCGGTTGACCGCGGTCAGGGCCTGAAGCGTGAGGTAGGCGGCGGCCGCCCCGAGGTCCTTCATCTTCGACGGCGCCTCCCGTGCGTCCCGCAAGAGCCTGACCTCCCGGCCGCCGCCGGCCGCGTTCGAAGCAAGCTCCGCCAGCTTGGCGTAGAGCGCCGCGATCTCGACGAGCCGTCCTTCCGCACCGCCAAGGATGAGCGTCAGGCCGTAGTCGTCGGGCGACCGGTCCAGGGTTGTCATCCCCCACTGCCTCAGCCGGTTCTCGAAGCGGGGAATGCCGTACTCCCGGAGCTCGCGCACGGCCGGGACGTTGAGCGACCAGGCGAGGGCCGTCCGGGCCGGGACGGCGCCCCGGAAACGCCGGTCGAAATTCTCGGGCTTGAACCCTTCGAAGCGGACGGGCGTATCGGGGACCAGGGTCGTCGGGGTGATGCCGCCTTCCTTGATCATGGCCGCGTAGAGGAACGGCTTGAGAATGCTCCCTGTGCTCCGCCGGCTCTGGAGGATGTCGACGCTCTGGCCTTGCTCCCCGCGCCGCTCCAGACCGACGTTGCCGATATAGGCGACGACGGCCGCTTCGCGGTTATCGATGACGACGGCGGCGAGATTCCGGATGTCCCGGTCGAAGAGCCGCTGGCTGTACTGCTCGACCATCCGCCGGACCGTCCTCTGCAGGTCGGCGGCGATGAAGGACCGGAAAGGCGGCGCGGCGCCGGGACGGGCGGCCAGGGTGTCGAGGAGATGCGGGGCGTCACGGGGCACGGGGCGCAGGCGCTCGGGCATGGGCTCGGCCAGGGCCAGCCGGCACTCGAGGTCGGGCAGCGTCCCCTTGGCGCGGAGCCGCTCCAGCAGCCCGTTCCTTTTGAGAAGGAGCCGCGCGCGTCCGGCTTCCGACCCGAAGAGCCCCGGATCGTTGGGCAGTACGGCGAGGAAGGCGGCCTCGGCCCAGCTCAGCCGCTCCGGGCTCCGGCCGAAATAGAGCCAGGACGCGGCGTCGATGCCGACGACATTGCCGCCGAAGGGAGCGTGAGTGGCGAAGAGGGCCAGGATCTCTTTCTTCGAGCGCCTGACCTCGAGCTTCACGGCCAGCGCGGCCTCCTTCAGCTTTTCGAAATAGGTCCGCTTCCGGTTTTTCCGGGCCAGGCGGACGACCTGCATGGTGATCGTGCTCGCCCCGCTCTCGACTCTCCCGGAGCGGAGGTTCTGACGCACGGCCCTGGCCACGGCCAGGGGGTCGACTCCCGGATGGAGATAGAAGCGGCGGTCCTCGAAACGGACGAGGACGCGGAAAAAGCGCTCGGGGACGCGGTCGCCCGGCGGGAAGCGCCATTGGCCGTCAGCGGCCGGCCGGGCCCCGAGAAGCTCGCCCTCCGCGCTGAAGAGCACCGGTGAAACAGGGTTGGAGAAGCGAACGCCGGGAAGGGCGAGCCAGAATAGGATGATAAGTATGAAGCATATGCCAACGGCGTAGAATCTGGGGCGCCTAAGAAGGGGGACACATACCGGAGGTACATGTCCCCGCTCCCGGCCCGCCTTTGTCATCGCTTGCTTACCCTCGGAAAGAAGAGGGAAAGAATGGGGATATGTACCTCCGGTACGGCGGGGAGCGGATTCTGAGGAGCGACCTGCAGAATTGTGGCTGAGCACTCGAAGCCACGATTCTGATAAATATCTGAATCAAGAAGATTCATGCCACCGCTCCGGGGCCTACAAATCTAAGAGGGACAGCCCCCATTGGGGGCTGCCCCCAATGGGGACGGTCCCTCTTTACTCGATGATCTCGATCCATTGTCCTTTCGTGTTGGCGTGGACCGCAGCGTCGTACATCGCCTCGACAGCGACGCCCGGCTGGTAATAGCGGCCGCGGTAGGAGGCGTTGAGGACGACGAGGAAAACCTTTTCCTGACCGGCCTCGAGCCGGAGATAGGTGAAGACCCGGTCGTCGCGGATGTCCTGGTAGTCGACGTCCGCAGCGGCCCCCGCCTCGCCGCCGAACCTCGGGTTCTTGATCTGGAAGCCGGAGGCCGTGAGGTGGGCTAGGACGAGGTTCTTGAGCCGCTTCGAGGTCAGGTTCTTGACCCGGACCTCGGCCACGAGGTCGAGCCCCTGGGTGATCTTGTCGATGCCGAAGGCATTCATCTTCATGTCGCGATAGCGGACGTCGATCGACAAGCCCTCCGAAGACTCCGTCTCGATGCCGGCCGGGGGCACCCCCCGCCGGTAGACGTTGACGTAGAGGGGCGTTGTTTCTGTGTTCGTCACGGCGAGGGTCCGGCCCTTCATCGGGAAGCCGGGGAATTCACGCCTGTCGAAAGGGGTGGACGACTCGACGGCCAGAGGCCTCTCCCCGTCCCAGGCGAGACGATAACGGAAGAGCTTGATCTCAGCGCTGCCGTAGTAAGCGGCGAGGGCCATCAGGCCGAACGAGGTCTCGTGGGTCGAGAGCCAAAGGTCCGAGGCGAGCGTCTTGGAGATATCCTCGAGAAGGCTCCGTGCCTTTTCGGGCCGTGCCATCTGGACGAAGGCCCTGACGGCCATGGCCTTGTCGCGGAAGTCGGAGCCGAAGGTCTCGCTGTCGTCGCGGTAAGGCTTGAACTCGAGGCGGGAGCGCTCGGCCAGGTCGGCCGCCGCGTCGGCCTGACCGGTCATGTGGAAGGCCGCGGCCAGCATGAGCCCGGCGAGGCCGGGGAGGTCGGGGGTTTCCCGGAGCCGGTTCATGGCCCCGAGGTCCGGGTCGCGGGCCAGGGCCAGCGTGAACAGCCGGAAGGCCTGGGTGAGCTGAGCCGCAGCCCCGCCCGTTACGAAATTGTTGGACAGCATCTTCTGGTTGGCCCGCCAGCTGTCGAGCATGGACTGCGGGACATGATAGCCGAGGCGCGCCGCCTCGAGCAGGAAATAGCCGGCGTAGGCGGTCGTCCATTCATGCCCTTCGCGGCTTCCCGGCCAATAGGAGAAGGCGCCGTTCGTCATCTGGAAGCCGGTCATTTTCTGGATGGCCGCCTTGACGTATTCCTCGACTTCCCGCTTTTGCCCTTCTTCGAGCTTGACCAGGTTTTTGAGATAGAGCTGGGGCAGGGCCGTGGACAGCGTCTGCTCCAAACAGCCGTGGGGATATTGGATGAGGAAATCAAGCCTCTTTTCGAGGTTGAGCGGGGGTAGGGACGACGCTTCGAGGGCGACCTGGTTCGTGTTCTCCAGCCCGAAAGGAACGACCTCCTGGCTGACCGTCTGCCCGGGCTTGACCTCGAGGCGCGTCGTCTGGGTGATGAGGGCGTTCGACGCCAGGACAGGTAGGAAGATCGCGTCCTCGACGCGCTCGGAACCGCTCGTCGCCCGGAAACGAACTTCGCCCTGGCCGATCCTCCCGGTCGTCTTGAGGGCGAAGGAGACGATGTCGTCGCCGGGCCGGGCGAAGGCCACCGTTTTGGAGCGTTCGCCGACGACCTCGAAGAACTCGTTCGTCTCCACGCTGACCACGACCTCCTTAAGGGCGGGCTTGGTAACGAACACGGAGATGGGCATGACGACGTCCTCGCCGGGACGGACGACCCGCGGCAGGGTGGCCAGGGTCATCAGGTCGCGCCGGACGGGGACCGATCTCTCGGCTGAGCCGAACGCCCCATCGCGCCCGGCCACGACCATGACCCGGACCGCGCCGAAATACTGCGGCATGGTCAACTCGTGGACGCCGCTTCCGCCCGCCTTGAGCTCGAACGGGCCATCGAACAGGACGACCGGCGGGAAGCGCCGCGGCTGGCGGGCCTTGTCTTTCGACTCGGCGCCCTCATCCCCGCCGAGGGCCAAGATGCGGGCCAGCTCGGCGCCATAGGCCTCGGCGACGAGGTCGAAGAGGTCCCAGGTCGAAACACCGAGGGCCTCGCGGCTGTAGAAGCCTTTGCGCAGGTCGGAGGTCGCAAACCGCGTCAGGCCGAGGAGCCCTTCGTCGACGACGGCCAGCGTGTAGGTCATGGGACGGCCGCCGCTCTCGCGGATCTCGACCCGGAATTTTTCCTTGGGCCGGATCTCGTCGGCCACTTTGAGCACGGGCTCGAGGCGCGTCCCCGGGTCCTCGACAAGGATAGGGATGACGCCGTAGAGACGGATGGGCGCGTCGCTTGTCTTGTCCCGGTGCGGCTGGAGGAGGGTGACGTGGACGTAGATGTTAGGCGTCATGGCCGCGGTCAGAGGGATCTCGAAACGGTTCTCGCCCTTGACGGTGGACACCCACATTTTATCGAGGACCGAAGTCCCGTTCTCGATGGAGACCAGGGCCCGGCCCTGGACGGCCTCGGGTAGGTAGATGACGGCCTTCTCGCCGACCTTGTAGGCGGGCTTGTCGGAGGTGAAGCTGAGCGTCGTCGCTCCGGCCCCTCCCTCCTCGCGGGCCCGGCCGGCCCAGCCCGGCCAGTCGATGTAGACGATCTGGCCCGAAGCGTGGCCGCTCACCGGGTCCTCGGCCCGGATGAGGTAGCGGCCCCAATCGGGATACTTGATCTGGAACTTCCACTTGCCGACGCCGTCCCGGGTCGAGACCTCGCCCTTGAGCAGAGGCCGGGTCTGGACGTTCGAAACATACTGGGCGAGCGATTCGCCGCTCCTGTCCCACCACCACTTCCACTCGACCTTGTAGAGCGAGACGACGACCTTGTCCCGGGAGACGGGCCGGCCCGATGGATCGACGGTGACGATGCCCACCTCATGGTCCTCATCGGTCAGGAGCATGCCCCGGGCCGGGTCACCCTTGGGCGGCTTGACGCCGACGTAGGTCTCGTAAGGATGGAAGGGCAGGGAGAACGTGTCGATGCTGAAGTCGCCGCTCTCCTCGAAGACCCGGCTGGTGAAGGCGGCGTCGAGGACACCCGGGCTGGGTTGGGGAGAGGCGATGTCGATCCGGGCGCTGCCGCGGCCCTGGGCGTCGAGCACGCCCTTGGCCACGTCGAGCGTTCCGCCCTCGAATTCCCTGGCCGGGTCGTCGAAGATGTAATCCTGGAATCGGTCGAACCGGGTCGGCCGCCGGGAAAGCCGGACGGACACATCGAACTTCAGGTTCGCCGCCGGCGCGCCATGAAGCCACTGCCCGGTGAGGGCCGCGTCGATGGGCATGTCCTTGCGGACCAGGGCCTCGCGTCCGGCGTCGAGAACGATCTTGAGCCGGTTGGGGACGACGGTCTCGATCTTCAGGGTCTTGCTGAAGGTCATGCCGCCGACGAGGACGCGCGCCTGCCAGTTGCCCGTGGGCGCCGTCTCGTCCGTCGTGACCCGGAACGCGTAGAACGGCTCCACGACTTTGTCCGGCTTGGCCGTCATGACGAGCTGTCCCTGCGGGTTGGCGATCTCCAGGAGCACGGGATGTCCGGCCGGCAGGACCTTCTCCCGGTCGAATAGGGCGAAGGTCAGGTAGAGCGTGTCTCCCGGCCGCCAGACGCCGCGTTCGCCGAAGATGATGCCCTTGACGCCTTTCTCGGTGGTTTCTCCGCCGACGTCGAAATGGCTCAGGGGCAGGGCGCCCTCGCTCGCGACCCGGAGGTAGCCGATGTCCCCTCCGCCCTCCGCCGAGACATAGAACGGACGGTCCTTGAGCGCGAGGAGGGCGAAGCCGTTGCTGTCACTCGTCGCCTCGCCGAGGGGCTGGTTCTGGAAATTATAGGCCCGGACGCGCAGTCCGGAAAGCGGCCTGGCCGTCCCGATATCGGTCGTCACGACGTGGAGCGCGCCGTTCGCCTCGAGCTTGACCACGAGGCCGATGTCGGACGAGAGGAAATTGCGGCCGACGACGGCCCGGCCATTGTAGCGGGGGCTGTAGTAGGCGTCGGAACAGGGGTTCTCCCGGTTGGCCCAATCCCCGGAGCTGTATTCGTAATCCTCTTCGGCATAATCCCAGTTCGAGTAGCGCGAATAAGCCGAGGGGTCGTCCACGTTCTTGAGCGGCGGTTCGGCGACGGCCGGTTTGCCGCCCGCGGGGCAGGGATAGGTCGAGTTGCCGCGGTTGAAGGACAGGACGATGCGGAAGAGACTGCCCGGGTTCTCCTTAAAGAGGGACGTCACATCGAGGTCGTAGCGCGACATGCGGCTGGTCACCGCGGGGTCTTCGGACAGAACGACCGACTTCCTCCAGAGAAAGCGCCCGACGCGGGCCAGCTCTTCCGAGCCCTCGAGGCCGTTGACCTGGAAGAACTGGGCGATGTTGCCGGGATAGATCTGGAAAGCCCCGACCTGGACGGATTTCAGGTTGACCGCCTCGATGGGCACGGTCAGGCGGTCCTTGCGCGGCAGGATGAGGCCCCGGCCGACGAAGCGCGCCAGGGGCCGGATCGATTCGAAGGCGACCTGCCGGTCGGACCGGTCCTTCAAGCGGCGATTGAGGTAATTGCGGATGCCGGGCAGGACCTGGACGGATACGTTCCCTAGGTACTCCTGGGTCGAATACACCCGGACGACGTTGCCCTCGATCTCGAAGGTCAGGGGGCGATTCTCGATGCGGATGAGCCCCTTGAGATCCTGGTTCCCGGCCAGGGCGTCGGAGAAACGCACGAGGACATGCCGCGTCTCCCCGAGCACGGGTTCCACGGAGACGAGCGAGAATTCACCCAAGGCCGGGATCTCGAAGGCGCGCCGGCCGCTCGTCTCGATGCGGAGCGGTGCGCCGTCCCAGGAGAGGTTGACCGCGGACGCTTCCTCCCGGCGCTCGATGTCCCTGACCGTGAAATAGTGGGTCAGTCCTTCCATGGCGTGGCTCCATTCCACGGGAAGCGCTTTCCCGTCCTGCTCGGCCTCGAGGACTTTTTCGACCAGGACCTTCTCTTCCATATCGGCCGTGACGATCCGGCCCCGGAGGACCTGGGCTTGCGGCCGGCTCGCGTCTTCGGCGAAAAGGCCCTCCAGGGAAACATCCATGTTGGGACGGACGACGCTGAACCCGAATTCGAAGCGGGCGAAATCCTTGGGCAGGTCCAGGATCTTATCGACGTGGAGGACGGCCTTGTATTCCTGGCCCGGCTTGAGTTCCCCCTTGGGGGTGAAGACGAGCTCGCGCGGGCTCTTCCACTCCACCGTCCCGTCGATCGCCGGGGAGAATTCAAGGAGCCCCGCGGCCGAGGGCCCGGGCGTCCCCGCGTTGTCGACGAAAAGGACCCGGACGGGCGACTTACGGAAGATCGTCCCGGCCGTGAAGGCGCTGACGTAGCGATACCATTCCTTTTCCGCCTCGGCCGGGGCCGCGGCCCCCTTCGGCTTGCAGGCGGATAGACCGAGAAGGCACACGGCGGCCAGAATGAACACAGCGATTTTTTTGGTCATGGAATATTCTCCCCAAATCCTTCGCGGCAAGCGTAGCCCTCGGGTCCGCAAAAGTCAAGGCCGCCGGGCCCGGCCTTGCCACCGCCCCTGCCGGTCTCCAGCACCGGCACTGCCAAGCCGGTGGCAGTGCTGGCGAAGCCGGTAGGACCGGGACTGGGAAGCCCTAGCCCCGGCATTTCGTTTGACTTGCCATTCTCCTTTTGCCTATGATGAAAGCGCGTTTAAACAAGGAGGTCCGGATGAAAAAGCCCGCTCGGCTGACGTTTCTCATCACGGCGGTCCTCGCCGTCTTCGTCTTTCTCCTGGCCGAGACCGTCGTCGTCAAGATCAAGACGACGAGCCTCCGGCGCGACCCGAAATTCACCGCTCCCATCGTCGCCGCCATTAAGGCCGGCGACGCGCTGGAAAAACTCGAGGCGCGCGACGGCTGGGTCAAGGTCAAAACCAAGGCCGGGGTCGTCGGCTGGCTGCACTCGACGGCCGTGGAGTCGAAGAAGCTCGACCTCCTGGCCATGGACAAGACCATGAAAACCCAGGCCTCCGCGGGCGAGGTCGCCCTGGCCGCCAAGGGCTTCAACAAGCAGGTCGAGGACAAATACCGGGCCGGGAACGCGGCCGCCGATTTCGCGGCCGTCGACGCCATGGAAAAGATCAAGCCCACGGCGGCCGAGGTCGAGGCCTTCATGAAAGCGGGCCGGCTCGGCGACTTCGGAGGCTCCCGATGACCGCCCGCGCCAAGGCCCTCGCGTCGATCGGCATCGCCGTCTCCATCTCCCTTTCGGGCTGCCAGGCCGTCAAGCAGGGCGCAGCCGACCTCATCGCCTCCACAGGCAAAGTCAGCCAGGAAGACGCCCAGGCCATTGTCAAGACAGCTGAGGTCCTGCGCTCGACCTTCGCCGACATCACCGAGGAGGAGGAATATTACATCGGCCGGGCGACGGCCGCCCTCATCCTGGCCAAATACAAACCCTACCGGAACGCGGCCGTGAGCGTTTACGTCAACACCATGGGCACGGCCTTGTCCTATTACTCCGACCGTCCCGAGGTCTACGCCGGCTACCACTTCCTCGTCCTCGATACCGACGAGGTCAACGCCATGGCCGCGCCCGGGGGCTTCATCTTCGTCACCAAAGGCCTGGTCAAACGCTGCGGCGACGAGGAAACCCTGGCCGCCATCCTGGCCCATGAGATCGGCCATGTCGCGGCCCGGCACGGCCTCCAATCCATTAAAAAATCGCGGCTCATCGACGCCTTCAAGGCCCTCGGCAGCGAGGCCTCCCAAAGGCTCGACTCCGAAGAGCTGACCAAGATCACCGGCATTTTCGAAGGCGTCCTCGGCGACGTCGTCGAGACCCTGGTCGAGCGCGGCTACGACCGGAAGTTCGAGTACGAGGCTGACAAGCTCGGGCTCACGTTCGCCGTCCGGACGGGATACGCGCCCGGCGGCCTGGCGGAATTTCTCAAGAGCATGGAAGAGAACAGGCCCTCCGGCCCGGCGGCGGGCTGGTTCAAGACGCACCCCAGCCCGGCCGACCGGCTGGCCCGGGTCAAGACCGAGACCGCGGCCCTGGGCGCCGCGCCCGCGAAGCTCGACGTCCGGACGGCCCGGTTCGCCGCAGCCGTCAAGAACCTGCATTGACCGAGCCCCGGGCTTGGCGGGCTTCGGCGCTTTCGCGACCGATGGTGATGTGAACGGATCATGCCGAATCCAAAGACGAAGTCTCCTGTCCGCAAGAAAGCCCTCCGTGGCCTCGCCGTCGGCCTGGCCGTTTTCGCCCTCACTTTTCTACTGGGCCTCCTGAATGTCTTCCGGCCCCTGGAATGGAAGTCGTGGGACACACGCCTCCAACTTCTCGCCGATCCCTCCCGCGCCGCCGCCGACATCGTTCTCCTGACCATCGACCAGTACAGCCTCGACGTCTACGAAAAAGAGCAGGGCCTCGGCTGGCCTTGGCCGCGGCAGATCTACGCCCCTGTCCTGGACTTCCTTAAAGCAGGCGGGGCCAAAGCCGTCTTTTTCGACCTCATCCTCAGCGAGGCCTCGACCTACGGGATCGACGACGACCGGCTCTTCGCCGAGGCCATGGCCCGAGCGGGGAACGTCTTCCTGCCCGTTTTCCTGAGCGCCGAGGAGGGGGAGGCCGAGGCCGCAGAAACGCGGCTTCTCGAAAGATCGGCCTTGGACCGGAGCCGCGTTCCCGGACCGGCCATCCACGCCCTCAAGTCCGTTTCCCTTCCGGTCGACGTCCTGGCCGCGGCCGCCGTAAAGGTGGGCAACGTCCAATTCGTCCCGGACGGCGATTCCGTCTACAGAAGATTGCCGCTCGTTTTCCGCTACGGGGATTGGCTCCTTCCGGCCTTGCCCCTGGCCATGGCCGACTTCATCTCGGAAGGGGTAGACCTCCGCGAAGTCCCCTTGGACCCTTCGGGAAACATGATCCTCCATTTTTTCGGCCCGCGTGGGACATATCAAACCCTCTCGATCGGCGCCATCATCAATTCCCAGGCCCGCATCGAGGAAGGTCTCGAACCCCAGGTCCAGCCCCGGGAATTCGCCGGCAAGACCGTCATCGTCGGAACGACGGCGGCCGGGCTGCTCGACTTCCGCCCGACGCCCTTCGGCGGCGTCTATCCGGGGATGGAGATCCTGGCCACGGCCCTCGACAACCTCGTCCACGGGGACGCCATCCACGAGGCCCCCGCCGCCGTGACCTGGGTTTCGGTCCTCTTTTTCGCCCTCCTCGCCGGGATGGGGACGTCGATGCTGAAGAAAACCGGGCATCTCGCCGCCCTCGGACTGTTCCTCCCGGCCCTGGCGGCTGCCGGTTCCCTCCTAGCCGCCCGGACCGGCGTCTGGGTCGAGTTCGTCGCCCCAGCCTTCGCGGCGCTCTCCGCTTTCATCGTGGCCGCGCTCCTCAGCTACGGCGTCGAAGGGCGCCAGCGCCGCTTCATCAAGAACGCCTTCCGTTATTACCTGAGCCCGCAGGTCATCGACCGCGTCCTGGACAATCCGGCCCTCCTCCGGCTCGGCGGCGAGAGGCGGGAGATCACCGCCTTTTTCTCCGACGTCGCCGGGTTCACTTCGATCTCCGAGGGGCTTTCGCCCGAGGATCTCGTCGGCCTGCTCAACGCCTACCTTTCGGAGATGACGGACATCATCCTCGACCTGGGCGGAACCCTCGATAAGTATGAAGGCGACGCTATCATCGCCTTCTGGAACGCGCCGCTCGACCTTCCCGACCACGCTCTGCGGGCCTGCCGGGCCGCCCTCCGCTGCCAGCGACGGCTGGCCGAACGCCGCGAAGACTTCCGCCGCCGTTATGGGCACGAGGTCCGCATGCGGGTCGGCATCAACTCGGGACCGGCCGTCGTCGGCAACATGGGTTCGGCTCGGCGCTTCGACTACACGGCCATGGGCGACACGATGAACCTGGCCTCGCGGCTCGAAGGGGCCGGCAAGGTCTACGGGGTTTCGACCCTCGTCGGCGAGGAGACGGAGCGGCGGGTGCGGGACGAGATCCTGGCCCGGGAAGTGGACGTCATCCGTGTCGTCGGGAAGAAACAGCCCATCCGCGTCTTCGAGCTCCTCGGGGAAAAGGGCGCCGTCCCGGCGGAGAAATTAGAGAAAACGGCTCTGTTCGGCCGGGCCCTCGAAACCTACCGGGCACGGCGTTTTTCCGAGGCCGCGGCCATGTTCGAAGCTCTCGCCGGCGACCCCGTGGCGGCGGTCTACGCCGGCCGGGCGCGACAGTCGGCCGCCTCGCCCCCGCCCGACGACTGGGATGGCGTCTACGAGCTGAATAAAAAATAGGATAGGACCATGAAACTCGAATTCTGGGGAGTCCGCGGAACGGCGCCGGCGCCGGGAGCCGCCTGGGCCCGCTACGGCGGCCACACGACCTGTTCGTCGGTCCGTATCGGGCCAGGGGAGTACATCGTCATCGACGCGGGAACGGGACTCCGCGAGCTGGGCGACCGGATCATGGCCGAGGGGGGAGAAGCGGACATCCGTATCGACCTCCTGCTGACCCATTTCCACCTTGACCACATCATGGGCTTCCCGGTGTTCGCGCCCCTCTTCTCGCCCCGGACGTCGCTCATCGTCCATTCGCCGGCCGGGGCCCCGGAGACGGAAAGCGCCCTGGCCGGGCTGATGGCCTACCCCTATTTTCCCCTCGGGCTCGGCCGGACGGCGGCCCGGAAAGAATTCCGGGAATTCGAGCCGGGGCCGCTGGCCGGAGGCATCGGGGTTTCCGCCTGCCGCCTTCGCCACCCCCAAGGCAGCGTCGCCTACCGGCTCGAAGCCGGCACGACGAGCATCGTCCTGGCCACGGACACGGAGCATCCGGAGGGAGGCATCGACGAACGCCTGGCCGCCTTCGCCCGCGGCGCGGAATACCTCGTCTATGACGCCATGTTCACACCCACGGAATATGAGGCCGGAAAAAAGGGCTGGGGGCATTCGACCTGGCTGGCCGGGACGGCCCTCGCCGCCGGGGCCGGAGCCGGGCATCTCGTCCTCTCCCATTTCAACCCCGCCCACACCGACGACGCGGTGGATCTTATCCTGGGGCAGGCACGCGGGCGCTTTACGGCGACGCTCGCGGCGGCCCAGGGCCTCAAGCTCGGAAAGGAATGAGCCATGGAGAAAAGCTTCTCTCCGGAGTTGACGCTATACGGGCAGATCCTCTTCACTCTCCTCTTCATCGCGCTGGCGGGCCTGGTCATGGCCCTGCTCCGCCGGGTTTTCGTCCGTCCGGCGGCCGTCGGCGCGAGAGACAAGGCCGGCCTGCAAGCCCGGCTCCTCTTCCCCGTTTCTCTCCTGGCCGCCGCCGGCCTGGCCAAGCTGTCGGTTCTCCGGACCGCCCTTCCGCTTGGGGCGAAGTTTTTCAGGTTCGTCGACGCCGCCTTCGTCTTTTTCGTCATTTTCTTCCTCGTCCGGCTCCTCGACGGCCTCGTCCGCATGCGGTATGAGAAAAAAGGACGGCCGTTTCCCCTGCCCCGCGTCCTCCACGGATTTTTCCTGATCGTCGTCTACATCGCGGCCGCTCTGGCCATCCTCCGCGAGTTTCTCGGCTTCAACATCACCCCCCTCTTGGCCGGCTCCGCCATCCTGACGGCCGTCCTCGGCCTGGCTCTCCAGGGCGTGCTCGGCAACGTCTTCTCCGGGATGTCGCTCCACTACACGAAATCATTCAGCCGCGGCGACTGGGTCAAGGTCGGGGAGACGGAAGGCCAGGTCGTGGACACGAACTGGCGGGAAACGCGGCTCCGGGACCGGGCCTCGAATATCGTCTGCATCCCCAACACCGTCGTCGCCTCGCAGACGATCGTCAATTATTCCCTGCCAGACAAGCCTTCAGCCGTCGTCCTGCCGCTCAAAGTGGACTTCCTGGCCCCGCCGGCCGTGGTGGTCGACCTCCTTCTCGAGGCCGCGAAAGAAGCTCCTAACGTTCTGGCCAACCCCGCCCCGACCTCATACATCCTCAACTACGACGAGTTCGGGGTGACCTACGTCCTCAAGTTCTGGATCTCCGACTTCGGGCGAAGGCCCGACATCACCGGAGAGGTCGGCCGGCTCGTCTGGCACAAGCTCCGGAGACAAGGCGTCGAGATCCCCTTCCCTCTTGAGAGCAAGGTCAAAAGCGTCCTTCGCGTTCTCCGATCGTCCGAGGACTTGATTGCCGAGATCTCCACGGAAAAGGAAAAGAACTTCCAGGACTTCGCCCGATCGGTGTTCCTGCAGGTCGGAGAGGGCGAAAAGGCCGGCCAGCCGCTCCTCTCGGATCCCGAGATCCGGGAGCTCGCCTCGAGGGCCGAGCGCCGCCGCTTCGGCGCCGGCGAGGTCCTCTTCCGGCAGGGCGATCCGGGAGAGGTCTGCTATCTCGTCGCCGCCGGTCGGGTCAAGGGCGAGATCGCGTACGAGGAGAACGGGAAGGCTTACACGACGGAGTTCACGGTCGGGCCGGGCGGGCTCGTCGGCGAGATGTCGCTCTTCACGGGCATGCCGCGGACGGCCACCGTGGTCGTCGCCGAAGAGGCCGAGCTCCTCGAGACCCGGGCCGGGGCCTTCGCCGCGCTTCTCGCCCGCAATCCCCAGCTCGCCGACGCGGTCGCCGAGGTCGTCAGCGGCAGGAACCGGGCGAACCTGGAGACGCTGCGGAAGGTCAAGGACCTCGCCGCCCGGGACATCGAAGCGGGCACCGACAAGAAGTCCGTCCTCGAATACCTGAAGAAGCTCGTCCATCACTTCAAGCGCTGAGCGCCGCCTTGCAGAAGCGCCGCCGCTTTCGTATAATCGGGGCGAAGGACGCCGGAACACTGTGGACAGCCGCAAACGCATCTACATCTCCCTCGGGCTGTTCGTCACCGTCTTCCTCATCGGCGTCGCCGGCTTCAAGACGATCGGCGGGCCCGAATGGTCCCTTCTCGACGCGGTCTACATGACCGTCATCACCGTCGGCACCGTCGGCTACGGCGAAACCCACGACCTCGGCGCAAATCCGGCCGCCCGCGTCTTCGCCGCGGCCTACATCATCCTCAGCCTGGGGACGATCGCCTTCGCCGTGACCTCGATCACCGCGTTCGTCGTCGAGGGGGAGCTCAAACGCATCCTGGGGAGGCGCAAGATGGAAAAGGACATCGGCCGGCTCAAAGGCCACGACATCGTCTGCGGCGCCGACGAGACAGCCCAGACCATCATCCGGGAGCTCCTCGCGACGAAGCGGGATTTCGTCGTCGTCGAGCCGGACCGGGCCAAGATCGACAAGGCCGCGGCCGCGGCGACCTTTCTGTTCGTCGAAGGCGACCCGGCCGACGACGAGGTGCTGAAAAAAGCCGGGATCGAAAGGGCCCGCGGCATCCTCCTCTCCCTGCCCACCGACGAGGCCAACCTCTTCGTCACGGTCACGGCCCGCCAGCTCAACCCGCAGATCCGCATCGTAGCCAAGGGGATCGACGTCAAGTCCCACGAAAAAATGGTCCGGGCCGGGGCCGACTACGCCGTGTCGCCGACCTTCATCGGCGGCATGCGCATGGTCTCCCAGATGGTCCGGCCGGCCGCCGTGACCTTTCTCGACATGATGCTCCGGGAGAGGGACAAGGCCTTCCGCGTCGACGAGGTCACGGTCGAGCCCGGGTCGGCCCTGGCCGGAAAAGCCCTGGCCGAGACGACGATCCGCGAGAAGCGGGAATCGCTCCTCGTCGCCGTCAAGCGCGAGGGCGGACCGGGCTACATCTTCAACCCGCCGCCCGACACCGTCCTCCGGGAGAAGGACGTCCTCGTTTTCATCACCACTCCGGAGAGCCGCAAGGAGCTCGAAGGCCTAGCGGGCCGCGGCTGAACGGGGCGGTTTTCCGCCTTCATCTCATCCCTTGTTTTATAGTATGATGAGCTGACCTCAACCGAGGCAGGAGTAGTTTCATGGGCATATCCGTAAAAGCTCCGGCGATGGACCGGATCACGCGTCGCGATTTCCTCAAATCCTCGGCTACGGCAGGCCTCGGCGTCGCCTTGACCGGGACGGCCTTCGGCCAGTCCCCGGCCCCGGCCGCGCCTGCGGCCGCGAAAAGCGCCGACGAACTCCGCGTCGCCGTCATCGGCTGCGGCGCCCAGGGCCGCGTCCTCATCGAGTCGATGCTGCGCATCCCGTCGCTCCGCATCACGGCCATCAGCGACATCTGGTCCTACAGCCGCCAGTACACCGGAAACTACCTCAAGAAATACGGCCACATGGCCAACGTCTACGAGGATTACCGCGAGCTCCTGGCCGCGGAGAAAGGCCTCCAGGCGGCCGTCGTCGCCACACCCGACTGGGTCCATGCCGAACAAGCCGACGCTTGCCTCAGGGCCGGGCTCCACGTCTACTGCGAAAAAGAGATGTCCAACTCGCTCGACAAGGCCCGGTCCATGGTCCTGGCCGCCCGCGAAACCGGCAAGCTCCTCCAGATCGGCCACCAGCGCCGCTCCAACCCGCGCTACATCCACGCCATCGACCGCCTCATCCGCGAGCGCAGCCTCCTCGGCCGGGTGACCGTCTCCTACGCCCAGTGGAACCGGGCCAAGGCGGACCTTCTCGGCTGGCCGGAAAAGTACGTCATCGACCAGGCCACCTTGGACAAGTACGGCTACAGCTCCATGTCCGAGTTCCGCAACTGGCGCCTGTTCAAGAAGTTCGGCGGCGGCCCCATGGTCGACCTGGGCTCGCACCAGATCGACCTCTTCAGCTGGGTCTACGGCACTCACCCCAAGTCGGTCGTGGCCAGCGGCGGCGTCGACTACTATAAGAATTGGGAATGGTACGACAACGTCATGGCCATCTACGAGTTCGAAACGAAGGAAGGGACGGCCCGGGCCTTCTACCAGGTCCAAACGACGACCCAGCATGGCGGCTTCTACGAGACCTTCATGGGCGAGAACGGCTCGCTCGTGCTCTCCGAGATCCCCCAGCGAGGCAACTGGGCCATGCGCGAGCCCCACGCCCCGGAGTGGGATTCCATCGCCAAGGCCGGCCTTCTCCAGTCCGAGACCGTGCCCATCCAAAAATCGACGACGAAGAACATCTACGTCGACGTCCGGGTGACGGCCGAGGCCGGACGCTGGCCCCTGCCGGTCGAGCTGGCCAAGCCGGCCCACCAGCCGCATCTCGAGAATTTCTTCGACGCCGTGCGGCACGGGACGCCGCTCAACTGCCCGGCAGAGCTGGCCTACGAATCCTGCGTCGCCGTGCTCAAGGCCAACGAGGCCGTCAAGGCCCGCCGGGTCATGGACTTCCGGCCGGAGCAGTTCAAAGCATGAGCCGCGCTGGATGCTTCGCCCTCGGAATCCTGGGCCTTGCGCTCACCGTCTTCGCCCTCGCCCCCCCGGCCGGTTCCGAAGCGTCCGCCGTCCAGGATGCGAAGAAGACCGCCTGGGACGGCAACCGGACGACGCCGGCCCACCTCATCCCGCTCCGCGACGAGAACGACGAACCCATCATCCCGACCGAAACGGACCCCCTGCCGTATTCGGCCCGCTTCACCTGCGGTCCGTGCCACGATTACAAGACGATCCAGGGCGGCTGGCACTTCGGCGCCATGACCGCGACGAAGAGCGGCCGGCCCGGCGAACCCTGGATCCGGCTCGATCCGAAAACGGGGACCGTCCTGCCGCTCTCGTACAGAAAGTGGGCGGGAAGTTACGACCCCAGGGCTATCGGCCTGACGGCCTGGGATTTCACCATGCTCTTCGGCCGGCACCTCCCGGGCGGCGGCCCGGCCGAATCCTCCGACGAAGAGGTCCTGGCCCAGCCCGAGGCGCGCTGGAACGTCTCGGGGAAGGCTGAGGCCAACTGCCTCGCCTGTCACAATAAGTCGGCCCGCCAGGATCCCAGCGAGTGGGCCAAACAGATCCTCCGCGAGAACCTGCGCTGGGCGGCCACGGCGGCCGGCGGCGTCGCCGAGGTCGGCGGCATGGCCTCCCGGCTCAAGGAAACGTGGGACGTCTATGACGGGCCCAACCTCGACGACCACGAGTGGGCCGTCGTCCCGTCGGTCAAGTACAGGACGGCCGACTTCGACTCCAAGCACCGCTATTTCTTCGACCTCAACTACCAGCCGTCGGACGACCGCTGTCTGGCCTGCCACTCGGTCTCGCCCAAGGACGAGGCCCAATGGAGCGCCGACGCCGACGTCCACTCGACGGCCGGCCTGAATTGCGCCGACTGTCACAGGAACGACCTCGGCCACGCGATCGTCCGCGGTTACGAGGGCGAGGCCGCCGAGACCGGGAACCGGACGGCGGGATCGTTCACCTGCCGGGGCTGTCATCTCGGCGAGAACGAGGCGGGCGAGAAGTCGGTCGTGCCGGGCCGGCTCGGCGCGCCCTATCCCAAGCACACGGGCCTGCCGCTCGTCCACTTCAAGCGGCTAGCCTGCACGGTCTGCCATTCGGGGCCGAAGCCGAAAGAGGGCTTCACGCGGGTCAGGACGTCGCGGGCCAACCGGCTCGGCATCTACGGTGTGGCGAAATGGTCGACGGACTTGCCCGCGGTCATCGAACCTGTTTATACCGAGGACGCGCGTCATAAGATTTCTCCGAACCGGCTCGTCTGGCCGGCCTTCTGGGCGAAGATGAGCGGGAAAGACGTCGTCCCGCTCAAGCCGGAGGACGTCGAGGCCGCCGCGGGCGACTTTCTCAAGCCTGAGGAAAGGATCGCCCGCGTCCTCGTCGCCCTCAGCCAGATCATGGCAGAAGATGAAACCCCCGTGCTCGTTTCGGGCCGGTTCGTCTTCGCCCCGAACGTCGACGGCGGGATCGACGCGTCGGAGCGGGCGGGGGCCAAGGCGGACACGCCGGCCCTCTGGGGCATCAGGAAGGGCGCGGACGTTCTGGCGCTCGTCCCGGAGTTCGACCCGGCCGCGGCCGACAAGGACCCGGCGGTCGAGACGAGGTTCCTGGAGTTCCTCCAGGCGCTGGGCACGGTCGCCGGCGCACCGGGCCAACCCGTCATCGTCGTCAAGAAGACGTTCTACCGGCTCGTCGACGGATTTCTGGACATGTCGGAGGCGCCGACCGAACTCTCCGAGGCCTCCGGCCCCGGCTGGCTGGCGGAGGGAAAATTCCTTCCCCTCGGCTCGGACTTCGACCTCCGGACCGTGACCGCGAAAGCCGGGACGGAACAGACGCTGACCGAGGAGCAGGTCGCCCTCGTCCTCGGGGCGCTCGTCCGATCAGGGGAAAACGCCGACTACGTCTATATCTCCGGGGGCCGGATGTTCCGGCTCGGCAAGGACGGCAAGCTCGCCTCCAAGAGCGACGCCGCAGCCGAACCCGTGACCTGGCCCCTGGCCCACAACGTCCGGCCGGCCCAGCAATCGCTCGGCTGGAAAGGCTGCACGGACTGTCACAGCGGCGGTTCGGACTTCTTCTTCACCAAACTCCGGGGGACGGGTCCTCTGCTTACGGCGAATGTGGAGAAGCGATCGGCCGCCTCCTTCATGGGACTGGGCGGGCTCTTCCAGAGGTTCTTCGGGCTGTCCTTCATCACCCGGCCGCTGTTCAAGGTCATCCTGACCGTCTGCGCTATCGTCATCGGGTCGCTCGTCTTCCTGGCCGGCCTGCTGCTCCTCGGGCGCCTGGCCGGCTTCCTCGAAAAAAGGTGAGAATCATGTGGTTCACGATCGTCGCCCTCCTCTCCGCCATCGGCGTCGTCGCCGGCCTCACCTTCCACCGCTTCTGGACGACCCGCGAAGAGGCCCGGGAGACCATCCTCTACGCCGAGATCTTCAAGAAGTACGCCGCCTGGCTCGCCCTCAGGACGGTCCAATCGACCCGCAAGGCCTCACCGAAAGCCTGGTGGGGATACGTCAAGGCCGTGCTTCTGTGGCGCCTCCCCGTCCTCGAGAGGTGGCTTTATATCTGCTTTTACGGAAGCTTCGCCTACCTCGCCGCGAGCGGTTTTTTCTTCGCCATTTTCGTCCCGCGCGGGCTCTTCGGCTATCCCCTCGTCGCCCATGTCATGGCCGGCGGCCTCTTCGCCGCCTGTCTTGCCGTCATCGTCCTTTTTAAAGGCCGGAATTTCATCTCCGTCCCCGAGCCGGTCAACCTGAGCCTGGCCCTTCTCGACCCCCGGAAGATGGGCATCACGGCGGCCCGGGTCAAATTCGCGGCCTTCTGGCTATTCGTCCTGGCCGGTTTTCTGCTGGCCCTCACCGCCCTCCTGCCCATGCTTCCGCTCCTCCGCACCGCCGGGCATAAGTTCATGTTCGAATTTCACCGCTACAGCGCGCTCGTCTCGGCCGTCGCCGCCGCTGTTTATGTCGACTTGGAGCTCTTCGAATCCGGCCGGCCCTGTTAAACCGGGCGTTTTTCACTCCGATGGGCTAGAGGAAAGGTGCGCGTATTGGGGCGGGGCCGGCTTTAGGTAAGCCAGTCTTCGACGGCGAGGCCGGGAACCCTGCGGAATTCCCGCGTGTTGCGGGTCACCAGGACGGCGCCCAGGCTGAGGGCGTGGGCCCCGATCTGGGTGTCGAGCGGGCCGATCGGCGTTCCGGCTTTCTCGAGCGCGGCCCGGACTTCCCCGTAGGCGCCCGCGCTCATTTCGTCGAAATCCGCGATCTCCAGGGGGAGAAGGAATTCGTCAAGGGCCTGGTTGTTTCGTTCCTTTTGAGCGCTTTTGGCGACGCCATAACGCAATTCAGCCAGGGTGACTGTGGACAGGCCGATGTCGCCGGGCGCATGGGAGGTGAGCTTGTCCAGCATTTTTGCCGGTTTCCGCTTGATCAGGGCGATACACGAATCCGTGTCGAGCATGAAGCGCATCAGAAAGCCTCTCGCTCCTGGGACACGGGCTGGTTCCGTTCGGACATGAAATCATCCGAGAACTTGTCCAGGCTTTCGACAAGCGAGTCCCAACTGCCCAGGGCGGGAAGGAGGACGACCGCTTTCCCGGATTTCTTGACGTAGACGAAATCGCCCTCAAAGCGGAACTCCTTGGGCAGACGGACGGCCTGGCTTTGGCCGTTGCGGAAGAGTTTGGCCGTTTTCACCCTTATTCTCTCTAAGTATATATTATACATATATACTTTCTCCCCCGATTTTTCAAGTTTTTCTGAAAGAATAGACGCGGGCCGATCGCGAAGATTCTCGCGGCTGCCTCTAACGGCGCTTATTTCTTATTTCGTCCGCGGCGAGGGCTGCCGGTCCCCGTTATCGTAAAGCCCGACGAGTTCGACCGCCTGGCCGTCCTTGACCACGAACTCCACCCGGAAGTAATCCAGCCCTTCCACCGCGAAGAGGGTTCCTGTCAGGGGGATGAGCCTGTACTTCGGCCCGGTCCGCTGGTAG
>Ga0315293_10001008_pt1 | contig 27056 bp, 15 predicted proteins | sample YL17G13_20_MG_FD_203071 | JGI IMG/M metagenome (GOLD analysis project Ga0315293, IMG submission 203071) | Sediment microbial communities from Yellowstone Lake, YNP, Wyoming, USA - YL17G13_20 | ecosystem: Environmental > Aquatic > Freshwater > Lake > Sediment | place: USA: Wyoming | collected...
GCGGCCGACGCCGCCACCGCCGCGGCCAGGGCGGCGGCCGCAAAGGCCCACCGTCGCGCGGTGGGCCGCATGGTGGTGCGCGGGAGGCGGGGCGCCGGCGGGCGCGAGAGTGGAGAGGGACCGCGCGCGCGCGCGCTGAGCGGCGGGAGACGCGCGCCGCCGCCCCTACACCGCCTCCCGCACCCCCCCCCACTCGTGCAGCTCAATGTGGGGCGCGCCCGCAAACGCCAGGCCTGCGGCGTCGAGGCGGGAATGAATGGAAAAGCGGGCGTCGGTGGCTGCCACCAGCGCCCCTCTCAACTCTCCCGGCCCCGGCACCCCTGCCGGCCGCGCCTCGAACGCGACGATGATGCGGGTGGCCGGGCCGGCCAGGGCGGCGGCGGCGGCGGCGAAGAGGGTTGCGTCCGGGGGCGGCGGGCGGGCGAGGGGGGCGGCGTCCCCCCTTTGTGCCTCGCCCGCGGCCGGCGGCGGCAGCGGGTAGATCACGTCCGCCGCTAAAATGACGTCTGGATAACCCCCTATCAATGCCAACACCGCCGCCGCGCTGGAAGGGTCTGCCCAGTCGAGCGCCGCGACGACCGCGCGGCCGCCCGCGGCGCGTCCTTTCCTCGCGCCTCCCGGCTTCTCCCGCCCCGCCAACCAGTTCCTGGCCGCATTGCCGCGCAGGCTGGCGAGCGCGGCGGGGACGTCGGTGAGCGCGACGGTGGCGCCGCGCGCGGCGGCGGCCAGGCCGGCCGCGCCGACGCCCGCGCCGAGTTCGACCGCGGTCGCCGGCGGCGGCTCCAACCACGCCACGTACTCGGCCAGGGCTAGACCGGCGTCCCAGACGCACGCGGAGAGGAGCGGGGCGCCAGGGGCGGCCAGGGCGGCCGGCTGTGGGGAGAGGAAGGGGGGGGGGGTCGGCAAGCGCGGCCATCGACGCCCTTTCCCGGCCCATTGACCCCCCTCCCCCTCAACCTGCTGCTGCACTACGATCTCGTCCCCGCTGGGCAGCTCGAGCGCCACCCGCTCCGCCGCCTGCGCCTGCGCGCGGTCGGGCGCGGCGAGCGTCGCGCGCACGGGCGCGCCGCCTTCCCAGCCCTCCAGGCGGACGCGCATTGGGGGGGATGGGATGACGTGGGGGGGGCAGCGGGTCCCCTGGTCGCCTCCGCGGCCGCCGCCAGGTCTGTCGTTTGCACGCGGCCGCGGCCACGACCCTCTCCTCCCTCGCTCGTCACCCGAACGCGCCCGCGAGCCCGTCGGCGGCGGCCGCGGCCGCCGTCCGCGCGGCCGCGAGCGCGCCTTCGGCGGCGGGCAGGCGCGCGCCGTCGCCGGCGCGCGCGGCCGCGACCGCGGCCGCCGCCTCTTGCACCGCCAGCTCCGTCGCCGCCACGCCGCGCACGGCGGCGACGCGGGCGCCGCCACCGGCGCCTTCCAGGTCGGCCAGCAGAGCGGTCAGCTTGGCGGCGGAGGCGGCGAGCGAGGCCGACGCCGCAGCGCGCGCGCCGCCGCTCGACGCGCCGGCGGCCAGGGCGTCGATCTGGCGCCGCCGGTCGTCGAGCAGGGAGGCGAGTTTGGCGCCCAGCGCGCCGCCCGCTTTCCCGCCCGCGGGCTCCAGCGCCGGGTCGACCCTCGCCGCGACGAGCGCCGCGGCAAAGCACGCCGCCACCGCCGCCACGCACATGCCCGGCTCCACCCAGGGCCGCCACCCGGGCAGCGAGTAGGTGACGATGAGGGGGACGGAATGTTCGGCGACCGCGTTGCGCAGGCGCAGGGTGAGGGTCGGGCGGCCGACGGTGTCGAGGTACGTCTTTTTGACGCCCGTGCTCACCTCCAACTCCTGGAACGGCAAATAGTGCCGCACCTTGTGCGCGCCTTCGGGCAAGACGAGGGTGACGGACAGGGAGTCGGCCACGATGTCGCCGACCGACGGCGCAAACGGCACCACGAGCTTGACCCGGCCCGCCTTGGCGCCCCGCTCGGCCACGGTCGCCAGCGGCAGCGAGTGCCCAAACACGCAGCGCGCGCGCCAGCCGCCGATGAGCGGGTAGCGCGGGCGGAGCAAGGCCTCGACGGACGCCGGCTTGACGCGCACGTTGGAGGTCGACACGTTGCCGATCTCGTCCTTGAAGTAGGTCCACCGCGCGCCCGCGGGCAGGATGGCCCGCAGGCCGACCAGGGTGGAGGGCCAGGCCCCGCGCGGGTCGGCGTCGTGCGCCGCGCGCGACCACTCGCCGGTCACCGCCGCCCCCGCGTGCTCCAGCTCGTACACCTCCTCCACGCGCACGTTGCCCCAGTGGGAGACCTCAATCTCGCGCGCGACGGTGGCCTGGACGAGTGGAGGGGAGTGGGGTTGTGGGTCTCGTTTTTTCTCGTTCGCCGCCGTCCCTGTCCTCCGCCGTCCTCCTCCCCCCCGCTCCCTCACGTGCACAAAGGGCGCGTTGTTGACGTAGTGCGCCATGGCCGGCGACAGCGTCCAGGGCGCGGCGGCGGGGTAGGGGCCGTGGGTAATCTCTTTGCCGTCGCGCGCCGTCGGCGGCCGCTCGCTGTGCGCCTCGACGCGCGCGTCGGGCAGCGTGACCTTGGTCGTTTGCTCCAAGACGTCGTACGGCGACGCGAGCGTGTGCGAGTAGCGCAGGGCGACGCGCTGGGGCTCGCCGCGGGAGATGGAGGCCGGGCGCGGGACTTGCGCGCGCACGTGCGCGGCAAAGGATTCAACCTCCACCGTCTCCCCCGCGCCCAACGCCTTCTCCAGCGTCACCGACACGCACGCGGTGCCGTTGGGCGCGCCAGGCGGGGTCGCAAGCGCCGTCTTGAGCGTCGCGCCGCCGTCGCCGGCGGCCGAGACCTGGGGAGGGAGAGAGCGGGAAGGGGGTTGGGGTCGGGGCACCGGCCGCGGCCGCCGCGCGCCCCCCACGCGACGCAGTGACGACGCGCACGCCGCGTGGTGCATCGATCGGGGCGCGCCACCCCTCCCCCGCCCGCTCACCTCCCAAAACGCGGCGTGCGCCGCAAGCGCGGGTTCCTCGCACACGATCGCGGTCGCGGCCGGGGCGCTGCCGCCGTTCTTCAGGGTGAGCAGGGTGCGCACGTCGACGACCTGCTTGTGCACGTCGATCTGAGAGGAGAGGGAGGGCAGAGGATCGGCGCCCATTGCGCGGCGCGCGCGCGGGAGCTCCCGACCCCTCCTCCTCCTCTCCTCCCCACCTCGCGCGTCGCCGACTGGATCACCAGATCGCCCGCGGCCGCGGCGGCCAGCGCTAGCGCCAGCAGGGCGGCCAACGATGCGCGGGGCGCCATGGGGGCGGCCGGCCGGGAGCCGAGGCGAGAGGTAAGGGCGGCGCGCGGCGCGGGGGCGACGGGCGCAGCGGGGCGCGCCGGAAAAAGGGACTGCGGGGAGCGCGGCGCCGGCACGCTCCCTTCACACCTCACGCTGCCCTCCCGCAGCCTCTCCCGCCCCACCCCACCTCTCCACACCATGGCCGGCAAGAAAGCGGTCGCCAAAGCGGGCGCCCCCTCCAAGAAGAAGGCCAAGGTGTGTGTTGTGGGGGGTGGGCGCGCGCTCGGCGGCGGCCGCCACCACCATGCCGCCGCCCACGCCCTCCTCCCCCCGCTCCCAGGCCCCCACCCCGTCCAGCTCGGACGACACGTCGTCTGACGACTCCGGCGCCAACGTGGCCGCGGTGAGAGGGAGAAGGAGGGGGTGGGGAGGCGCGCAGCCCGGCAATTATCTGGCCGCGCCGGCGCGCGCCGCGCCCGGCCCCGCGCCGCGCCCACCTCCCCCCCCGATGCGATCGCGCGCAAGCCGTGTCCGCGTCGGGGGGGATGGCGGGCGCCCAGGCGGCGCGGGTGGGCCGGCGGCGCGCCGGCGGCGCGCGGCCCGGCCGGCGGCCCGCGCCATGTGGGGGGGGTGGGGGCCGCCCGCGGCCGCCGGCGCCCCCCGCGCCCGCATAGACGCAGTCGTACACGAGCGCCGGCCACTTTGGCGGGCGGGCGCGGGCGGGGGCGTCGGTTGGCCCACCCGGCTTGGGCCGCCGCGTCGGCGCGCCCGGGCGCTGAGCCCCGGCTCACGACTCCCTCCTCCCCCCTCCCCCAGGCCGCCCCCGCCGCCGTCTCCTCGGACGACTCCTCCTCCTCCGACGACTCGGCCGGCGCCGCGCCCGCCGAGGCCAAGGCGGTCGCCGCCGGCTCCGACGACGACACCTCGTCCGACGACTCGGACGCGCCCAAGGCGGCGGCCGCCGCCAAGGACGACTCGTCCGACGACGACTCGTCTTCTTCGGACGACGACGACGACGCCGCGCCCGCGACGGGCGACAAGCGCAAGGCCGACGCCGACGCGGACGACTCGTCCTCGTCCGACGAGTCGGACGAGGGCGACGCCGCCGCCGCGCCCGCGCCCAAGAAGGCCAAGGCCGACAAGGAGGCGGCCGCGCCCAAGGAGGCGGCCCCCGCCGCGGGCGGCGGCTCGTGCACCGTCTTCGTCAAGAACCTGCCGTGGGCCGCGGACGACGCGTCGCTCCGCGACTACTTCGCCGAGGCCGGCCCCGTCGTCTCGGTCCGCATCGCGACCGACGACCAGGGCCGGTCGCGCGGGTTCGCCCACATCCAGTTTGAGAGCAACGCCGCGGCGACGGCCGCCGTCGGCTACTCGGGCTCGGACATGTCGGGCCGCGAGATCTTCTGCGACCTGGCCGCCGAGCGCGCGCCCCGCGAGGGCGGCAACGACCGCCAGGCGTTCACGCCGCGCGACGGCGGCAACGCGCAGGGGCGCACGTCCGACGGGACGACTGTGTTCGTCAAGGGGTTTGACAAGTACGCGGGCGAGGACGCGGTGCGCGAGGAGCTGACCCGCGTGTTTGGGGAGAAGGGCGGCGTGACGTCCGTCCGCCTGCCGACCGACCGCGAGACCGGGGAGCTCAAGGGCATCGCGTTCATCGAGTTTGGCGACGCCGCCGGCAAGGCGGCCGCCGTGGAGCTCGACGGGTGCGAGGCCGCGGGCGGGTGGCTCAAGGTCGACCCCAACGTGGGCGGGCCGCCCGGCGGGAGCGGCGGCCGCGGCGGCGGCTTTGGCGGCGGCGGCGGCCGCGGCGGCGGCCGCGGCTTTGGCGGCGGCGGCCGCGGCGGCTCGTTCGGCGGCGGCGGCCGGGGCGGCTCGTTCGGCGGCGGCGGCCGCGGCCGTGGCGGCTTCTCGGGGCGCGGCGGCTCCGACGGCGGCCGCGGTCGCGGCGGCGGCCGCGGCGGCGCGCCCTTCAAGCCGCGCGTCTCGATCGCGGCCGACGGCGGCGGCTCGGGCAAGAAGATCACGTTCGACTGATGACATGACACGATGCGCTGCTGCTTTGGGGGGGGGGGAAGGGTGACGGCAAGGGAAGGAGTGGGGCACGGGCCGGGGTCAGGGGCGCGCACGCGGGGCGCGCACGGTCGCGCCGGCGGGGCCGCCCCGGGGAAAAAAAAAGAACGAGGCCCCGTGCAAATAAGACGAGCGAGGCGGTTTGAGGGAGAGGGACGGGGGCGAGGCGCGACCCGCCCGCGCTGCGCGGCCTGCACCTCGGCCACGGCAAAGCGTGCGAGGCCGCGTGGCTCGACGTCGGCGCGCTGCTGCTCGGCCGGTGAGGCGCGACGACGGACATCCTGGAGCACGCGGAGCTGCACGTGAAGCCCGCGCCCCGGTCGCGCGGGGGGTGCCGACGCGGCGCCCCGCGCGCGCGCGCGCGCGGGCCAACCCGCCGGCGCTGACCGAGCTGCACCTCCACGATTGCACCGTGCGGGCCGGTGGCGGCGCATCCCACACCGCTGCCTGCCTGGAGGAGCTCAAGGGCGTGGCGCGCGAGTGCTGGCGCGGGCGTGGGCGTGGCCGCGTGTGCGAGAGCGGCGACGCAGCGGCGCCCGACGCGCCGGCGCCGTGCCCGCTGATCGTCGAGCTCGCCATGCGAAGCACGGAGAAAGAGGGAGGTGGGTGTGGAGGAGCTGGGGTTGCCTGGAAAAGAAAAAAAAAGACGGCGCGCCTGCCGCACCCTCCTCCCCTCCCTCCCCCTCCCCACCCCCCCCCAAAAAGAAAGTGCTACTTGCCAGGATTGAACTGGCGACCGACGGTTGCCGTGCTGCACCGGGAGGGGCGAGGGGAGGGAGGAGGCGGCCGCGCACGACGTCGTGCGCCGCCAACCCTCCTCCCCCCGCCCTCCGCGAGGGGTACAAGACCGTCGCTCTGCCACTGAGCTAAAGCAGCGGGGCCGCGCCACGTCCCCGCGACCACTGCCGCGGTCGCGCGGCCAAAACGGTGTCGAAAGATGAATTTTCGGGGGTTCAAGACACAAGGGTTGGTCGATGTGTTTTTTGGTGCGCCGCCCTCTCTCTCCTCCCTCACTCGCTCCCGCTGTCGCTCCCGCTGCCCGTCCGCCGACTCTCGGCCAAGCACCCCGGCGCGGCAGCCAGCAACGCGGCCGCCACCGACGCCGGCGTCGGCCGCGCGCCGCCGCGCGGCGCGAGCGCGGCGCCACCTTTGAGCGTGGCGACGCACTCGCCGCCCCGGTACGCGAGGAGAGTGGGCAAGGCGGCGTCCGGGAAGCCGGGCGAGACGGAGGCGGCTTCGGCGCGCACGAACGTCGTGTCGGCGCCGGCGGGGCCGGAGGCAATCACCCCAAGCGCGTCGTCCACCTCCGCGCACGCCCGCACGCGGTCGCCGTACAGGTGGCACACAACCCAGCGGTCGGCCGACGCGCGCGTGACGCGGGACACGTAGTCCGCCGCGGTGATGGTGGAGACCAACGACGACGCGTGTTCTTTCTCGGCCTTGTCCTTCAATTCCGCCAGCCGTTTGACCCGAAACTCTTCCAGGAATGCGTCGTCGTCAAACTCGCCCTCGAGCTCTTCCACTGCGTCGGCGTCGCCGGCCACGAGCGCGGCCCCGGTCGGCGCGTCGCCCGCCGGCGCCCACGCCGCCGCCTTCCACCGGGGCTCGGCCGGCGCCAGGTTGCCCAGCCGGCGCTGGGCGTCGTCCCACTGGGTGGTGGGCGCGTCGTCGGGGGCGGTGTAGTACGTGCGGTCGTCCATCGCGCGGGGACCGGGGGGCGGCGCGCGCGGCGGCGGGCGCGGGCGAGAGCGCGATCGCCGGCGCGCGGCAGCGGTGGATGCGCGATTTGCAGCGGGCGCGGCGATGTGCGCGCCGGCCTCCCGCCGCTCTCCGTCCCTCTCGCTACCCGCCCCCGTTTCCCGCCCCACCCTTTCCTTCGTACTCGTCCCGTAGCGCTTCGTAGCGCGCCAACTCTTCCTCGCTCAGGGACGGCACAGCGGCCGCCGCGGCGGCGTCAAAATCGGACCGCGACACGACGACGGGCGGTGGGGTCCGCGTGCCGCCGCCTCCTCCTCCCGCCGCCCGCTCCGCCGCCGCCCGCCGCGCGGCCGTGGTCCACGCGTCGGCCGCCACGCCGTACAGGTCGGCGCCGGTGAGCCCCGCGGGCAGCGCGCGCGCCACTTTCGTCAAATCCACCCCCCGCCCCAGCACCATCTTGCGCGTCAACGCGCCCAGCACGGCCGCCTTGTCGGCGGCCGATTTGCCGACGCCGACGTAGACGAGGCGGTCGAGGCGGCCCGGGCGCAGCAGCGCGGGGTCGAGGAGGTCAGGCCGGTTGGTGGCCCCTATGACAAAGACCTGCCCCCCCGCGCCCGCCTGGGCGGCGTCGATCTCGGCGAGCAACGACGCCGTGACGCGGTCCATGACGCCACCCGCGTCGGCGGCGCGCCCACGCGCGGGGGCGAGAGCGTCGAGCTCGTCGAAGAACAAAACGGACGGGGCAGCGGCTTTCGCCCGGCCAAACACGCCGCGCACCGCTTTCTCCGATTCGCCCACATAGGGCGACACGAGCTCGGGCCCTTTGACGGGGATGAACGCGAGCGCGCACTCGGTCGCGACAGCCTTGGCCAGCAGCGTCTTCCCGGTGCCCGGCGGCCCGTAGAGCAGCACGCCGGACCGGGCCCGGCCGCCGGCCGCAAAGAGGGATGGGTGGCGCAGGGGGAGGTCGACGGTGTCGAGGATGGCGTCCCTTGCCGCGGCCAGCCCCCCAACATCCTCCCACTTGACGCGGGGGATGGTGGGCGCGCCTACGGCGATCGCGGACCTGGCGCGGGCGGCTTCGAGGGCGGCGTCGAGGTCGGGCCGGGTGGTGGTGGGGGTCGGCGGGTCGCCCGCCGCGCCGTCGCCCGCTTCTTCCACCGCCCGCGACGCCGCTGCCGCGGCCGCGTCGGCCGCGACCGCCGCCAAATCGGCCGGCAGCAGGCCGGCCGCGGCCGCAGCCGCGGCCTTGAGGTCGGCCTCCGGCAACGCTTCCCCCGCCCGCCCAAGCCCCGCCCGCAGCAGCATGGCCCGCCCGCCAGCGTCCGGCGCGGGCACCGGGATCTCGTGCGTAAACACGCGGCGCGCGCGCGGCGGCAGGGCGTCGGGGGAGGCCGCCGTCGCGGCGAGCAGCACGACCCCCCGCCCGTCGACCGACAGCCCCGCGCCGTGCGTCGTGAACAGGTGGGGCACGCCCAGGCCGGCCGCAATCGCGGTGGGCACGCGCACGCCGCCGGAGACGCCGGCGTCGAGCGCGGCGGCGAGGCGGGCGGTTGTGGTCGGGTCGGCGCCTTCGAATAGGGCGTCGACGTCGGTCAAGAGTAGGAGCGCCGGTGTGTACGGATGCGCCGCGTCAAAGGCGGCGGCCAGGGCGGCGGCGGGCGCGGGACTGCCCGCCGCGCGGGCCGACGGCGACAGGTCGCGCGCCGAAAAACGAACCACCTTGAGCCCCAGCGCCGCCGCCGCCGCCGACGCGGCCGTGGCCCGCCCCGAGCCAACCGGCCCTGTAATCAGCAGCGCGGCACGCACGCCGACGCGGTCGGGGCCGTGGACCAGGGCGGGCGCGAGCGCGCGCGCGGCGGCGCGCCAGGGCGGCAGCAGGGGCCCGGCGCCGGGCAGGGCGGGGTGCGGCGCCCACGCGGCCAGCGCGTCGTCAAACAGGGGCGGGTGGGGGTCCGGACGGGGCGGCGGCGGCGGCGGCTCGCGCGCCGACCGCGGCCGCACGCGCTCCGCGGCCGCCCTCTCCCCCGCCGCCGCGTACCCGCCCACCCCCACCGGCAGCGTGCCCGCGCATCCGACGGGCGCGATGGTCAGAAGGGTGGTGGACGGGTCGATGCGGATGGGGGCGGGGCCGGGCGGGTCGTCGATTTCGACCCGAAAAAAAGACAGGGCCCTCTCCTTGCCGCCGCCCGCGCCGCCCACGAGGGCGTCCGCCAGCGCCGCATCGCCCGCGGTGTCGGGATCCGGCACGGCAAAGACGTCGCGGTGGGCGAGGACGCGCGGCGCGGCCCGGAAATAGGCGGCGACAGCGTCGGCGAGCGGGGCTGGCGGGGTGGTTGGAGCGGTCGCCGCCGCGGCGCTCGTCCCGTCCACATCCTCCTCGTCGTCGTCGCTACCCGCAGCCGGCAGCGCGGCGTCGGCCGGCTGCCGCAGGAGCGAGACCGTCGCCCTCCTCGCCGCCTGCGGCCGCGCTCTCTGGCTCGCCGGCGCCCCCCCTCCCGCCCGCCGCACGACGACCGCGTCCTGAGGCGCGGTGGCCTGCGAGCCGTCGGGCGCGAAGAAGGGGGCGAGGTGGCGTTGAAAGCCAAGGTTGTGCGCGAGCAGCGGCGCGAGCCACGCCGTGCCGCCGTCGGCGCCCGCGGGCGCCGCCGTCGCGGTCGCCAGACGCGCGGGTGCATCCGTGCGGGCCGCGTGCTGCACTTCGACGGCCGCGCCGGCGTGCAGGCCGAGCGCGGCGAGCGTCGCGGGCGCGAGCGCGAGCTCGGCGTGCACGTCCCGTGCGCCCGCCCACGCCGCATCATCCGGCGCGGCTGCCGGCTCCGTCAGCAACGCGACGCGCAGCAGCCGCGGCGGCGGCCCGTCTGCGCCGCCGGCATTGGGCAGCAGCGGCGCAGCGGCGCGGGCGAGGCGCTCGGCGGCGGAGCCGGACACGACGGCGCCGGACGGCAGGACGCCGCGGAGCGAGGAGGGAGGGGGAGGAGGGGCCATGGCGGCCGCGAGGGGCGCCGCCCTCGTGCAGACTGCGGTCGGTAGCGGCGGTTCGGAGCAAGGAGACAGGGGGAGAGACCGAGCTGCCCGCCACGGTGTGTGGGGGAGAGACCGAGCTGCCCGCCACGGTGTGTGTCGGAGTCGCCCGGCGGTTCACGCCGACTCGCCCGGGGCCCCGACCCCCCCCCCCCCCTTTTTTCTTTCTTTCCTTCCTTTCATTTCTTCACCGCCATCCCGAACGAGGCGTACATGTTGACCCGGTCCAGGTACGGCGTGACGTCGGCCCGGGCCAGGGTGGAGGCCGCGAAGCCGGCGGCTTCAATGATGGCGACGTACCACGGCGCGACCGACGCCGACCGCCAGATGACGCGCCCGCCCGGCGCAACGTGCGCCGCCAGCGCCGCCGCCAGCGTCCTCGCGTACGCGGCGTCGGTCCAGTCGACGTGGTCCATGAGGATGACGGCGGTGTAGCCCCCGGGCGGCGCGGCCGCGAGCGCGTCGAGGAACGGGCACGTCACGATGCGCAGCGCGTCGAGGGGCGCGCCCCCGGCGGCGCTCAGCGTCGCCAGCGCGTCCGGCTTGAGGTAGGCGGGGCACGCGTCCTTGGAGAAGCGGCCCATGAGGGAGACAAAGTAGTAGGGGTTGTCTTTTGCCACGTGGCTCCGCCGCGCGACGCCGTCGGCCGCGCGCGCGACATAGTCCGACAGGCGCACGCCGTCGCCCTCAATCATGCGGTACTGGGAGGAGGGGACGCCGGCGCCAAACCAGAGGGTGATACGGTTGAAGAGGGTGTGCGCGAGCGCGGCGCTCGCGCCGCGCACCAGGGCGCGCGGCGCGCGCTTGAAGAAGCGTACGGGCCAGCCCGCGTCCCAGCGCGCGGTTTGGACGGCCAGGGAGGGGGCGGTGGCGAGCGACTCGAGCCAGGAGAGGAGGCGGAGCGCGGCGGCGCCCGCGCGCACCGCGCGCACGATCGCGCCGTGCCCGCCCTGCCAGTAGAGCCCCCCCGTCGCCTCGTCGAAATAGTGCAGGCGCGCGCGCCAAAAGGCCCACGCGTCCTGGGAGAGGTGCGGGGCGAGGCGCGATTCAAAGAGCGACCGCGCGCCGGGGTGGTGCCCGTCGCCCAGCAGCCGCCACGCGTCGGCCGCCGGCAGCGCGCGCACGATGGCCGCCTTCATCTCCAGCAGGTGCGATTGGGCCGGGTTGCCGTCGACGCAGGTGACGGAGGACACGCCGTCGAGCAGGAAGTTGAGCGCATTGTCGCCGCCCGACGTCAGGGTCAGCACCCGGTCCCCCGGGCCCGTCTGCAGGGTGGCCCGGTCCAGGGCAGAGTCTTCCCAGGAGACCGAGTAGATAAAGGTGGCGGTGGGGGAGAAGAGGCGCGCGAGCGGCGACGGGGCGGGGGTCGCGGTGGTGGCCGCGATCGGCGCTTTGGCCGCGCTCTTGGGCGTGGCCAGGTACGCGTACCATGGGGCGCGAATGAACGGAACGTACGGGATGCGGCCGTCGGCGTTGACCTCCCACGCGCGGTCGAGCCGGTGGTCGAGGTACGCCCGCCGCTCCGGCCCCAGGATCACGCCGTCCCCCTCGAACGCCGCCCGCCAAAAAGCACGGCGCGCGAACGAGTGGGCGCGGGCGGGGGCGTCGCGGTGGGAGGAGACGTAGAAATCGGCGGCGCCGAGAATGCCCTCGGTCGGGTGGAGGTAGGAGATGGCAGCGTCGACCGCCGCGTGAAAGTCGGGGATCATGGAGAGGGAGTAGGAGAAAGTGACCGCGTGCGCGAGGCCGGCGGCGGCGGGGGGGGCCCACGCCGTCGCGTCGCCGCGGGACACGTGGACGTTGGTCCAGCCCTCGGCGTCGGCGCGCCGCTTGGCCACGGCCAGCAAGGGCCGGCACAGGTCCACGATGTGGACAGACTTAAAAAAGTCGAGGGGGAGGAACTCGGCCATCGCGGCGACGTTCGCGCCGGTGCCCCCGCCGGCGTCGACCCACACGCAGCGCCCGGCGAGGGAGGGGTTGGCCCGGAGCTTGGCGGCGAGGGCGGCGAGCATGGGGCGGCGGCCGTGCAGGAAGTCGGCGCGGAAGTCGTCGTCTGGAAAGGGGGGGGAGAGGGGAGGCGGGGGTTGAGTGGCGTCGACGGCGCCGCGGCGCGCGCGAAGGCACCTCCTTTGGCCGCCTCCCGTCGCCGCCCGCCACCCGCATCCACGCTCCCACGGCACCGCACTCACATTCGTTCGCCTGGTTTTTGTAGAACGAGTCGAGGCGTTCCGCGTGCGAGGCGCCCTGCGAGATTCGGCGTCGGCGACGGTCGGCGGGCCATGCGCCGGCTTCCCGCCCCGCGCGCCCCCTTTTTGACCCCCCACCTTGATAGGCTGAAGCCACATGGCCTTAAGGCAGATCAGATCATTCTTCAGCTTGGCCAGGCGGCCCGTGGGCGCGGGCGGCGTGAGGTCGAAGGATTGCGCAGAGTCCCCGCGCACCAGCGCCCGCCCCGCGGCCGCGCCATCCTTCAAAGTCAGCGGCACCGTGCCGCCCAGGGGGACGAGGGCGGGCATAGGGGTGGCGTCGCCGCCGCGGCCCATCGTGGAAAGAGGGGCGAAAAGAGGAGGGAGGTCGTGCAGAGTGCACGGCGCCAACGCGCTGGCCTCGCCCCACACCTCGCGCGCCCCGCCCCGCGCCCCGCCCCCATGTCGTCCACCAAGCGCAAATCCACCGGGGCGCCGCCCGCGGGCCAGCGCTCGATCGCGGCGTTCTTCGGGCGGCCTGCGCCCAAGCCCGAGGTATGGGGAGGAGGGAGGGGGCTCGAGCCCCCGCGCGATGGCGTCGCAGCCGTGTCGCGCGCCGCGGGGCGGGAGGAGGGGGGCGGCGACGCCCCCGGCGCCCGTGGGCCGGCGTCCCCCATTCAAGCGACAATCGCCCGCCCGCAGGAGCCCGCGGCCAAGCCGCCGCCGCCTCCCGCGCCCCAGGCTGAAACCGAGGCCGATATCGCGCGCCCGCCGCCGGCAAAAAAGGCGCGCGCTGCGCGCCCGGCGCGCCCGGCGCGCCGCGCGGTCGTTGACTCGGACGACGACGACGCCCCTGCCGCCGCCGCCGCATCCAGCGACGACGGCTCCAGCTCGGCGTCCGAATTCGTGGCGGGCGATGAGGCGGGCGCGTCGTCCGAGAGCGACGACTCGTCGCTCGCCGCGTCGTCGTCGGACGAGGGCGAGGCCGACCCGGACGAGGCCCCGTCGCCGGTCAAGCCGTCGCCCGTTAAGCGTGGCGGGGCCGCGGGCCGCGGCCGTGGCGGTGGCCGCGGCGCCGCGACGCCCGCCCCCCGCACCGCCCCTCCCCCGACGCCCGCCACCCCCTTCACCCCCGCCGCCTCGTCCATGACCGCCCCGCCCTCCTCTGGCGGCGGCGGCGCCGACGTCGCCCGCTTCGCCGCCCGCGCCGCCGAGCGCTTCCCCTTTCTCGCGCCGGCCGCCCTCCGCGACGCGGCCGGCCGCGCCCCGGACAACCCGGACTACAACCCGCGCACGCTGCGCATCCCGCCGGGCTGGTTCAAAGCGGCCAAGGTGACTGAGGCGCAGCGGCAGTGGTGGGAGCTCAAAGCGAAAAATTTCGACTCGGTCCTCTTTTTCAAAATGGGCAAATTCTACGAACTGTTTGAGATGGACGCCCACACGGGCGCCGACGTGCTGGGCCTGCAGTACATGCGGGGCGACCAGCCGCACTGCGGGTTTCCCGAGGCGTCGTACGCGCCGCACGCCGCGGCGCTGGCCCGCGCCGGGCGCCGCGTCGTCGTCGTCGAGCAAACGGAGACGCCCGCCGGCCTGGCGGCGCGCAACGAGCTGCGCAAGAAGCAGGGGCTGCCCAAGGCGGCGGTCGTGTCGCGCGGCGTCGTCGCCGTGCTGACCGCGGGGACCTTGGTCGACCCCGACATGGTGGATGCGTCTCCCGACGCCACCATCGTCCTGGCCCTGTGCCAGGCGCCGTCGGACGACCCGTCGCAGCTCATTCTCGGCGCGGCGGCCATCGACGCGGCCGCCGGCCGCGTCGCCGTCGGCGGCTGGGCCGACGGCCCCGGCGCCCCCCGCCTGCGCGCCCTGCTGGCCGAGCTGCGCCCGGTGGAGCTGGTGCTGCCGCCGGCGGGCGATGAAGGCTGCCTGGGGGCGGAAGCGGCGGCCGCGCTGCGCGCGGCCGCCGCGGGGGCGGCCGGCGAGCACTGGCTGCCGCGCGGCGGCGACGCCGGTGCGTGGGACGCGATTGGGGCGGCGACCGCCGCGTCGGCGCGCTGGGGGGCGGCGCCGGCGCTGCTGGAGCGGCTCGCGGCCGCGCGCCCCGCGTCCCCCACGGCCGCCGCCGCCCTCGCCGCCCTCGGCGGCGCGGCCGCCTTCCTGGGCGACTGCCTGCTCGACCGCGCCGTGCTCGCGTCGCCTGCGTCCCTTGTGCCGCTGCCCGGCTGCTGCGAAGGGTCGGAGGAGGGGTCGGAGGCCGGCGCGGCCGCCGCCACCAACCTCACCCCCCTCCCCACCACCGTCGTCTCCATCGACGGCCCCGCCCTGGACGCCCTGGAGGTCCTGGTCAACACGACCGGCGGCTCCGCGGGCACCCTGCTCTCCGCCCTGGATTTCTGCGTCACCCCCGGCGGCCGCCGCCTGCTGCGCGGCTGGCTGTGCCGCCCCCTGGGCGCCGCGGCGGCCATCGTGCGCCGCCAGGACGCGGTGGCCGCGTTGCTCGACGGCGCGGGGCGCGGCGAGGCCGACGCCGCGCGCGCGGCCCTGGCCCGCGTTGGCGACCTCGAGCGCGCCCTCGCCCGCCTCGTCGCCCTGGCCACCGCGGGCGGCGCGGGGCGGGACGCCGACGGCGTCGTCCTGTACGAGGACGCGGCCAAGCGGCGGGTGACCGCGGTGGCGACCGCGCTGGGGGGCGTGCGCGCCGTGCTCTCGACGCTGGCCGCCATCCGCGCCCTGCCCGCGGGGGACGCCGGCGGCGAGAGCGGGTTGCTGCGCGAGCTGACGGGCGACCCGGCGCTGGCGCCGGGGGAGGCGGCCCTGGCGGAGCTCGAGGCCGCGGCCGACTGGCGGTCTGCCGTCGCGACCGGCCGCCTCGCGCCCGCGCCCGGCGCCGACCCCGCCGTCGACGCCGCGACGGCCGCGCTCCGGGACGCGGACCGCGCCTTGGCCGACCACGAGGCGGGCGAGCGGGCGGCGCTCGGGTGCCGGTCTGCGGCGCTCGTCTCGGTCGGCAAAGAAACGCACCTCCTTGAAGTGCCCGCGCCCACCCCCGTCCCCCCCTTCTACGACCTCGTGTCCCAACGCAAAGGCTTCAAGCGGTACGCGTCGCCCGAACTGCGGCGGCTGGTGGGCGAGCGCGCGCGCGCGGTCGCCGACCGCGACGCCGCGGCGGGCGGCGTGCTCAAGGGCCTGCTCGCCCGCGTCGCGGCCGCGGCGCCCGCCTGGGCGGCCGCAGTCGCGGCCGCGTGCACCCTGGACGCCCTGCTCTCGCTGGCCGCGGCGGCAGAAGCGGGGGCGGCGTCCGGGCCCATGTGCCGGCCGACCGTCGTCGACGCTCCGGCCTCTGACCCCCAGTCCCTGCGCGCGTCCGCCCTGCGCCACCCCGCCGCCGACGCCCTGCTCGCGTCCGCGGCCGCTGGCGCGGCCGCGTTTGTGCCCAACGATGTGGCGCTCGGGGGGGCGGCGCCGCCCTTTGTCCTCCTGACCGGCCCCAACATGGGCGGCAAGTCCACCCTCCTCCGCCAAGTCTGCCTCGCCGCCCTCGCCGCCCACGTCGGCGCCTGGGTGCCGGCGTCCTCCTTTGCGCTCACCACGGTCGACGCCATCTTTGTGCGCATGGGCGCGAAAGACGCGCTCCTCGCCGGGCAGTCGACGTTCGCGGTCGAACTCCAGGAAGTCGCCGCCCCCCTCGCCCGCGGCACCCCGCGCTCCCTAGTCGCCCTGGACGAGTTAGGGCGCGGCACGGCGACCGGCGACGGGGCGGCGATCGCGGGCGCGGTGCTCGCCAAGCTCGCGGGCGACGTGCGCTGCCGCGGCCTGTTCGCCACCCACTACCACGCCCTCGCGGACGAAGCCGCGACCACCCGCACCGCGGCCGTCATGCACATGGCGGCCGACGTGGGCGGCGCGGTGGCGCCGGGGCGCGAGCGGGTGACGTTTCTGTACAAGCTGACGCCTGGCGCGTGCCCCCGGTCGTACGGCACCAACGTGGCGCGCCTGGCGGGCGTGCCCGACGCGGTGGTCGACCGGGCGGCCGCGCTCGCGGCGGGGCTCGAGGCCGGCGCGGGGCTCGCCGTCGCCGGCGGCGTGCCGCGCGCCGTCGCGGCCGCCGTGCGCGCGGTGGCGGCCGCGGCGGCGGCGGGCGACGCCGCCGCGCTCAAAGCCGCGGCGGCGGCGGTGGTGTAGGTGGGGGAGAGAGAGAGGCGGGGTTCGGCCTTCGGACAAACATGTGTCACAGTGCTCCTCCGTCTCCTCCTCTCCCCCCCCTAATCCCGGCGCGGCGCTTTGGCGCCTCTCTTGAGGGACGCGACCCGCTCCCGCAGCGCGGCGAGCGACGCGGCGGGCCCCGCGGCGGGCGCGCGCGCGGGCGCGGGCGCGCCGCCGACCGCGGTCAGTCTCACCGCCTCGACCCGGGCGCGCAGCTCGTCCAGCGAAGGAGGGGGGAGGCAGCCGGCTGGCTGCGCGGCGGCGGGCGCCGCGGGCTCGGCCACCACCCTCTCCCCTCCCCCACCTTCCTGGCCCTCCCTCCACCGCTCGTCGGCGCGGGCCACGCCCCGCGCGATGTACGCCCGAAAGTGGTCGGACGTTTTGGCGAGGTGGGGCGCCAGGTCGACGTGCGGGCGCGCGCGGCGAAACACGGCGAGCGCGTCCAAGCCCGCTTCGGACGTGGCTTTGGCGCCGATGAGGCGGAAGATGGAGGCGAGCTCGGATTTGGAGGTGGCGCCGGGGGTGGCGGGCGGGGGGCGGGCCGGCGCGGGGGTGAACGCCGGCGCCGGTGCCGCCGCCTTGGCCGCCACCACCTCCTCCTGCGGTTGGCCCAGCGCCCCGGCCGCTTGCAGGGTGGCCAGGTTGAGCTCGACGTAGGACGCGAGCAGGGGCCTCGGCGCCGCGCGCGCGTCGACGCCGACCGCAGCTAAGTCTGCGGAAATGGCGTGCCCGCGCGCCCGGCACAGCTCGTGCACCAGCCCCTTGACCGCGCGCAGCACACCATCGTCGGCCGCGCCCCGGGCGCGCACAGCGTCCGGGCCAAGGGCATCCAAATGGGCCGCGACCGCGGCGAGCGCGGCGCGCGCCGCGCCCGCGCCGGGCGGCGGGCACGCGGCGGCCAGCGATTTGGACGCTTTGCCCAGGCAGCGGGCAACCAGGTCGTCAAACCGAGCGCGGACGGGAGCGCCGCCCGCGGCGACGGCGGGGGGGGGGGCGGCGGCGAGCGCGAGGAGCGCGCACGCCGCGGACGCCGGCGCCGCCGCTTCCAGCAGTTTGAGCATGGCCACGTTGACGCCGCGGAGTAGCGTCCCATCCCCGCCGGGGCCGGCCAGGCGCGGGTCGAGCAGGCGGGCGAGGAGCGCGCCGGCGAGCGCGGCGAGAGAACTGGCGTCGAGGCTGGCGGCGACGCCCGGCGCGGCCGCGGCGTGCATGACCGCGTTGAGCACGTACCGCGCCGACCTCGACTTGCGGGCAGGATCACCACCGGGCGCCAGCGCTGCGTCAAACGCCGGCGCGGCGAGGGCCGCGAGCGCGCGCGCGAGTGCGCGCGCGTCGCCCGCCGCGCGCGCCATCGCTGCGGGCGACAGCACGCCCGACGCGGCGTCCATGAGCTCGTAGCAGAGCGCTTTCATGCCCTCGGTGGCGACGGCCAGGTCGGGGGAGGTCAGGTCGGCCATTCCCGCGGCCCAAGCATCCAACCCCGCGTCGCGCCGCTCGGGCGGCGCGGGCGTGACGCCGCCCGCCGCGCCGGGGGTCGGGGGAGGGGCCGGCGTGGGCGCGCCCGCGGGGAGGCGGCGGCCGGGCGGGCCGCCAGCCGTGGGCGGTGGCGCGGGCGTGCGAGCGGTCGCCGCGCCGCCGTGGCGCGCGGGCGTCGCCGACGGCGGGCCGGCGCCGCCAAACGCGGCCTGGACGGCCGACCGCGTCGCGACGGCCAAAGGACCGACCGCGCGCCAGGCGGCGGCCTCGCCGTTAGCCGCCGCGAGCGCGGCCAGCGCGGCGACCGCTCCGTCCCGCGTCTCCGGATCCGCATTTCCCGCCAACGCCGCAACCGGCGCGTACGGCGCCGCAGTCGGCGACGCGCCGCGCGCGGCGCCGGCGTCGGCGGCGTCCCGGAAAAAGGCGAGCGCGGCGGCGCGGCCGCGCCCGGGCGCCAGCGCGGCGCCCGCCGCCTCCAAAACCAGCCCTGGCGGCGCCACGGCGAGCGCTTCGTCCAGGACGGCGCGCCACGCGTCGCGCGCGTCGCGCGCGGGCGCCGCGGTTGCGGCCGCCACCGCGTCGGCGAGCGCCAGGCCCGCTTCGGCGGCCGACAGGGGCGCGCCCCGCCGAGCGAAAGCTTCCAGGACGGCACGCGCCAGGCGGGCGGCCGTGACGAGCAGAAGAGGGGGGGAGAGCGGGTCGCGCGCTGTGGTAGCCGCCCAGCGGAGTAGGAGGTCGGCCGCGCCCAGGGCCGCGCCGTCGGCCGTGCCAGACTCAATGTGGGACGCCAGGGAGGATGCGACGTCTGTCGCGCCGGCGGCGCCGCCGTCGAACAGGCGGCGCGCGGCGTCGGGGGCGAGCAGCGAACCGAGCGCCGCGCGCAGGTCGCCAACCGCGCCCTGCTTCAGGCGAGCGTCCTTGCCGCGCGATTCGGCGAGCAGAGGAGGGGGTGGTGGGGAGGCCGGTGCGACGGGCGCGGGCGCAACCGACACGCGGGGCGGCGGCGCGGCGGCCAACTCTTTCGCGCGCGCCACGTCGGCCGCCGCGCCCGCCCTGCGCACGGCGTCCACGACCGCGACCCGCGCGGCCGCCGGCTCCAGGCGGGCGGCCGCGGCGGCGGCAGCGGTGGCGCCCAGCGCGCGCGCAACGGCCGCCGCGAGCGCGGCGCCCGCGTTGCGCGCGGGGGGGGCGCGGTCGCCCAAGCCCGAGGCGGCCGCGGCGAGCAGTTCCTTGGGGCAGGCGGCCGCCGCGCCGGGCGCCGCCGCCGCCGTGGCCAGCCAACCCAGCGCCGCGGCGCGCGCGTCGCTCCCGCGCGCGGCGACCGCTGCCGCCGCCGCGGGCGCCAGTACCCGCTCCGCCGGCGCCACCCCCGCCCACGCGGTGAGCAGGGCAATGGACCCATCCCGCACGCCTTTCTTCTTGTCGCCCAGGCACGCGAGCGCGGGCGCGAGCAGCGGCCGCCCGGCGCCGTCCCACCCCGGCCCCACCGCGGCTGCCAGCGCGGCCGCCACGGCCAGCGTGCGGGCCACGATGTTGGCGTTGGCGTCGTTCAGCCGGGCGCGCAAGGCGGCAGGGAGGGGGCCGAGGTCGGGGGTGATAGGGCCGCGGGCCGCGGCAAGGGCGTCTTCCACGTCGGCCAGCGCCGCGTTGCGCGCCTGCCACGCGGGCGCCTCCAGGCGGGCCAGGAGGTCTGCCGTGATAAAAGGGGCGATGGAGGTGGCGGTGGTGGCGGTGGGAGGGAGGGGGGGCGTTGCGCGGGGCGAGGAAGGAGCGGGGGCGCGCGGCGCGGCGGCCGCGACCGCGCCACCACCGCCACCGCGCGCCGCCCTCGTCGGCGCCGGCGGCGGCCCCGGGTGGGCGTCAAACGCAGCCTTCAGCGTCGCCAGGGCGGCCGGCTTGGCGCGAGCGGTGGCGGCCGCAGCCAGCGCGGCCCCGGCGTGCGCGTGGAGCCGGCCGAGCGCGGCGACGCCCGCCGCGCGCAGCGCGGGCGCCGTCGCGCCCGCCGCGTCCAGCATCCAGTCGGTGATCGCGGCACCGTCAAAAGCGGCCAGGCCAAAGGCGTCGACGGCGGCGGCGGCCCAGGTGACGCACTCGGCGGCGGCGCGCGGGCTCTTGGCGGCGGCGGCGCGCGCGCGGGCGACTGCCGCGACGGCGGCAGGGCCGGCGCCCTCGGCCAGCGCCATCAGCGCCTCCGTCGCCGGCAATTTAGTCTTGGCGTCGGCCAGGCGGTCGGCCGCGCCCGCGGCGGCGGCCGCGGCGTCGCCGCGCGCGAGCGGCGCCGCGCGCGCCGCCACCGCCTCGACCACCGCCAGGCACCGGCCCACAACCTGCAGGTTGGCGTCGCCCCACCCGGGCAGGACAGAGACGGCGGCCAGCAAGGAAGAGGGTGGGGGGGTGCCGTTTTCGTCCAGCGCCGCGACGGCCACCGCGAGCGCGTCGGCCGCCGCCAGCCGCTCCTTCCAGGCGGCCGACCGCAGACCGGCCACGACGGCGGGACCGGCGAACGCTTCCAGGACGGCCTCGGCTTCGGGGGCGGGCATGGGAGACGGGAGGGCGCCGTCGTCAGCGGGTGGAGCAGGACGCAGCGGCGCCGGCGGCGGCGCGCCCGCCGCCGCCCGCGGCTTGGCGGCAGGCGCAGGCGGGCGGCGAGGCAGGGGCGCGGTGCCGTTGGTGGCGCGCGGCACGAGCGGGGCGGGCGCGGCAGCGCGCGGCGCCGGCGCGGTCGGCGCAGGCCGCGGCGCGGCAGCGCCGTCGTCCACCGCAGCCACCGCCGCGATGCGGGCCCGCCCCCGCGCATCGATGGGCAGCTGCTCCAGGGCGGCCGCGCCGCCCTTCCCCGCTGCCCGCGCGAGCGCGGCGAGCGCGGCCGCCGCCGCGTCGCGCACCTCGGGCGCCGCCGCGCCCAACCCAGACGCCGCCACCGCGCCAAACGCGGCCAGCGCCTTGCCCGCGGCGGCCGGCTCGAGCGTCGGCGCGACCGAGGCGACGACCGCGAGCGCGGCCGTGCGCTCGGCCGGGCTCGCCGCTGCGCACGCCGCCGCCACGTCGTCCCCGGCGTCCGCCAGCGGCACGCAGTGCGTCAGCGCGGCGCGCAGGGCGGTGGCGGAAGCCGTGCGCACGGCGCCGTTTTTGTCCTTGAGCTTGGCGGCGAGCGCGGGGATAAACGGGCGCGCGGCGGCCCCGAGCGCCGCGCGCGCGCCCGCACAGAGCGCCCCCACCGCCGTCGCCGCCTCCGCCACGCACGCCGCGTTGGCTTCGGTGGCCAGCGTCTTGCGCAGGGCGCGCAGCAGGTCGTCCCAGGGGGCGGGGGCGAGGCGCGGCGCCGACGCTGCGGTCGCGACCGCGCGCAGCGCGTCGCGCCGCTCCGACCATTTGGGGGAAGAGAGGCCCGTCCAAAAGGCCTTTGTCAGCACAGGCGTGATGTCGACGGGGGGAAGGATGGCGTGCGGGTCGATGGGGGCGACCGGCAGCGGCGGCGGCGGCGCGGCCGCGTCGTCCGGCGCGCCGCCCGCGCCCTCGTCCACCTCCATCGCCGTCGCGGCCGCCGCCTCCTGCGCCTTGGTGCGCCGGGTGGGCACGAGCGGCCCGGCAGCCAGCGCGGCGTCGGTCAAGGCCGCCACGTCTTTCGCGAGCGCGTCGCCCGCGCGCACGAGGCACGGCGCGACCGCGCCCCGCCCCAAGCATGCCGCCAGCAGCGCGGTCACTTTTTTGGCGCCGTCGCGCACTGGGCCCGCCTTGGACGCGTAGAGCGGCGGGAGGCCGGCGAGGAGCGCGGGGAGCGGGAGCGCGGCCGGCCCGAACGCCTCGAGTGCCGCCACCAGCGCCCCGACCGCCGCCCCCGCCACCTTGGGCAGGCGGTCGCCCGCGCCCGCGAGCAGGGCGGGCACCGCGGCGTCGCCGGCGCCCGCGCCGACGAGCAGGAGGACGGCTTCCGTCGCGCGCGCGGCGGTGGCGGGGCGGCCTTTGAACGCCTTTTTGACGAGCACGGAGGCGAGGTCGGGCGCGATGCTGTGGGAGAAAAGGGAGGGCGTGAGGCGGGCGCCGGCGCGCGGCGCGGCAGGCATCGTGCGCGCATACGCCCGCCGCGCCTCGTCCTCACCGCGCGGCGCTCTCCTCGGTCGCCACCTGCAGCCAGGCGACGCATGCGTCCAGCGCGGCGTCTTGGGCGGCGGCGTTGGCGTCGCCCGCGCCGCGGACGAGCAGGGAGGCTGCGGGAAGAGGGATGGGGATGGGGGCGGGGGCGCCGCACGGAGTCTCGACACCCGGCCGCCGCTGCCGACACGCGCCACGACGCTCACCATCCACCGCGCCACCAGCCGCGGCAAGCCCCGCCAGGTCGGCATACGCGTCGCGGCGCGCCTTCCAATGCGCGTGGGCGGCGCGGTCGGCCAGCGGCAGCGCCCGGGCGGCGGCCAGCAGGGCGGCGTCGTCGCCGCCGTCCGCCATGGCGGTCCGAGGCGGGAGGGAGTGTACGGCGGAGGGGCGCCGGCGACGGGCACACACCGCCGACCGCCGACGGAGCCGTAGCCATGCTCCGGCCGCCGACGTCGACTCGTGTGCAGGCGCCCGCCCGCGCGCCGGCCGGCGCGCGCCTGGCGCGCCGGCCGGCGCGCGCCGCCACCATGCGCCCTGCCGCCTCGGGCTGCCCCGTCGGCTTTGGCGAGTCCGCTTCCACGCCAGAGCCTGCAAGCAAGGTGGCCGACCTCGAGCCGGCGCTGACGCCGCCCGACCTGGCCAACCTGCCCAGGCCGACGGGCGAGTTCTACCTCCCGGTCGTGGGCGAAACACTGTCCCACTCCAAAGACCACCTGGCCTGGGCGCACGCGCGGTGAGTGGCGAGGTGGAGGTGGATGGTGGTGGGCGGCGGCGGCGGCGCGGCGCCTACCCCACCCCCTTCCTCCCTCTAGCGTCGCCAAGCACGGCCCCGTCTTTCGCTCCCACCTCGTCGGCATTCCCTGTGTCGTCGTCACGTCCGCGCCCGACATCGCGGCCGTCATGTTTGGGGAGCACCGGGTGACCGAATGGTATGGCGTCCCCAGTTTCACGCGCCTCCTCGGCCGGTCGGCCGACGCGAGCGTTCAGGCCTCCAAGGAGCGCCACGGCCGCCGCCGGCGCCAGCAGGCGACGGCGTTCACGCCGGACGCGCTCGCGGGGTACGCGCCGCGCGTCGAGGCCGCGACGCGGTCCGCGCTCGCGCGCTGGGCCGCCGCCACGGGCGAGGCCGGCGGCGTCGACCTCTACGCCGCGCTCAACGTGCTCACGTTTGACTACGCCGCCGCGACTGTGGTCGACCTCGGCCTGACGCGCGAGGCGCGCGCGGAAGTGCTCGCGCACTGGACTGCCTTCACGACCTCGCTCTTCTCCCTGCCGATCGACGCGCCCGGCTTCCCGCTGCGGCGCGGCCTGCGCGCCAAGGCGCGCGTCGTGGCCGCGCTGGGCGACACGGTGGAGGCTTACCGGCAGGCGGCGGGCAAGGAGACTCCTTCCACCATGTTGGGCCATTATGTTGCCGCTCGTGCGGCCGACGGCGACCCGGTCGACGCCGAAGAACTCGTCGACACCACGCTCGGCCTGCTGCTGGCGGGGCACGAGACGTCCCACTCGGCGCACGTCGCGCTGCTGGGGCTGCTGCCGGCGCTCGGCGCCGACGTGCGCGCGGCGCTCGAGGCCGAGCAAGCGGCCGTCGTCGCGGCGCACGGCGATTTGCTGACCCCAGCCGCCTTGGCCGCCATGCCAGTCGCGGACGCGGTGTCCAAAGAGTGCCTGCGCATCCTCGGCCCCGCCGAGGGCCTCTTCCGCCGCGCGACGGCCGACTTTGCGCTCTCGGGGCGGCGCGTCGCCGCGGGCGACGTCCTGTACGTCTCCAATCTGTATGCCAAAGCGTCCGACCCGGGGCTGGGCGGGATCAAGGGGGGCGTGCTCCCTCCGGCGCATATGGACGCAAACGCGGCTGCCTCGTCTGTCCGCCCCGACCGCTGGCTCGGCGGCCCGGACCCCGCGCCGTCCGCCGACTCGTTCGGCCTCGCCTTTGGCCTCGGCCGGCACGCGTGCCTCGGGGCGCCCCTCTACGCGATGGAGGCCAAAGCTCTGTTGGCCGTCGTCGTCCGCGAGTACGATGTCGCCATCGTGTCGGCGACCGCGTGGTCGCCCTCGTGGGCGGCGCAGGGGTCCCGGTTCCGTGCCGGCAAGGCGGGCATCAAGATAGCGTTTGCGCGGCGGGCGGCGCCGCTCGTCGCGGGTGGTGGTGGTGGGGCGGTCGGCGCCGCCGCGCCGGCGGGCGCCGCCGCTTGACGTCGGTCAATTCGATTTCTGTGTTTGGCGCCGGGCGGCGGTATCGGGGGCTTGCTTTGGGGGTGTTCGTGCGCGCGCGTTGTGATTTTTATCACTCCCTTGTCCCCCGCCCGCCGCCGGCCGGCTCCCCGCCGCCGCGGCCACGTGCCGTGTCCCTCGAGAGCGCCCTCCCTCGATGCTCCGCCGCGCCGCGGCCCTGCTGCTGGCCGCCCTGGCCGTGGCGGCCGCCACCGCCACGGAGCCGGCGCCCCTGGAAGACGGCGCCGTCGTCCAGCTGACGGTGAGAAAAGACGCGGCATTCGCGGCGCGGCGGAGGCCGCGATGGGGCGGTCGCCCATCGCGCTCCCCGCTCCCCTCCTCTCCAGGACGACAATTTCAATGCCCTGACCAAGGATGGTGCCCCCTGGTTTGTCGCCCTGGTGGCGCCGTGGTGCGTGTGGCGGTGGACAAGGGCAAAGTAAAGGTCGTCGCCGCGCGCCGCGCCCTTCTCCCCACGCCCTCCCCTCCCTCTCTTCTCCCAGGTGCGCTCACTGCAAGCAGTTGGAACCCACGTGGCGCGCCGTCGCGTCCAAGCTGGCCGGCGACGTCTCGGTTGGCGCCATCGACTCGACCAAGGAGCGCGCGCTCGCCGCGCGCTTTGGCGTGCGCGCGTTTCCGTCGCTCTACCTGCTGCGCGACGGCGCCGCCTACGCGTACGGCAACCGCCCCCGCACCGAGGCCGAGCTGGTCGCGTTTGCGCAGGGCGGGTGGCTCGACGCCGACCCGCTGCCCAGCCACCGCGCGCCCAACTCGGGCGTGGGGCGCGCGCTGGGGTCGATTGCCGCCGCGCCGGGAGGGCTGGCTGCCACATACCGGCGCCTGCACCACGGCCGCGGCTGGCCCGCGCTCGCGGTCGTCGGCCTGCTCCTGGCCGGCCCGGTCGCCCTCGGCCTGGCCGCGGTCGCGGCCGCGGACGCGGTGGTGACGCGGAGCGCGAGGGCGGGGGCGGTGGCGGCGAGGGCTGCTGCTGCTGCTGCTGCTGCTGCTGCGGCGGCGGCGGATGACAGGCCGCACGCCGAGTGAAAGCGTCGCGGCATTCTCACGGGGGGGGCTCCACTCATGTGTTGCAAAGAAGGCGGGCGCAGGGCTGAGGGGGCGGGAGCGGCGCCGGAGAGCGCGGCGCGTTGGTTTTCTCTCACGCGCGGCGCGCCGCGGCGAGTCGCGCGACCAGGTCGGCCTTTTTGCCGCCCGTCGGCAGGCCGGCCGCCTTGAGCGCGGACTTGAGCTGGGAAACGGTCATGTCGGCGCCGGGCGCAGAGGCGGCGGGCGCAGGGGCGGCGGGCGCAGGCGTCGCCGCGGCGGGCGCCGCCGCGGCGGGCGCCACCGTCCGCGGCGCCACCGTCCGCGGCGCCACCACCGGCGCCGCCTTGGCCGGCGCCGTCTCCGCGCCCCGCACGGTCACGGCGGGCGCGCCCGCGGCCCATGCGTCGTCGACCGCGACAGAGGCAGCCGCGGGCGGCAACTCGACCACCCGGTTCGGCCCGTCCTGCCACGCCACAGCGGCCGCGGCGCCGTCGACCTCGACCAGCTTGTACTCGAGGACAGGGCTGGGAGGAGGGAAGGAGGGTGGGGGGTCGGCCTCGCCGTCCCTCGCGGCGCGCGCCTCCACGCTCGCCGCTCGCCCCTGCTCCGTCTCCCTCTCTTTCTCTCACCCGTCGACGTCGAATTCGGCCGTCCACACGTCGCCCTCGGCCCAGGCCAGGCGCACGCCCGCCGCGGGGTCCCACGCGCCGAGCGCCGGGGGCGCGCCCACGATGCCAATCGCGTGCCCGTAGGGCACGCGGCGCGTGATGGAGACGCGCACGGCGGCCGCGACGGTTGCGGAGGCGGCGGGGCGGCGGGCGCGGCGCGCGATGGCGCCGCGCGGCGCACCGGTCGTGCGCGGCATCGGGTCGATGCGGGGTGGGGACGGGAAAGGGAGGACGCGAGCTGCGGGCGGGCGCGAAGGCGGGCGGGGGCCGGCGACGGTGTGGGAGGGGCAGCCGTCGGCGCGCGCCCTCGAGTCGAGAGAGAGAAGGCGGCGGCCGCAAGCGCTGCCCTCGCCCCACCTCGCACAGCGCCCGCGTTGCACCCATAACACGAAAACGTGGGCGGCGGAGCAGCGGGCGGCGCGGGCGGCCGCTCCCCACCCCTCCCTTTTCCCTCTGCCCTCTTCGCCCATCAAATCGGGCTCGCCGCGTGCGTCGGGTGAACCGAAGGGTCCGGGTAGTACTTGTAGAAGAGCGGCCCCACGTCCTCCCCGCGCGCCTTGGTCCAGCCGGCCTCGGTGATGTGGTAGACGGAGACGGTGCCGCCGGAGACCGCGTCGCGAAACGTGGCGTGAAAGATGGCGCGCTGCCCGAGCTCGACCGCGTCGTCGACCGACAGATCCCATTTGTACCCCTCGTCCAGCACGCCGTACGCGTAGAGCGAGCCGGAGCCGACGGAGAAGACTTTCCCGGCGGTGCGCTGGCCGTCGGAGTCGACATAGTACAAGCCGGGCCCGGCCCCGGGGTCCCACCCCGCCACCATGGTCCCCATGCTCAGCCCCATGCCCTTGTACGAGTACATGGTGTTGGCGAGCAGTTTGGAGGCGGCGCGCACCGAGATGCGGCGGCCGGACGACAGTTCGTGCAGGCGGCACTGGACGCCCAGGTTGCGCTGCCAGAACTGGCAGTCGGCCGCACCGCCGGCCATGGTGCCGAGGAGAAAGGGGTTGATCTCGATGACCTTTTTGACGGTTTGGGAGGCTGAGGGAGGAGAACAGGAGGAGAGGGAAGGGTGGTCGGCGTCGGTGGCGTCGTCCGCTTCCCCGGCCGCCCACCCCACCC
>Ga0315293_10001009_pt1 | contig 27052 bp, 19 predicted proteins | sample YL17G13_20_MG_FD_203071 | JGI IMG/M metagenome (GOLD analysis project Ga0315293, IMG submission 203071) | Sediment microbial communities from Yellowstone Lake, YNP, Wyoming, USA - YL17G13_20 | ecosystem: Environmental > Aquatic > Freshwater > Lake > Sediment | place: USA: Wyoming | collected...
ACGTGAGCCCTCGGTGCTCCCTGGACGTGTTTGGCGGAGGAGCATCGCATCTGTCACACTATCTTAGAGGAGAGCGCAGCCTCTCCAATATGAAGAACCGCATGTACAAGGTCGGGGCCCGTGCGTGCGTGTATCCGCTGACCCGACTGCGGGTAGACCAGACTTTCGGCGGCAAGGTCGAGGTCGGCGAGTACGAGTATGCGTCGTATCATGCGGATCCCTCCGACCCGCCGCCCTATAGTCGCCAGTTCTATTCGCGGCTGAACCTGGAGTGTCGTCTCGCGCCACGGGTGGCGCTGAAGTCTTCGTGGAACGAAATGTACGACGACGACGGCTACTGGGACAGCAGGTCGTACCGCGATTCCGCCTATCTTGACTCAGTGGGCAGCTCCTATCGCGCATCGTACCGCATCCAGTCCAAAACGTGGGATCACCGCGTCTCGCTGTCGGTTGTGGTCAGGCCGGTAGCCGAACTCTCCGTCGAGGTGGGTACGGAGGCGCGAGATGTGTACGCGCGCGAGTTCGATGACGTCAAGCGAGCGTACGTGACCATGCCGTACGATGAGGGTGACGGGCTGATCCCCTTCATCGCCGTCTCCGACGCGGGCGAAGGTAGCCCATGGTCGGTGGAGGGTCGTGTGGCGGCCCGCATCGATGTCAATCGCTCGTACATCCTCAGGGATCCGTTGGGCAAAGGCGCCTCACTCTCGTATTGGGATGTCCGACTTCTGGTGAACCTACGTTTCTGACAAAGGGGAGACCTGTGCGACGACTCATTGTTCCTGCACTGCTGGTGGCGACCGCGCTGCACCTTCAGTGCGGCCTCTTCGCGCCGCGCGAAGGCGACCCGCCACTGGACACGCAGACCAATCTGCTGAGTTTTGGCGACATCCTCTCTAACGGAACGAGCGAGGAATTCCCAAAACTGAATTACGAAGACATGCTGGGCGATGGATTCGTGTACGTGAGTTCCTACGACCTGGCGCACCCGTTCGGCCGAACCGACGAGATTGCCCGACTTCGGTTGATCGAGCAGACCTACCTGAACAGTGCCAGACAATTCACCGTCGCTGTTGCCTGGGAACCCGACACATCCATGCCTCACACCTCCACGCTCAACAAGATGGACACTGTTTCGCTCTACCGGGTCTACGCGGTGACATCGCCGCAACTGCCCGACACGCTTCGAGGAGGCGCCACCTTCCGGTTGGTCTATGAGGACATCCGCAATGCCTGGACCATCGTATACTGGAAGGACACGCCCGAAGTTGAGCCAGGCTTTTTCAACCCGGGCTTCGTTGACGCACCACTGGCACTTTGATCAACTCCTTGTGCCTCCGGGCGCTTTCAATGATTTTCTTAGTATGGCGCACTCACTGCGGGGAAGAACACGTCGGCGGGCAGTCGGACTCTTCGCAGTGGCGTTGACTCTGGCAGTGCTCACGTCATGCAACAACCCCTTCTTCCCACCAACCGGACTCCCAGACACAAGCTCAAGAACCCGATCGACCCCCGGTGGCGTGCTTAAGCAACTCGTCAAGTCCTACGAAACGCGACGCCTCGGTCTCTTTCGCGACCTTATGTCAACCGATGGCAGCTTCCGATACTACGTACCTCAAGTGTCACTGACGGCGCTCAACCTGCAGAATCTTGGGGCCCGCGCAACCTACGAACTCATTGGGCGCCAGCTTGCATTTGTCGATAGCGGTTCCAGCTACGAATACACCTCGTACACCGATGAGCTCACCATACACCGCAATCTCTTCGACCAGGCGCAGGATGTGGTGTTCGACGTGGAACCGCGGGCAGACTCCGTGGTGTACTACGACACACTGCTGCGCGTCGACAGTGCTGTCATCATCGACTATGACTCGCTTGCGGGCAGGTGGGATACGCTTGCGGTGCCCCACAGTGTGTACGATACATTCGAGGTGGAAATGCGCACCGCCCCGGGCGCGAAGATCCTCGTCACAGCCGATGTACTGCAGGCTGTGTACGGCACGGCAACCTACCAGTTCGACATCGGAGCCCAGGTCTTCGTGCTGCGCCGCGATCCGCTCGACGTGTCTCTGTGGATTATTGACAAGTGGTTCGAGCTTCCGTGAACGTGCGGTATAGGTCCGGTTTTCGGACGTCTCGGCGACGCATCGCTCCCCGGCCGGTTTGGCTCGCCGCAGAGTTTCATGCAGCGTGTGGCACGGTCCCCCCGGACTGTGCTTGAGGAAACCGCCGCCACGGGGTGCTCAACAGGGTGTGGCACGATCCGGGGCGTTTGTGCGGGGCCTCTGACCGAAGAGACCGCAGCACCTCTGTGGACTGAACGCTCGTCGGCCTTTTCGCTGTTGGTCTGAGCACGGTCGGGGGCGACCGTGGCACACGCACCAGCCACGCCCTGGCAAAGACTTGACGAAACCGTGGTTCCGGGAATCACCACCGCCCGCGGGTGTCGCGCACGGGTGTACCCATAGTTGCCACTGCGGCACGACGCGCCACCCGGCACAGCTATCCAGAAGGCTCTGGTCTTGCTCTTGCTGTTGCAGGTGCCCCAAGATCCCCGAATGCAGGAAGGGGCCATCCGTTACCGGACAGCCCCCCATTGACGGACAAACGACAGTATTAGGCCTCAGCAGCAAGGCCGCTCATCACTTCGCGGCCGCAGTGGGGGCAGCCGACGGTGCGCGCATTCGGTAGAAGCTGCGCCACACAAATACGAGCGCCACTGCCAGGAAGATCAACCCCACGGTCAGAGCCGCACCGCGGAACTTGTCTGCAATGGCAATCTCCATTGCCAGCAGCCCGAACAGCGTGGTGAACTTGATGATCGGGTTCATGGCAACCGAACTGGTGTCTTTGAAGGGGTCGCCAACAGTGTCCCCCACAACTGTTGCTTCGTGCAGCGGCGTGCCCTTTTCACCCAGGTCAACTTCGACGACCTTTTTGGCATTGTCCCAGCAGCCGCCGGCATTTGCCATGAAGATCGCCTGGAAGAGACCGAAGACCGCAATGGAGATGAGGTAACTCACGAAGAAGGAGAGCGCCTGCACGTTGTTGTTGGTGCCCGGCGAGCTGAGGAACGCAAAGGCGAGTGCGAAGCTGAACACGGCAATGAAGATGTTCCACATGCCAGTCTGCGCATACTGTGTGCAGATCTTCACCACTTCCTTTGAGGTCTCGGTGGAGGCCTTGAGGCTGGCGCTTGCCTCGAGATTGATGTTCTTCTTGATGTATTCCACCGCACGGTACGCACCCGTGGTGACCGCTTGCGTTGACGCTCCGGTAAACCAGTAGATGACCGCGCCACCACAGAGCAACCCGAAGATGGTGTATGGGTTGAGCAGGTTGAGGATAGTTTCGGGCTGGATGCCCAGAGAGTTCTTGATCACCAGGATGAGCGAGAAGATCATGGTGGTTGCGCCCACAACAGCCGTGCCGATGAGCACCGGCTTCGCCGTTGCCTTGAAGGTGTTTCCAGCACCGTCATTGGCTTCGAGGTAGTGCTTTGCTTTCCCGAAGTCGGGCTTGAAACCGAAGTTCTTCTCGACATCCTGAGCAATGTTCGGAAGCGTCTCGATGAGCGAGAGTTCGTAGACGGACTGCGCATTGTCGGTGACTGGACCATAGCTGTCGACAGCGATGGTGACCGGGCCCATGCCCAGGAATCCGAATGCCACCAGACCGAATGCGAATATTGACGGATAGATCATGATGTCGGAGAGGCCATGCAAACCGGCAAAGTAGGCGGTGAACATCAGCACAAAGAACACCATGCCCATCCAGAATGCGCTGAAGTTGCCGGCCACGAGTCCCGACAGGATGGTGAGGGATGCGCCGCCTGCGCGTCCGCTGTTGACCACTTCCTGCACATGTTTGCTCTTGGGGCTGGTGAAGATCTTGGTGAACTCGGGGATGAGTGCCCCGCCAATGGTTCCGCACGAGATGATGCAGGAGAGCACAATCCAGAGGTTGCCGGGCAGGTCGTGAATCATGAAGTACGATGCACCAAATGTCACGACGATCGAGACCAGCGAAGTGATCCATACCAGATGGGTGAGTGGCGCCTCGAAGTCCAGGTCGTCGGCCTTGCTGTACAGGGCCGAGGAGATCGCCTTATTGATGTAGAAGGAGGCAATTGACGTGATGATCATGAGCACGCGCATCACGAAGATCCAGATAAGCAGCTTGGCCTGGTGCTCGACGCTGCCAACCGCAAGAACGATGAAGCTGATGAGCGCGACGCCCGTGACGCCGTAGGTCTCGAAACCATCGGCCGTGGGGCCCACCGAGTCGCCGGCATTGTCGCCTGTGCAGTCGGCGATCACGCCGGGATTGCGGGGGTCGTCTTCTTTGATTTTGAAGACGATCTTCATGAGGTCGGAACCAACGTCGGCGATTTTGGTGAAGATGCCGCCGGCGATACGCAGAACGCTCGCCCCGAGCGATTCGCCGATTGCGAAACCAATGAAGCAGGCGCCGGCAACTTCGCTGGGCACTGCAAGCAGGATGATGAGCATCATGATCAGCTCAACGCACACGAGGAGAACGCCGATGCTCATGCCTGCATCGAGGGGAATGTTGAGCAGCTTGAGTGGCTTGCGTTCGAGTGACGCGAACGCCATGCGGCTGTTGGCAAGGGTGTTCATGCGGATGCCGAACCATGCAACGCCGTAGGAACCGAGGATACCGATGACCGTCCACAGCAGAATGAGCGCGACGTGAGGGACCGACATGCTCTGCAGGTAGCCGAAGTAGAAACCCACGCACGCGGCAATGATCACGAAGAGGATGGCGAGGAATTTGCCCTGCTGAATGAGGTAGGTCTTGCAGGTTTCGAATATGATGTCGCTCACATCGAGCATCGACTGATGCGCACGGTACTTCTTGACTCGGGCGTACTGGTAGAGCCCGAACAGAAGCCCCAGGACGCACACTCCCAGCCCGATCATGAGCTGCATTCGCTGGTCACCGGAGAACACCGGGATCTTGAGGTCTGCCTCGCTGGCAAACGCCGACATACTGCAGGCCACCAAGCCCATCGCCGCAAGCATGAAGCGGCGGAAGAACGAGTGAGTCATAGACACTCCTTAGTGTGGATGGAACCAATGCGCGATTGCGCGGTTGCTCGGGTTGTGGGTAGATGCGGATTGTACAATGCATGTTGCTGGTTAGTCAAGCAGAATGATCGGGGACCTGCGTGCGGTCCAGTTCGACACATATCAAGATACCTCGTACAATGTGAGTCGCCCCTGAAAAACGCTACCGAACGCGTTAAAGAATTGTGAACGACCCGGAGGGGGCGGCGGTCGATGTTCTGGTCTTGTTCTTTTTGGGGGAAGAGCGAAGAAAACACAAGAGTGGCCTGTTCTCGCTTGTCCGGGAGGTCTGCGCGGAGCTGTATTTTGGTAGGGATCCCCACTCTCACAGCAGGACCCCCTTGGACCAACCGCCGGCACCCCGCAAACGTCGCGTCCGCTATCGCGGAACGCACCCACGTCGCTTCGAGGAGAAGTACAAGGAGCTCCAGCCCGAGCGCTACTCCCAGGACGTGCAGAAGGTCATGGAACGCGGCCAGACGCCTGCGGGGACGCATCGCTCCGTCCTTGTCAATGAGGTCCTCGAAGCGCTCGAGCCCAGGCCCGGCGAGATCGGCCTCGACGCCACGCTGGGCTACGGTGGCCATGCCGTGGAACTGCTCAAACGGATCACCCCGGGCGGCCGCCTCGTCGGCATCGACGTGGATCCCGTGGAGCTGCCTCGCACCGAAGCCCGGCTGCGGGATCTGGGCTTCACCCCGGAAATGCTCGTGGTGCGACGCATGAATTTTGCCGGTATTCAGCGCCTTCTCGCAGACTCCTGGGAGGGTTTTGACTTCATTCTGGCCGACCTGGGCGTGTCGTCCATGCAGATTGACAATCCGCAGCGTGGCTTCACCTTCAAGCACGACGGCCCGCTCGATCTCCGTCTCAACCCTCAGAAGGGACACTCAGCCTCCTCGCTGCTGCAATCCACCGATGAGGATGCGTTGGCCGCGCTGTTGAAGGAGAACGCCGACGAACCTTACGCCGCAGTCATTGCGCGTGCGGTCAAGGCGCACCGGGAACCCATCGACACAACGGCGCTGCTCGGGTCCATCGTTCAGGCCGCAGTGGAGAGTGCTGTGCGCGGGCCCGATCGGCTCGACGAGGTCAAGGCGGCCAAGCAGCGTGTGTTTCAGGCGTTGCGTATTGCGGTGAACGACGAGTTCGGCGCTCTCGATCGCTTCCTGGAGCAGCTACAAGCGTGCCTGAAACCGGGCGGACGTGTCGCCGTTCTCTCGTTTCATTCCGGAGAGGACCGCCGGGTCAAGAAGTCGTTTGTCAGCGGCTTGCGATGCGGTCTGTACGAGCGCGTTGCACCGGACGTTGTGCGCGCCTCATCGCAGGAGCGGCACGACAATCCCCGAAGCGCATGTGTGAAGATGCGTTGGGCAGTGCGCGGCCGGTAGCCCGGCCGCGCACTGCCCAACATGCCCATCCAGCACCGGTCGCCGCGCTGATGGTTGGCGACAGAGACCGACCTGTGCGCTCTGCGGACACTATTTTAGGCCGAGGGTGCACCATTCCAACTGCAGGGAGACTACATGCGTTTGTTCTGCGCAATGAGCATGCTGCTTCTGTCGTCCGTGTCCGTTCTTGCGCAAACCTCCACGGCAATAGGGGAGTCATCAGCCCGCTTGTCGCTGGGCCGTCCCACCTTCTCCGATATCCGCCAATACAACGCGCTGGACTTCGCCGGTTCGCCCGTGGGACTCTTCGAGACCGAGAGTGTGACCGTCTCCGCAGCAGTCAACCTCCGCTATCTTCGCTGGCACGACCACAATCACGTCGCAGATGCGCTCCAGAAGTCCACGGCATGGAACCTGCCCGACCTCCTGGTGGGCAAGCCGCAGGTCTTCTACGCACGGCTCAACTACACGCCGGCATTCATTGCGGACGAGGCGTCTTTCGCACCGCGGCAGGTGAGCATGTTCCTCCATCGGTTCGGCCTGTCGCTGGCCGGCCAGGCGCCCAAGGGCGTCTTTCAGATCGGGCTGCACGGCGATGGGTACTTCACCGAGGAGGATCTTGCCGGAAGCGACAACACGCGACTGATCATGGGCCTTCGCGACCTCTCTGCAACCATCGGTACGAGACTGCACGAGCTGGTTGGCATTGGCATGCGCGGCGGCGTGTCGGCACAGTTGGACTCCTTGCGCGATCGGGTGGCTCCCGCCAACCACGACCGCTATTTCGAGGGGCAGATTCCCCGGCTCGCCTGGTTCGCGGACGTGGGCAAGCCAGGCTTCCCGGTACAGAGCGACTTCGCCATCGGCATTGCCAAGAGCCGGTTCGTGTACGTCACCGACCCGGGTGGTGGAGATCAAGACCCGATCCGCGGCGACAGCCTCTTCTGGAAGTGGCAGGTGCTGGGCGACTTCGCAGGATCGGGCATGAGGTATCGCCCGGCGCTCTACCTCGGATACTGGCGCAACAACTACCAAGCGTACGCACCCACGCCAGACAACGACGATCTGTCGGTCGGCGCCAAGCGCGATGGTCGCAACTGGACAATCAGCGATTTCCGCTTCGGCATCGGTGGATCGGTTCTGGTGTTGCGCTATGCCACCGCGTATTGGGAGTACGCACATTCGGTCATGGGACTGACCTACGGCGCTACGTGGCCAGGCCCGCGCGACAAGAAGACCGGCTACGACCGGATCGCCCTGAGCGCCGAAGGGAATCTCCGCGCAATCACTGCGCTGCACCTGCCACCGTCCATCGAGGCATTCGTGCGGCTGGGGTACTTCAACCAGCGCGAGAACAGCGGCATCAACGCGTTTGGCGCCGACGAGTTCGGTCTTGTCAATCAGGTTGATGTGGGCACGCAGATCGACCGTGACGCTCCGGACTTCGGCTGGGGTCGCGATCAGCGCGTGATCGGGTTTACCGTGGGACTGGGAGCGAGCTTTCTCAACAAGGCACTCTCCGCCAACCTGCACTGGGCGTTTCTGGGCAGATCCGGCGCCACGCAACGCTCGGGCTTTGCCTTTGGTGCGGACGTCGGGTATGCGTTGCGGCACGGGCGCTGACCAGCCACGTGGGGGCACACCCGCTCGCCCGCCACGGAGCCACGCCCCGACAGCAAGTCTGCCCTGGCACCCGGTAGATGTTGTATCTTCCGCAAACAGAGATCCCGCACTCCTCACCGTCGGAATTGCGCAAATCCCGGGGGAGCGCCGCACCCGGAAACCAGAGGGAGTTGTTCGATCCATGGCAGCTCGAGGTCGATGCATCAATCAAATGGATCGTGGCAGAATGTGGGCCTCGGTGTGTGTGATGTGCCTGGCTGCCCTTGTCGGCGCAGCGATGGTCTGCGCAGAAGCAGCGGACACCCGCGGCATCGTCAGCGGTGTTGTCGTGGATGCAGCTACCGGCAAAGGCGTCTTCGCTGCTGTGGTGGTGATCACGTCCACCGGGCAGAGCGACACCACCATTCGGTCTGGAGCATTCCATATCGACTCAGTGCCCGTTGGCACCACCGATATCTCTGTGTCTGCCATTGGCTTCCAGCCGCGCATGGTACCTGCTGTCAATGTGCAGTCGGGCAAGAATCAGGCGCTCAGCCTCGATATTTCGAAGTCGACCGAACAGAAACTGCCAACCATGCTGGTGACAGCCAGCCGTATCCTCGTGCGCATGGCATACCAAACTACCTCGGTTCTGCGGGCGCGGCAGGACGAGATTCGCAACGCGCCCGGCGCCATCGAAGACATAAACCGGGTGGTTCAGTCGCAGCCCAGTGCGGTCTCCTCCGCTGACCAGGAAGACAACTCGTACTATGTGCGCGGCGGTAGCGATCGCGAGAACACGTTCCTCATCGACGGTATCGAACTGAACAACCTCAGTCACTGGGGATCGGAGTATGGCTCCGGCGGCTCCATCACCATGCTTAATCCCATGCTCATCAAGACCATGGACTACTATGCCGGCGGTATTCCGGTGAAGTGCCCGCCGCGTATCTCATCCGTGGTTGACATCACTCTGCGTGATGGCGACACAGAGGCGCGCAACTACGAAATTGACGCGAATGTAGCGGGGTTCGGCCTTTTTCTTGAAGGACCCCTGGCACGCAAACGAGCCAACTACATGGCCACGGCTCGGGTGAGCTTCCTCAGACTCGTCCAGCCGCTTCTTGGCGTGATTGGCACTCCTCAGTATCAAGACGCACAAACGCGGGTTGCCTACGACTTCAGTGAGAACAACAAACTCATCTTCAATCTGCTCGGGGGCAGCGAGTACTACCACGAGGACGCCCGTATCAGCCGCGATCAGCTGTGGTCGCAGAAACAGGCCGGCAAGCATGCGGTGGGTGGACTGACATGGAGGACGCGCGGCAGCACACTGTCCAACGAAACCGTGGTCTCGGGCCTCTACCAACAGTATGGCGAGAAGGGCAGCACCGACAGCTCCTTCGTGTGGAAGGACACCGGCAACAAGCGCAAGAAGGTGCAGCTCAAGGATAACCTGACAATCTTTCTGCGTGAGAGTGACCAGCTCTCGGTGGGCGCTGTGGTGGAGCGCGAGGAGTACTTCGACCGCAATGTGCGCGATCGTGCGTACCTCATTGCGCATACGGGGAGTGATTCGACTCTTGCGTTTTCCCGGTTCGCGCCCGACAGCACCGATCCCAACGCTCCTCTGCTGGTTCGTATTGACACAGCGCGAACCTTCGATGCCACTGCCGTTGGGCTTCGCGTGGGCGGACATCTGGGGTACTCCCTGTCAATCCGTGAACTCAGCTTCAATGCGGGCATTCGGTCAGACTACTTCTCGCTGCTGCGCAAGGGGGGCGTTTCTCCTCGCGTGGGCGTGACCCTGGGCCTGGACAAAGTGGGTGAGCTGGGAGTGAGTGCGGGCGTTGGGTATCAGTATCCGACCTACGCCGAGGTCTTCCTGGTTCTCGACCACAGCAGAGACCTCGAGCTGCAGCGCTGCTACGATGCAGTAGGCTCGTTCCGCAAGCAGATCGGGGAGACCATTCTGGCCAACGCCGAGTTGTACTACAAATTTGCCGATCGTGAGCCGCTCTACGTGGCTACCGACAGTTGCCGGTACATGCTCACCGATTTCAAGGAGTATGGCCGCAAGAAGACCTGGGGACTGGAGATTTCCGTTCAGAAGAAGCGTCGCGACAAGTTTTTTTACCAGTTCAGCTACACGTACTTCGACAGCCGCGTGATGTACCAGGACGGCGTCTACTACGATTCCGATCTCAACCTGCACAATGCTGGTGCAGTCCTACTCGGGAGCCAGATCAACCGGAATCACTCCATTTGCGCGAGTCTCGATGTCACGCAAGGCGCCCCGTACACTCCGGTGGACTTCGACGCGTCGCTGAGCCGTGCCATGACCATCTACGACATAAGCGATGGATGGAACTCGCAGCGTCGGTCCACACGTTTCCAACTCAGCCTGCGCTACGACATCAAGCTCTATGGCAAGCGGCTGAACCTGACCGGCTACTTTGAGGTGCAGAACATTCTCAACGAGCGCGATGTTGTCTCGGAGGAGTACCGTCAAGGCACGACGCTCGGCACGGGGTACATCCACAAGGTGAAGTCGCGGGGCATTTTCCCGATTACCGGGTTGACTCTGGATTTTTGAGCGGAGGAGGCTGGTTGTGGAATCCCGGAAAACGGCAAAGAAGGCTCACCGCCGTTGGTACGACAAGAACAAGAAGCTGTCCCGCTCAGAGAAGACCCGCAACATCCCCATCATTGCCATGGTTCCCTCGGAGCCGCCGGACATGGTGGAGAAGCTCTCTGCCGACTACGATATGGGCAACCAGTGCGAGACCGGGAAATGCCATGTGCTTCACTATCCGTTCAGCTTTGCGGAGCTGATTGAGAAGATCGGGATCGTGCTGGGGACAGTGTGATGACGGCCCCCGACCTCCTCACCGTCTCCTCACTCGACCTGGTGATGCTTGAGCTCACCACGCGCTGCAATCTGCGTTGCATCTACTGCTACAATGGTCGCGACAACAGTCACACGAACATTGACCTCAGCGATACCCTGATCGAGTCGGTTCTGGCATCCCTGCGCACGCTTCGTGTCAATCGCCTCGGCGCCAATGGGGCAGGGGAGACCACGGTGCATCCCCGATGGCACCTTCGCTGCCAAAGGTTCATGGACGCAGGCATCCCCGTTCACCTGATCACCAACTTCGCCAAGCGGTTCTCGACAGAGGAGCTCGACGTTCTCTCACGTATGCAGTTCATTCAGGTGAGCTGTGACACGTCGAACCCCGAGCTCTTTGCCCGGCTGCGGCGCGGCGCGGACCTCCAGCGGCTGATCGACACCATGGGTGCGGTGCGGGCCCACGCGCGGAACCAGGGGCGGCAGCCGCCGCCGTTCTCGTGGAGTTGCGTGGTCACCGACTGGTCGGTGGCCGGTCTGGCGGACTTTGTCAAGCTCGGGCTCCTGCTGCAGGTGCGCAACTACAACTTCAACGATTTGGCGGAGTACGACGGCAGCGCAGAGGTGCCCCGTCGAATCGTCAATCTCGACAAACACGGCCTGCTCGAGGCAGCACGGTCAATCAAAGCGGCCATCGCTTTGCTCGAGGATGCACACGCCGAGTACAACTTCCACGCGCGGCTCCGGGAGTCGCTGATCGAACGCATTGAGCAGGCGGCGGAGCAGGGGAGTGGAGCTGCCGCAGCCATCCCCCAGAGCGCGCAGCAGCCGGCGGGCTGTACCAGGCAATGTCTCGACCCGTGGAAGATGCTCTTTGTCAAGGCCAATGGCGATGTGCAGCCGTGTTGTGCGCGCACTGCGGTGGGGTCGCTGAATACTGCGTCGCTGGAGGTCATCGCCAACTGCGATAGCATCCGGGCACTGCGGGGTGAGCTTCTCTCCGGTGAGCTTTCGGAGATATGCCGCACCTGCCACGTCTACCCGTGGGTGCCGATCGAGGAGTTGCGGCAGCGGGCGGCCGGGTTTGTGGATTCGTCGGAATTCGCGCTTGACGGTCGGAGGCCAACTGCCCACGCTGAGGACGTCAGTGCTCTGCCTGAATCGAGCGACGGGGTCTGATTACCGGGGAACGTCGTACTGCAGGAACCTCGGCGAATACGTGCGTACGGGCAGGCACTTTGCGTAGAACCCAAAATCGGCATCTGCGGTGTATACCGGGTAGCCCAGTCTGTGCGAAGCCGAGCAGAGCAGGAAATCAACAGTTGAGCCCTGGATACCGCGAGAGCGTGCCTTGTTGAGGAATTCGGCTGCCAGCTCGTAGTCTTCGGTCCGGAGTTCGGTATCGGGAAACTCGCGAAGTTTGTCGCGGAGAAGCAGATACTGGTCATGTGACTTGATTCCCGACAGAACTTCCTGACGAACCAGCCCAAGCATGCACACTCGCGTTTCTTTGATCAGTTCGATCAGCTCGGCTCTGTGCGCTGCGAAGAGCTGGTTCTGCTTGCCTGCGTGGCGCAGACAGTAGGACCAGATACATGTGTCGACGATGACCTTCACGCGCGTTTCCGCTGCTTCTTGTTGTCGAAGGTGCTGTCGTAGTCGATCTTGCCGAAGAGCGTTGAGATCTCCAGTTGTTTCCGGCGCTGGATATATTCGTTCAGCGCCTCAACAACAACAGCCTTCTTGGTTTTGTGTTTGCCTACCACACGAGCCCCTTCGATGAGGGTGCTGTCGACTGCAAGGTTGGTTGCCACTGGGACCTCCATTCCTACACATCAATATACACAGAGTAATGTGTGAATTCAACAGGTCTTTCGGCGTGCGCCTGCGATTGCACCATTGGCGCGTGCCGTTGCGTGGCCACAAGACCGACGAAATCCTCGATTCTGTTGCCTCTGACAGGCGAAGAGAAGTATCTTTCTTAACTGTCCAATTCCCAAGCAAACACCAACCCTACAAATGCGGAGGGGGTGAAGAGTCCATGAACGGTATTGATGTTCGCGATGGTGAGCCGATCGAGAGAGCACTGCGTCGCTTTACAAAAGTGTGTGAGCGCGCCGGCGTGCTTTCCGATCTCAAGAAGTATCGTCACTTCGAAAAGCCCTGCGAGGAGCGCAAGCGCAAGATGAACGCCGCCCGCCGCAAGAGAGCTCGTGACGAGAGACGGTTTACGTTCAAGCCCAGCAAGTAATTTCGTCAGACTCCAGTGATATGAAGGCCGCTGTCCCTTTGCTGGGATGAGCGGCCTTTTTCATTGGGGCGGATGGGTCGCGCACACACCAGCGCGGATGCACATCGCGAGCGGCGGTGGTGGCGCGCAGCCTCCGCGCAGCAGCCTGCATAGGACGATCAGTCAATCGGAGCTCCCCCGCATCGCGAGCTCCCGGGCAGCACCCCTCACCCGCGGGTGTCCGCCGCGAGCAGCGAGGCTGCATACACCCCGGCAGGATGCGCCGCCTTGATGCCTTCGAGCACCGTGAAACTCACCAACGCACACGACGCTGCCACATTGAGCGAGTTCTTGAACCCGTAGGTTGGAATTTCCACGATCTTGTCGCACAAATCAAGCACTTCCCGTCCCACGCCCAGTGCCTCGTTACCAAAGACGATCCCCACTTCGGGCGGACACTCGGCCCGACCCAGTGGGATCGACGATGACGTGGTCTCAGCCGCCCATACGGGAATCCCCCGGTCCTTGAGGAACTGCACAGCCTCACTGGTCCCCGCAAACTTCTTCCACGGCACATAGTCGATGGTTCCCAGCGACGTCTTTGCCAGCTTGATGTGAGGTGGGCATGCGGTGTACCCGCACAGGAAGAGACCGCTGACGCGAAGCGAGTCGCAGGCTCGGAAGATCGACCCCACGTTGAAGGCACTGCGTAGGTTGTCCAGGATTACGTAGATCGGGTTCTTCGGTAGCTGGTGATACTGGTCGAGCGAGATCTGGGCGTCGAGAGTCCGAACCTCGAAGTTGGTCTCCATGTCGCCTTTGGTGAGTGTCACGCCGACTCCTTCACTCGTGCGGAGTTGGCCGCGACAAGCAGAATACCGCCGGCAACAAACAGCAGTGCCAGTGACCCGAATCCGTACCTGCCGGCAAGACCCGTGGATGCGCCGCATGCCCGCGCAAAGTAGCCCACACCACCGATCATCACAGGCCCGAAGACCACTGCGAATTTGCCCAGCAAATCGTAGAAACCGAAGTACTCGGCTGATCGGTCTGCAGGGATGAGCTTGGCAAAGTAGGAGCGACTCAGTGCCTGCAGTGCACCCAGAGGGACGCCGGAGATCGCCGCGAAGATCGTGAATTGTCGCGCAGTGCTGAGCGTGAACGAACCCAGCACCGTGACCACGACATACACCGCGATACCGATCAGAATGACGGAGAACGCGTTCCACCGCTGAGCAAGCAGGCCGAAGAGGAACACTGACGGAAATGCCACTAACTGCACCAGCAGAAGCGCGGTCATGAGTTGCGCGGTGGTCAGTCCCATCTTAATACCGAAGTCGCCGGCCATGCGAATGAACGTGCCCACGCCGTCAATGTAGAGCCAGTACGCCAGGAGGAAGAGCAGAATCGAGCGCTTGGTCACTACCTCACCGATGGTAAGACGAAGCTGACGCAGCCCGTCGGCAATGACGCGGCGCCACGAGCGCCTTTCCTCCGACGATCCACGGGATTCCCTGACAAAGAGGAGCAGCGGAATCGAGAACACGAACCACCACACAGCCGCGCTCAGAAACGAGGCCCGGACTGCGTGCGCCTCACCGTGCAGGCCGAAGAGCCCTGGCTTGCTCACCATCACCATGTTGACGATGAAGAGCAGCGCGCACCCGATGTAGCCGATGGAGTAGCCCAGAGAGGAGACCGTGTCATACATCTCAGGAGGCGCAACCTCGGGCAGCAGCGAGTCGTAGAACATGCAACTTGACGAGAATCCCATGTTGGCAATCACGAATACGACAATGGCCGCCATCCACGCGCCTTGAGGTACTGCGTAGAGCAGTCCGGTTGCCACGACTCCAAGCATCATGAAGAACGCGAGGAACCGCTTCCGGCTTCGCCCTGCATCCGCGAGTGCGCCAAGTACCGGTGACAGTACTGCAATGGCCAGTCCCGCGCCGGAATTGGCGAGGCCGAGTCGCATAGTGGTGAGCGTGGGATCAACGCCGTGCGACCAGTACTTGCCGAAGAATACCGGGAAGAATGCGGCCATCACCGTGAGTGCGAATGCCGAGTTGGCCCAGTCGTAGAATGCCCAGGCAAAGACCGTGCGCCAGTTGAGGGGACGGGTCACCGGGGGCCCCCGAGTGGGGAGTGCGGAGTGGGGAGTGGGGAGTGCGGAGTGGGGAGTGGGGAGTGCGGAGTGGGGAGTGGGGAGTGCGGAGTGGGGAGTGCGGAGTGCGGAGTGCGGATGTCCCCGATGGACACGTAGAGACGTTGCGCGCAACGTCTCCCAGGCAGGGAGTGCGAAGTGGGGAGTGCGGAGTTGTGGAAGGGGATCGACGAACTCGCAGATTTCACGTCTTCTTCTCTTTCTTCTCGGCAGCGGGGAAGAGCACGTTGTTGAGAATCAGCCGGTACCCGGGACTGTTCTTGTGCAGCTCCAGGTTCGTGGCCTTGTCGCCCACCGCATGCGTCTGGTCTTCGGGGTCGTGTCCGCCCAGGAACGCAAACATGCCCTTGCCTACCACACCGTGGATGTAGTTCACCATGTTCGTGCCCGGGACATTGCCCAGTACGATGACGCTCTTCTTGATCACATCTTTATTGAAGGACGTCAGCAGCCCGTAGTACGCGGGAATCACGCGGCTGTGATCCTGCGTGAGCATGGTGGGCACCGGGTCGATCTTTGCGCTGAAGTCGAAGAGCTCGAAGTCCCGTGCAGGCTTGCGCAACGGTGTGTTCACGCAATTGACGTCGATGTTGTCGAAGTTCCCGGCAAACGGATCGGTCTGCAGCGAGAAATTCTCGAATGCCATGCAATTGGCGAAGTTGAGCTTCTGCTGATACTGGGGATCGATTCCGTCACCATCGTACTGGGCCGCCACGATGTCGGTGCCCAGAGCGGCCAGTGCGATGTCCAGCGTGTTGGTGGCATTGCACATGGCAAAGAGGAATCCGCCGTTCTCCACGAACTTTCTGACTGTCAGTGCCACGGCTTTCTTGAGCTCGGTGACCTTCTTGAATCCCAGTGAAGAGGAGAGATTCTCCAGCTCCATTTTCTGGCGCTGGTACCAGTCGGCGTTGCGGAATGACCCGTAGAACTTGCTGTACTGGCCGGTGAAGTCTTCGTGGTGCAGGTGCAGCCAGTCGTAGTTGGAGAGCTTGCCGGTCACCACCTCGCGGTCGTAGACTTTGTCGTACGGGATTGCGGCATACGTGAGCGCCATGGTGACTGCATCGTCCCACGGGAGCTTGCTGGGAGGCGTGTAGACCGCGATTTTCGGGGCTTTCTCCAGCGTCACCTTGTCCATGTTGCTGCTCTCGATGAGCGCAATGATCGCCGCCCAGTCGGCAGCGGAGATCTTCTGGATTTCAACGCCATCGACACGCGCCTTGAGCTCGAACTTGTCGACCTCATTGGCGACGAAGGAGCCACCTCTGTAGTTGAGGCACCAGAAGACCTTCTGGCCGTCTTTGAGCATGGCGTAGACAATGCCGTAGGCCTTGAGGTGATCGGTCTGGGTATTGTCCATGGGGATCAGCAGCATTGCGGAGACGGGGGAGAGCGCGAGGAGGAGTGAGATGACGGTAGTGCGGAGAGAGGAGTGCGGAGTGTTGGGGAAGTGCGGAGTGCGGAATGCAGAGTGCGGAGCGCCGCCCTGAGCCTGTAGAAGGGTTGTGGAGGTCACCGACGAACACGTAGAGACGTTGCGCGCAACGTCTCCTTGGGTACGGAGGAGTCCGCCGATGGACGAGGAGAAGAAGTGACGAGCGCCGCACTGAGCCTGTCGAAGTGTTACGAGCAAGCGAGTTACGAGTGACGAGTGGGTCGCAGAACCCGGCATTTCGCTGCGGGTTGCCGACCGGTGACTGATCCCGAACTCGGCGGGACCGCTGCCCACTGATCGCTGACTGCTGGCTTTGGTTCCCGAGCGGAGTCGAGGGACTGACTGCTGGCTTCTCATGCACCTAAAATAGATAAGTCAGCAACAATCCCCCAATCTTGACGTTGTAGTTGTCAGAGGAGCCCTCGGTGCCGTCCTTGCTGTTTTCGTAGCGGCCAACCCCCGTGAGAGAGAGTTTCGGCGTAAATGCGAACTTGATCTCTCCCTCTACGCCGTAGAGCCGGGTGCGGGTGGTCTGCCGGGCCGACGTGGTGTCAGAGACGTCCTTCTCGTCGATGCGGTTGTTGAACTCGCCCTTGAGTTTGCAGGTGAGCTTGCGGGGGATGATGCTCACATCGAGCTGGTCGGAGAGTTTGTACGAGAGGCCGGAGAGGTCGTTGCGCTTCTCGCGCTTCGTGGTGAGTTTGAAGTTGGTTTTGTTCTTCACGATCCTGGCAATGCGGAACCCGAACCGACCCGAGATCTGGTGCTGCGTGGCATCGTCCATGTTGTTCTCGGAAGCGTTCGTGTGATGGGTAAGCTCATTCTCCCACAGCAAGCGATATTTGAGGCTGTACTCCATACCGCTCTCGAACCGCTGCTTGATCTCCAGCCCCCACAGATTGTCAAGATCACGCGCAATATCTCTACCGTACACCGTGGTCGACACCGAATCGATGCCGATCGTGCCGTTGCCAAGGTCTGTGGTGTCAACGGAAATCACGTCTTTGCTGCCGGCCTGGTCCGAGCGCTCCAGGGCAAACGTGTACTCCGCCGACACAGCCGGAAGCGTGGGCTTGTGCGTGTACTCGCCCGAAAGACCGATGGTGCTCTTGTCAACAGGCGACGACTCGCTCGTGGAGAGGTTGAACTGGTTTGCCGCGTACCGGCGCTCGAACTGGTACCGGGCGGAGGTCACCAGTTTGTTGTGGAAGGTTTTCTCTCCGGCCAGCTCGAAGATCCTGCGGTCAGACTCCAGATAGGGATTGCCCGCAGTGAAGAATTGTGGCCTGATCTCAGAGAAACGCCCGGAGAGGTCAAAGCCCCGCACCTTCCCTGCGGCGCCAATCGATGCGGCCAGATGATTCTTCCAGTACTCGCCGGCAGTTCCCGATGATCGCTTGATGCCGAAAACCGCCGGTAGCGCTTCGCCCACCTGTGGATTGTACCACGCCACTTTGTCCATGTCGCGGGCATCTGTGGTATCGATGGTGTCACTCACACCCAGGTCGACCTCTGCATTGAGTGTGAGCTTGCCGTCGAGCAGATCAACCATGCCATCGATGTGGCCGCTTTGCCCCTTGATGGGCGCAGGCGCCTTGGGATCGGTGATTTGCGTGCGAAAGAGAGGCGTGTTTGTCTGGTCGCGTGAGATGAGGCCCATCACGTTGATCGCGGAGTTGAGGGTGGGCTTCACCGAAACGCCGGCAACATAGGAAATCTGCTGCCGAAGCGACATGCCCGTGTCAACCGTGTCGCTGTACAAGTCAAGTTCTCTGCGGCCCACATCTTTGGGGATCTCCGTTTCGCCTCCCGCAAGTTTGAGCGAAATGCGCTTGTCGCCCTTGCCCATGGGCAGGAACGAACCTCCGTAGCGGATGCCCGTGAACTTGCGGCCCGACACCGAGGTTTCCGATCCGCTCTCGAAGAAGTCTCCCACAACCACGTGCTGCTCCTGGTAGTTGGCAGAGAGGTTGAACGAGTTCTTGCGCATGTGAAGCGGCTGATCGATCCACTGGTTGCCATAGACGTCCATGAGCAGGTTGATGTCGGCGCTTTTTCGGCGGCCGCTGGTGAAGATCTGCAGCTCCGGCTGGAGACCCGAAATTCGGGTTCCGGTCTCACCGGGGTACCGCGTCTGCCTCAGTGAGTCGTCGACTGAGGTCGGGTAGAAGTACCGGAACCCGGCCGTTACATTGCCCATAAAACTCACGCTCTGCTCGTGTTCAGCCTCCACAGCGGAGAACCCCGGCTGCAGGCTCTCCTTGATGCCAACCGGTGTGGCCGTCCTGGGCAGCACCACCGATTTAACGATCTCCGGCTGTTTGACGAGATTAGCCATTTGCGATTCGGGAAGTGTTACGGCGTCAAGGCCGTTGCCGTACACCATTTCGCGAACCTTCTTCGGGATTTCCACAGTGGACACGATTCCGGTCTGATTGTGTGTGACGTCAACCGACACCAGTGACACCGACGCCTGACTGTACACTGCAATGCCATTGGTATTGCCGGTGATCTGTCCGGTCACGATTTTGAGGGACGAGTTGTTTTCGCAGGCAATGCCGGTGATATTGTCTTGCACGAAAAGACTTTCGGCGACCACATTGGAGCCGGCCTGGCAGAGCAGCGCCAGAACATGGCCCTTCTGGAAGCGGGTGGCAAAGATTGATACATCGGAGTTCTTCACCACCAGTCCCTGCAGGGAGTTTCGCTCGAAGGTGCAGTGGTCAATTGTAGCCGAACCGTTTTCCACCTCAATGCCGTAGTTGGAGTGCCGGATGATGCAGTGCTCGAATACCGAACGGTTGCGGCTGCGGCAGTAGATGCGGTCCCAGTCCCAGGGGTTGGGCCGTTTGCTCGCCGACTGGAATATCACGGGCTCAGCCGCACTGCCCCTGACAACGAGCTGACCGAACACCGTGATGGTTGTGTACTCGCCACCAATGTAGATCCGGCACCCTGGGCCGAACTCCAGCTTCTGGCCCGAAGGCACGATGATGCTGCCGGAAATCAGGTAGGGCCCGTCAGTTGACGTGAAGGTACCGAAGAGAATGCCACTGGGAATCTCGGTGGGGAAGTAGTTGGGTGCTGCGTGCGTGGAAGCGGTGGAGAGAGGGCCCGGAGCTCGGGTGGGCTCGGTTGACGGCTGCGTTGCCGGGGTTGCCTCCGGTGCGGCCTGCGCGGCATCTGCCTGCGCCGAGCGGACTGCCGTGTCAACGATGGTGTGGACGGCAGGCCCCGTCGAGTCAAATGGCGCCTGAGCCCAGGCCGCAAGCGGGGCCAGACAGAGCGCAACCGCCGCTGCCGCTCTGCCAATGAGCGGGCCGGGTGGCTGGTGTTGCCGCAAGTGCAGTGGAGTCAACAACATATTTTTTTTGAAGACACGCCGAAGACGCGCCGCAGAGGTGCCGGTGACGAGGGGGAAATTGCTTCCTACGAGTCTACCATGAACCAGGTGTGTGGTCAACAGTCTTGGAGGTCGCAATGGGCAGGAGTGTCAAGCGCAGTCCGGTGGTCTTCTGTCACGAATATGGCGCGCTGCGCTATTGCCGGGCACGACTATCCGCGATCGGTCGCCGCGTGTATCGTCGTGAGTCAGTGGATACCAACCGGCAGGCGACTGTGATCTTGTGCGATGACGCCACGATCCGCTCGCTCAACGCCAGGTACCGCACGCTCGACCGTGCCACCGACGTGCTGTCATTCTGCTACGACGACCCCGACCTTCTCGGCGAAATCTACATCTCACTGCCGCGATGCAAAGAGCAGTGCACGCGCTTCGGTACCACGTACAGCGAGGAGGTCGAGCGCGTCTTCGTGCATGGCATGATGCATTTGCTGGGGTTCGATCACGGCACGGCATCGCAGCGACGACGCATGCAGGCGAAGGAACGCGAGTATAGGGAAGTTCGGAGTGCGGAGTGATGAGCGATGCACTGAGCGCAGCCGAAGTGTCGTGGTGCTACGAGGTGCGAACCGCTCCCCGGTCTCGTCGATCTCCTAACCCGGGTCCAGAGGGCCAACCAAGGCCCCCCTTCTCCAGGCTCGGGTATGCACCAACGTCTGCGGTCATCGTACTGACTGTCTATGTCGCACCTTCCTGCCACATCAAGAGTCGTGTGCGTGGAGCATTGAGGTCGTGTTGATCTCCCGGGGCCAGCCAAACTGCCGTGAGATGCCGAAGCCCCGGTACTCGGACGCTCGCACTGCCTCGGTACCTCGCACAGGTGGTCGCGCCATCTGTCCATGCGCGACAAGCTATGTTGGGGCGCTGGTCCTGACGAAGCACTGTGTCTTGACTAATGGGCACGATGCTCGTGGGTGTCGCGCACCGGGTGCACCGGACCTTCACTGCCGCATGACGCGCCACCCGGCTTTGCCACCCAACACCACCATCCCTTCATGCAGTCCCCAGGTCCGGGCCGGTGAATGCCGCTGCTGCGGCTCCCAATCACATCGTCACATTAAGAACAACACGGAACCCAACCACGCTCTGTCGTGAGCTGGGGGGCAGAATCTTGCGTGCGACGGTCTCGATGTTCGTCTCAGCATCTGCCCAACTGCCACCACGCAACACGGTCTCGCCGCCGCCCGTGCACGGTGATTCGCACACCACCGGTCGGTCATTCGTCCACTCCCACACATCGCCTGCCATGTCGTAGAGCCCGAATCGGTTAGGCTGGAGCGCGCCAACAGGCTGAGGGCCCGGGCTCACTGCCTCGTGATCGGAACTCACCACGCCGTCGGTGTTGTTCTTGTACCAGGCGTACGATGCGACCATGCTCTCCAGTGCCGATGCGCCCCAGAAAAACCGGTCGTAGGTGACCTGGGAGACGCCCGTGGAGGGATTCGCGACGGTCGACCAGTACGCGCCATAGGCATACTGCCACTCTGCCTCGGTCGGCAGGCGATAGCCGTTGCGCGTTGCGTCAATCGACACGCCGATGAGTGTGCCGTTGAGGCCGGGGGTGCCCGTCACCGCGCCGTACGAGTACACTGTGTCAAGACTCTCCAGCTTGCTGCGCGCGTTGCAGAAGAGCACGGCGTCAAACCAGTTGACAAACCACGCCGGTCGTACCTCGCCAATGCCAAAGCCCGACTGGGTGCCACCGTTGAGCCACGGCTGCACACGCATGAGCATGGCATACTCGCCCTGAGTCACCTCGGTGGCGCCCATGAAGTAGTCGGCAGCCATAACGATCCTCTGACCTGCGAGAAATACCGTGTCGTTCTTCGCGGGGATCCGAACCACCTTCGACAGGAACTGCTCGCAGCCCGGGCACGCGTCCGGGTTCACGACCAGACGCAGCGTGTCAACTACGTAGCCGGCATAGCGATACTTGATGCGAAGAAGCACGCGATAGTCACCGGTTTCCTTGTACAGATACTCCATGGCCACCACGCGCGGACAGTTGCCCAGAATCACGGTGTCGAACATGCCGTCTCCATTGAAATCCCACTCCCACGACACCACATCGGCGGAGTCGGGCAGAGATGCGCAGAGGCTCGCGGGTTCGTTGACAGTGACAACCGGCGTGCTGCACATGCTCACCGTTGGCGCGATGACTGTGTCGCCTGCAAAGAGAGCCGACGGATACCGGAACGTGTAGCCGGCCGGGTAGATGCTGGTGTCCATCTCAAAGGGGATGACCATGCCATTGGCGGGAAGACCGTGGAACACGATGTTGAAGAGGAATCCGAAGTCTGCAAACGCTGCCGGTTTTTCCGACGAGATGGTGCGGAAACCGCGTGCATCGGGCTTCGACACGTCCCAGCCCTGCAACACACCGCCCTGACCGGCCCAGGGAACGCGGATCTCATACGGAACGTCGGTGTCGATGCGGAAACGCATGCTGTTGACCGCGCGCGGCATGTGCGAGGCCTCGACATTGAGGAACGTTCCCTCGGATGTCGTGAGAGAACGGAACGCGTAGAGACGGCCGATGCGGTCGTCGCTGTAGATCTGTGCGAAGTTGACGTGCTGGGAGAAGCTCGTGGTCTTGCCGTTCACCGTTGGCGCGATCTTGACCACAACGTCGGTGTCGTAGCGACGCTGACTCATGTATGTGACAATGTACTGCCCCGAAAGATCGTGGGTGATGGTTTCGAAGGCATCCTCAATGTCCTGGGGCTTCTCGGAGGTGTAGACCGCGCCACCGGTGCCTGCTGCCAGGCGATTGAGCGTCAGATTGTCGATGTTGTCGCCAAAGGCCACTACATTGATCTGGGTGTTCCCCAACACTGCCAGATTGCGCAGCTCATCGGGTGTGGCCAGACTTGAGTTGTCGCGGCCGTCGGTGAGTGCCACGAGCACCTTGACGGTATCAAAACCGGCGGCAGGCCCCAGAAGCTGCAGACCGAGCTTGATCGCATCCCAAGAACGGGTTGCGCCAGGAACGTAGCCGCTGTTCACGAACGCATCGAGTGCGCCAAGTAGAGCCTGCTTGTCGCTGGTTGCCTGAGGAAGCAGGGCGACGGGCTCTTCGTTGCGGTCGTGATATGCCACCAGCGCTACGCTGTGCTGCACTGCAAGCTGGTTGATGATGCGCTTGGCTGCGGCAACCATGGTGTCAATAGCGCCGATGGTCGCCATACTCTGTGTGAAGTCGAGCACCAGGGCGACTTTCAGGCGGTTGCTGCATGCATTGTGCACGAATACTGCGGATTCGGAATAGTCGATCTCGACGTTGTTCTCGTAGATCTTGATGCTGTTGCGGAGCATCGAAGGCGGAACAATCACCGCATGGTTGCACTGGTCGCGCAGTGCGAAGCGGAAGTGAACCTTCGAGGGCGATTCGGTGCGTGTCTTGACATTGGTCATGTAGAGCTGGGTGATGGCAGGCACATACTCGTCGACCATGATCTTGATACGCATGTCGTCGTAGGTGCCGCCCGGCATGTCGGCGCTGGGGTCCCAGGTAATGACCTTGTCGGTGCCGGTGGTGGTGTAGCCAATGTCACCGGTCACGTTCTTGCACTCGACCTCATTGTAGGTTTCGCCGCCGTCGCGCGAGGCGAAGAGCGATACGAAGTTCTTGTTCACGGTGTTCTCAAGGTTGTAGTGGATCACCACATTTTCATGCGTACTGACGCATGACGGGTCGGAGTTGGCGTTGCAGTGTGTGTTCTCAACGCTATGGATCATCACCTTGGGGGCAGCCATGGCCGCCGAGACAATCACGAGTGTAAAGAGAACGGTGCGATTCATCGGGCGCCTCCCTTGCGGACCATCATGATGCGATGGGAACTTGTCTTGTCACCACAGCGAATGCGAAGAACGTAGAGTCCGTTGGCCGAGCTGTTGCGCGATGCACCGATGCTCCATACCGACGATCGGCTCCCTGGTGCTGTCTCAATGGTCGATGCGCACACCGTGCGGCCGTCCATTGAGAAGAGACTCACGCGAAGGGTGCGAGCGGCAGCGGGGGAGTAGGAGATCCGCACAGCATTGGCGCCGCTCATGGTCTCGACAGTAAAGCGATCGCTCTGCACCACAGCCTGCACCGGAGCCTGCACTGCCGGGGTTGCGTAGCTGTTGAGCGAGAAGATAGGGCTCTCGACAAAGCTCACACCCAGTCCCCAGCTCACACCTACCATGGTTGACACTACGACCATCCATCCGGTGAATCGAAGCTTCATACGTCCTCCTTGTGTGTGGTGATGTCGGTGTCTTCGATGCACACTCATTTTATCAGGCACAGGCCGCTCATTACGGAATCGCAACTTCCGTTTGGGTCCTGGTTGAAGCAGATGCTGGGTCTTGCGTGTTTGGTTGGGGCGGTGATGATGCCGCCGATTGTGCTTCAAATCAATGAGATACCGAGGCCGCCGTGTTGCGGGGAATCGCCGAGACTGGTGCAGGAAGTGCTCGACGAAAGGGAAATGCAGTTTCCTCTTTGGGAATGTGAAGATGCCGATTCGGGCGCCCGCGTACGTGCCCTCGCGGGCGGCGGTGCAGTGCGAGCACCCGCGTGGGGGCTCTCCGCCGCCCCCTCACCCGGCGCCTACTCTCTCTCTCTGCTTGCCCAGAGAGAGTAGGCAGAGAGATGGCACCCCACACTGCGGCTTGGTGTCAGACGGTCGGCAAGCCCTGTGAACTCGGCCTGGAAGACCAGGCCTCAAACAGCATAGGGCCGCAACCTCGCTCGCCTGCCACGCCTCCGTGAGGGGCCCCGACAAGCGCGTGCGCTACTGGGGTTTCATCGGCAATGTGTTGCCGCCGGCAGTGGATCCCGCGCTGCCCCCTGCCGAACACACACGGGCCGTGTCCAAAGCCCGCGCCGACATCGAACTCATGGCGCAGCGCATCCACGATCTGGGCTTCAACTCAGTGCGCAACTGGCATCCGCACTGGACCGATCACTACACACCTGGCGATGGCTCCTACGAGGACCTCGTTGCCTACTACTTTGCCCAACTGGACAAACGCGGCATCAAGATCTGGGAGTCGGGGCTCAACGAGCTCGGAGACATCTCTGCCGATGATGTGAATGTCATCGACGATCCCCGCACCGCCAAAGCCTGGACGCATGCCATGACTCAAATAGTCAAGGAGAACCACGGAAAGCCGTTCACTCTGCGGTGCGGGTTCGGCTCGTATCCGCAGATCATGCGTTTCTGGGACCCACGCTACGAGGCGTTGGTCATCAAGCGCATGAAGAAGGCCGCTCAGTGGCCCAACAGGTACAAGCAGGGGCTGCGCCTCTCCGACGATCCGCAGATCATCGTGTGGGAGCTTTCCAATGAGGAGCTCGCATACAAGGGCTTCTTCAGCGGCTCGTGGCAGCGACTGCCGTCGTTCCTCCGCAACCAGCTCCTGACAAAATGGACCGATTTCCTCCGCGCCAAGTACGGGGCCGATCGCACGCTCAATGCGGCGTGGAAGTACCTGCTGCCCGGCGAGTCCCTGGCCAAAGGCACCGTGATGCTGGCACCGCTGGCCAATCCGACACCAGGGAATCTCGCCATCAACGATGTGAATCCTGCGGCGGTCCGTGCTCTGAAATTCGCGGCGCAGACCTACACGCGCGACGACTTCTCGCGTCAACGTGGCGAGGACGTGGTGGAGTTTTTCACTTCGATGATAGTCCAGCACAAACAACGCCTCACTGCGGCCCTGAAGAAGTGGGGGAGGAGCTGTGCCTTCTCACCCACATTGTGGGATGCAAGCAACTGCTTCCAGATCCAGTCGTCGTACATGTTCCAGCAGTCCGAGGCTGTGGCCACCTGTTCGTACATTCAGGGCATGGCGCACGACCCCACGTGCAAGCGCTGGCCGTTCTACAGTGGACTGGAGACATCCCCGCGCATGTGCTGGGACGTTCCGTGGATGGAGCAGTCGTCCATCGAGAACAAACCGCACTTCATCTACGAGTTTCAGATTGGCTGTCGCACCAAGTACCGGGCCGAAGCTGCTACGCGTGTTGCGGCTCTTGGGAGCATCCAGGACTGGGACATCATCAACTGGCACATCTACGGCAACTACGATCTCTCGGGCGATACTGCGAGAGAGAACCCGTTTGACGGCATGCTTCACATCTGGCACGACTACTTCGGATTTGCCAACGACGAAGTGCAGAACTCCGCCATGAAAGCAGCGGCAGAGGTGTTCAAACGACGTCTGGTGGAGCCGGCCCCCAGTCCTACGACGTTCGTGTTTGGCCGCAGGACGCTGCTGGATCCGAAGAGCATGGACTACGGCCGGTCGTACGGCGACTATGCGCGCAAGTTCATCCCCACGTGCTACAGATACGGTGCGCGAGTGAGGATTGACGTTGACCGGGAGAATGACCAGATCCTCGGGCTCAGTTACGAGCAGGGCGTGTATGAGGTGAATCCGGTGCGTCCCAACGACCAGATCGAATACGACTTGCAGCAGGGACATCTCCTGCTCGACGCTTCGGCAGTGGCCAGCTATACCGGATTCTACGGGCAGCGGCAGGGCAGACCCGTGACATTCCGCAATGGCGTGGAGTTCAGTGACGTCGTCATCGTCAACCCGCGCAACATGCCATACCCGGTTACGCCGGAGGAGGGCTACGTGGCTCTGCAACTGGTGAGCGCCGATGGGAAGCCGCTCTCCAAGACGAATCGAGCATTGCTCTCTGCGGTGAGTACGAGCTTCAACACAGGCTACCACGTTGACACGAGCAAGGCCAGCAACGGACTGCACCTCAACGGCCCGCAGAACCGCCCGCCGTCGGAGTACTTCGGGGCCTGGTGCGAGCCGGGTACGGCTCCGGTGCTCGTTGCGCGGGTGGGTGTGACGGTCAAGTGCCCGGCCATCG
>Ga0315293_10001010_pt1 | contig 27046 bp, 24 predicted proteins | sample YL17G13_20_MG_FD_203071 | JGI IMG/M metagenome (GOLD analysis project Ga0315293, IMG submission 203071) | Sediment microbial communities from Yellowstone Lake, YNP, Wyoming, USA - YL17G13_20 | ecosystem: Environmental > Aquatic > Freshwater > Lake > Sediment | place: USA: Wyoming | collected...
GAAACGTCGCCATCTGCCGAGAGATAATGGGCGAGATCACCTCTCGCAACAAGGAGTCGGTGATCGTAATGGTCACCAATCCGGTGGACGTCCTCACGTACGTTGCTCAGGAGTTGTCCGACTATCCACCTGGGCGCATCATCGGTTCCGGGACCGTACTCGACAGCGCGCGGTTTCGCTACCTGCTCTCTACGCACTGCCGCGTGGACCCGCGCAATGTCCACGCCTATGTCATCGGGGAGCACGGTGACAGCGAGGTCGCCTGCTGGAGCATGACTCACATAGCAGGTGTGTCCATGCGCGCCTTCTGCCAGGAAGCCTGCGGGCGCAACTGCAGCGACTCGGAACGCGATGCGCTCTTCGAGCAGGTCCGCGGCTCCGCCTATCACGTGATCGAATCAAAGGGGGCCACGTACTACGGCGTAAGCATGGCCTTGGAGCGCATTGCGGGGGCGATCTTGAGGGACGAGAACAGCGTCCTCACAGTGTCGGTGCGCGTGGAGAGCCGCCGCGGCTTGCCGGAGGTATGCCTCAGCCTTCCGGCGGTCGTTAACGCGAGGGGCGTGGACCGCATCGTTGACGTCGCTCTCTCCGATAACGAGCAGGAAGCCCTCCATCGTTCTGCCAATATACTGAAAGACGTGATCTCGAAGATCGACTTGGAGGCGGGATGAGCTGGGAGGGCAATCAGGATATGCGAGACGGCGAGTCGTTGCGGGCGGCTGACGCGCCGGGCCGGTTTCGGTCTGCCGTCGCGCTGGCACTGGCGGCCGCGGTTAACCTCTGGGTGTTCTCGCAGGGCCTTGCCCTCTGGGATCGGTTCCCGGAGCGGATCCCCGTGCACTTCGGCCCCGGCGGCCGGGCGGATGGATGGGCCCCCAAAAGTGTGCTCTCGGTCTTCGGGCCCGCGCTACTGCTGACGGTTCTCATGGTGGTGATTGCCTTTGTCCTCCGCCTCGATCCGAAGTGGTGCAACTTTCCGGGAAAGGACCGCATGCTGATGCTCCCGCCTGACTGCCAGGAGCACGTCGTGGCGCCGATTCGAGAGGGCACGGCTTGGACCGTCGCGGGGGTCGCGGCCGTGCTCGCAATCATCGTCCGTCAGGGATGGCTGGTTGCCATCGGTCAGCGCGACGGCGTTATCGCAGCTCCCCCAGCTTTGCTGCTCGTCGCCCTCGCAGCTTATCCCCATCATCGCTGGCGTCCTGGCCGCTAGGGCTCGTCTCCGAGCGCTGGAGGAAGTGTCATGAGCGAGACTAATCGGCCCCATCTGGCCCTGCTACACCCGCCGGCGGTGTTCGACTTTCGTGAGCGACCTCTGAACCACTGGCTGCTCTCCAAAGCTGTAGATACGAATCCGGTCTTCGAGTATTACCCCGTCGGGTTTATCACCATACTGGATCATCTTGAAGAGCGCGGTCGATCCGTGCGTCTGGCGAACCTGGCCGTGAAGATGCAGCACAGTCGTTTCGATGAGCGACGTTTCATCCGTGAGCTGGATCCGCTGCTATTTGGGATCGACCTGCACTGGTGTCAACACGCCGACGGCGCTCTGAGCCTGGCCCGCCTGTGCAAGGAGGAGCACCCCGATACTCCGGTGGCGCTTGGGGGCCTCTCGGCGACCTACTTCTGGCGGGAGATCATGCAGGACCCGAACGTCGACTTCGTCGTTCGCGGCGAGACGACGGAGGAGCCGCTCTCCGAGCTCATTGACTGCCTGGAGGCAAAACGCCAGCCGGGGTATGTGCCCAATCTGGTCTGGCGGCGAAATGGCGAGATCATCGAGAACCCGTTCACGCACCGACCGACGAAGCTGACCACGCGGGTGAACTATCAGCGAGTCTTCGACCACTGGCGACGCACGCGCGACCTGAAAGGCAGTCTAATCACCGGCCAGCACTGGCCCGTCTATTGCGCGAACCTGCTGCTGTTCTGCAAAGGGTGTGTTGAGAACTGCGCCATCTGTGGCGGGACGAATCGAGCCTTGGGACTGGAGGAGACGCCACTGTGGGACGTGGAGATCCTCGCCGAGATGTGCGTGGCGGCTCGGGGGCTGACGCGCTCTCCAATCCGAGTGCCGGGGGACATCCGCCAGGGCGACTGGCGCGGGTTCCTGGCCGCGTTGAAGCGAAGGAACTTCACGCGGGCGATGCACATCGACATCTTCCGTCCCGGTGACGCCGAGTTCCACCGCGCCCTTGCGGATGCCATCCCGGAGCCGCACGGAACCATCGGGCCCGTCACTCACGATGAGGCGCTGCGGGTCCGCTACGGAATGCCCTACGACAACATCTCGCTGGAGCGGTCGATCGGGGAGTTCCTCGCCGTGGGTGGGAAGCTCGACTTGTTCTTCTACATTGGCATCCCGGGGCAGACCAAGCAGAGCGCGAAGGAGACGACGGACTACGCGCTGCGACTCCTAGACCGGTTCAACGCCGGCCCCAGGGGGAAGCGGCTCGACGTCTATGTGTCGGCGCTGGCGCCCTTCATCGACCCGGGGAGCCTGGCGTTCACCCATCCCGAGCAGTACGGCTATCGACTCCGCTGTCGCACGCTGGCCGACCACCGTCGGGCGATGCGGCAGCCGGAGTGGTGGGAAGCTCTGAACTACGAATCGACGGCCATGACCCGCTTCGAGTTGGCCCAGGCCGCGATAGAGGCCGAGGCACGTGTGACGCGCGCCCGCGCCGACCGCGGACTGTATCCGCGCCGCTTCGCTCGGCGCGACCTGCGGCGGCTGGAGGAAGAGGCTGCTCGTCTGGAGGACTCCCTCCTGGCGGAGAGCCGTCAGCCGAGCTGAGAGTCATCGGGCGCCCCAGAGACCCCCTCCTGTGCTGCCACCGGTGAGGTAGGCTCAGGCCGCCGAGAACCCAGCGGAACCCCTGTCTTTCGTTATCACCAGAGCCCTGTTGGGGGCCGTTCGTAAGAGCCCTATTGGGGCCGTTCGTAAGACCTTTGGCCGGCCTCAAGGACGGGCCTCGTTGTGGCCTCGCGCGCAACCATGCTATAATGCTCGGTCACTTTGTGTGGCCTCGCGCGCAACCGTGCTCTAATGCTTGGCCACTCTGTGTGGCCTCGCGCGCAACCGTGCTCTAATGCTTGGCCACTCTGTAGGAAGGACTGACGCAGTGAACGACATCGAAAAGACGGCCGAGCGGGCGCAGTCGATAATCCGGGAAATCGAAACCGTTATCGTAGGAAAGCGTCAATCGGTCGAACTGGTAGTGATAGGGCTTCTGTGTAACGGGCACGTTCTGATCGAGGACATTCCGGGCGTGGGCAAGACCATGCTGGCGAAGGCGCTTTCCGGCGCGCTGGGTGTCACTTATCGGCGTATTCAGTTCACTCCGGACTTGCTGCCGGCCGACATCACGGGCACCTCGATCTTCAACCAGAAGACGGGGGAGTTCTTCTTCCGAGAGGGCCCCATCTTCGCGAACGTGCTGCTGGCGGACGAGATCAACCGCGCCACGCCGAAGACGCAGTCTAGCCTGCTGGAGTCCATGGAGGAGTTCCAGGTTACCGTGGACGGGGTTACGCGCGTGCTCGAGCCGCCGTTCTTCGTGATTGCCACTGAGAACCCCATTGAATACCGCGGCACCTATCCACTGCCCGAAGCCCAGCTGGATCGCTTCCTGATGCGGATCCAGATGGGGTATCCGAGTCCGGAGCAAGAGGTGATGGTGCTCGACCGCCAGATGAAGCGTCACCCAATTCACGCAGTGAAACCTGTGGTGGGCCGGGAGGAAGTGCTGGAGATGCAGGAACGCGTCAGGGACGTTCACATCGACGCCTCGCTGAAGCACTACTTGGTGGAAGTGACCGCCGCCACGCGCGAGCATCCCATGGTCGCCCTCGGGGCGAGTCCGCGGGGATCGCTGGGACTAATGCGGACCGGACAGGCGCGGGCGGTTCTGCACGGACGCGATTTCGTGCTTCCCGATGATATAAAGGCTCTGGCGACCGCCGTACTCTGCCACCGCATCATCTTCAAGCCGGAAGCGCGAGTGCGCCACATGGACTCGGCGCAGATCGTGGAAGAGGTGCTCGATCAGATTCCCGTGCCGGCAGTCGAGTAGGCGATGAGAGTGCCTGTCCGCAATCGGCCGGCGGGGAGCTGGTGCGGGGGCGTATCCTGATGTCGCCTCTATCGCGCATTATCGTCAGCCTGCCCACCTTCTTGTTGGCCATCGTCCTACACGAGCTGGCGCACGGTTACGTTGCTTACCGGCTGGGGGATGATACGGCGAAGCGAGCGGGTCGGCTCACGCTATCGCCGATTGCCCACCTTGACCCCATGGGCACGATCTTCTTCTTCATCTCGAGCTGGGTGGGCTTTGGGTTCGGGTGGGCGAAGCCGGTGCCCGTGGTGGTGGAGCGGCTGAGGAACCCTAGTCGCGACGAGATGTTGGTGACATTGGCCGGGCCGGGAGCCAACCTGGCCCAGGCCGTGGCGTGGGCGGTGATACTGCGGGTGGTCACGGGGTTCGTCTCTGGTAGTCTGGCGAACACGCTCGTGCTGTTCTGCTACTTCGGCGTCGCCATCAACGTTCTGCTGATGCTGTTCAATCTTCTTCCCATTCCTCCCTTGGACGGGTCGCACGTTGCCCTGCGTCTGCTGGGAGTGCGGGACCCCCACGTGGCCGACCGACTGGCTCCGGTGGGCTTTATAATGCTCTTCATTCTGGTGGGAACCCCCTTGTTCCGCCTCTTCTCCAACCACCTGTTCCTCCCCGTGGTGCGCCTGTTCGTCCCAGAAGGGCTGTGAAGAGTGCTCCTCCGAAGGTGGGGAAGCTCGAGCGGGGACAAGGGACCGGGCAGGGAAAGTTGAGGGGGAGGGTTGACGAGGGATCGTGTCGATACTATACTTGGAAAGCTCCGAGGTGGGGCTGTGGCGCAGTGGGAGCGCGTTTCCTTGGCATGGAAAAGGTCGCGGGTTCGAATCCCGCCAGCTCCACCAACTTGTGTTATGAGCTCGTTGTGAGTTCGTTAAGTAGCGTTAAGTCCGCCGCGCGGCGGGCTTTTCTGTTGGGGTTACGTCCAATGGCCTCGGGAGTGGCACGCTCAACCCGGCGGGGTAGGTGGCGCACGGCAGGCCTGGTGTGTTGTCTGCCTTTGCTGATGCTGTGGTCCGCTTGCAGGGGCGTCGCTGCGGAGGCCTCTGCATTTTCGCCGGCACCCTACGATCTCACTGTGGTCGTGCTTGCCACCGGACCGGGTCCCACCCGGGTGGCCCTCAGCTACTCGCACCAGGTGGATCACGACGGGCTGCGCGAGGCCATCCGGCAGCTGTGCGGCCTGGCGAACTGCCAGGCGACAGAAGTCGCGATTCGCGATGAGCCGTTGGAGGGGGGCTCTCCGGTTCTGAGCACGAGCGGCGAGTTTGCCGCAGCGGGCCTGGTGAGGGCAGGAAGGGGGGCGCTCCCGGTCGGCCCCGTCGTCAGATCACTGCCCGAATGGCGCCACCTGCGGCTGGTCTTCATGGTTGGCGAGGACTACCCTTTCTGCGGCCCGACGGACAGTACGGTGGACGGTTTCGTGGTCCGCCTCGTAAACCGCCTAGTGGCCTACGAGTACGATGTGGAATTAAAGGGCGGGAGAGTAGTTCCGCCGGACGAATCTGCGCCGTCTGACCGGCCGTCCGAACCACTGCTGCTGTCGGTCCTGTTCGGTACGCCGAGTGGCTTCCTTTTCGGCTTGCTCATATCCACAAGGCAGCAGAGGAAATCGGCGAGAAGAGCCTGACGGAGGCGAGGAATAATGGAGCTCGAGCAACTCTGTCGGTTTGCCGTCGAAAGTCAAGCGTCGGACTTGTTCATCAAGGCGACTGCGCCGCCGGCGCTGCGCGTACATGGTCGAATCATGCCTACCGATCTGCCCGTACTGAGCTCCGAAGACACCCAACGGCTGGCGCGTTCGATAATGACGGAGGAGCAGATCGAGAGCTTCAAAGGCTACCACGAGTTGGACTTGGCCTTCACGCTGGCCGACGTGGCTCGGTTCCGCTGCAACATCTATGTTCAGCGCGGCAGTTACGCCATGGTCTTGCGTGTCGTTCCGCTGGAGATCAGAAGCATCGAGGACTTGGGGTTGCCCAGGGTGCTGGACGATATGTGCAAGCCGAAACAGGGCCTGGTGCTCGTGACTGGTCCGACGGGATGCGGGAAGTCCACCGCACTTGCCGCGATGCTGGACTTGATAAACCACACTCGGCACTGCAACATCGTCACCATTGAGGACCCGATCGAGTTCGTGCACGCCGACAGGCTGGCCGTGGTCAGCCAACGTGAGGTGGGGATCGACACCGATTCCTTCTACGACGCGATGAAGTATGTGGTGCGCGAAAGCCCGGACGTGATCCTGATCGGCGAGATGCGCGATGCCGAAACCATGCGGGTAGCACTCAGCGCCTCAGAGACCGGACACCTCGTGTTCTCCACCGTCCACACGACGAGCGCGGCCGATACGGTGGAGCGGATCGTGAGCATCTTCCCGCCGCACGAGAAGAACCAGATCTGTCTGCGGCTTTCCACCAGCTTGCTCGGCGTGATTTCACAGAAGCTGGTTCCCCGTGCTGACGGCACCGGACGCGTGCCGGCAGTCGAGGTGATGATCAACACGCCGACGGTGGCCAAGCTGATCGAGGAAGGCCGTGCCTCGCAGATCTACTCGGCCATCAACGAAGGGGGTTACTGGGGCATGCAGAGCATGAACCAGTCCCTGGTCAAGTACTGGCGGGCGGGCGTGATCTCGGAAGAGGACGCGCTCACCTACGCCGGCAACCTCACCGAGTTGAAGCAGATGCTGCGCCGAGGAGTATCCTAGGCCGCCGGTGTCATCGCAGCCGCTGCCTCTGTCAGTAGAAGGTCGGGCCGGCCTAATCGACCGTGTCCTGTATCGAGCGGCAGGTAGGTGGCCACGGAACTGGACGCGCTGTTGGCTTTGCTCGTCCAGGTGAAGGGTCCGATCTCCACCGGTGCGCCGGTGAGCCTCCCGCAATGCGCGTGCAACGCGTGATCCGCCGTACTCGCTTTCCTGAACTCACTGGCGAAGAGATCGCGGAGATACTGCAGCGCGTTGCCGGGGCCGAGCGCTGGGAGCGCTTCGAGCAACAACTCAAACTGGATATCGCCTAGGTAGTACCGGACACGGGGTGCTTCCGCGTCAACATGTATCGCGAGCAGCACGAACCTGCGGCCTGTTTCCATCGCATTCCTTCGCCGATGCGCTGCGTCACGTGATGCGGCAGAACCCCGACGTGATCCTCGTCGGCGAAATGCGCGACCTGGAGACAATTCAGTTGGCCATCACGGCTGGAGAGACGGGCCCTCTTGTGTTCAGCACGCTCCACACCCTGAGCGCGGCGCAGACAATCGACCGCATAGTGGATGTGTTCTAGGGAGATCGGCAAGAGCAAGTGAGGGCGCAGCTGTCGATCACACTCCAGGCGGTCATTACGCAGGATCTCTTGCCCAAGGCGGACGGAGCGGGCCTGATTGCCGCCTTTGAGGTCATGATCGCAACCGCGGGTATTCGCAGTCTCATTGGAGAGCGCAAGACCCATCAGATTTACAGCCTGATCCAGGGGGGGCCGAACTCGGCATGCAGACCTTCGACCAGGATCTGTTGAGGCTTTACCAGGACGGGCAGATCTCCGGCGAGGACGCATTGGCGAAGGCGAATGGCCCAGAAGAATTCTGTCGCCGGGCCGGGATTAGCTGAAGTTAGAAAGAGGCCGGGCCGAAACTAGGTAGAATCCCTAGGTTAGGGACAGCGTGTGTTAGCGCCGGTCGGCAGACAGCACAGGTCTGCCTGGCCAGCGACAACGGGAGAGTAGCTGAATGGCTGATCCGTATCCCATTCCGTTGGACGACCTGCTCAAGTTGCTGGTGGAGAACAAAGGTTCCGACCTCCACATTCGCGCCCATGAACCCCCCGTGTTTCGTGTCCACGGCAACCTCCGGCGAACGAACTTCCCGGTTTTTCAGCCTGAGCAGATCCACGACATAATGTACTCCATAATGGGCCCGGATCGCATCGCTCGATTCGAGCGCGATCTGGAGTGTGACCTGGCTTACGCGATCAAAGACCTGGCTCGCTTCCGCGTGAACGTCTTCAAGCAGCAGGACTGCGTGGGAGGGGTTATGCGTCTCATTCCCATTCGAGTCCAAAGCATTGACGAGCTGGGTCTGCCGCCCGTGCTCAAGGAGATTTCCGACCTTCCGCGAGGTCTGGTTCTGGTAACGGGTCCGACGGGCTCGGGCAAGTCGACCTCGCTGGCGGCGATGGTCAACCACATTAACCTGAACAAGCCCGTTCACATCATCACTATCGAAGACCCAATCGAGTTCGTCCACACCGATAAGGTGGCCGCGGTGAACCAGCGCGAAGTCGATATGGATACCCACAGCTTCGCGGATGCGCTGCGGCACGTAATGCGGCAGAATCCGGACGTCATTCTCGTGGGCGAGATGCGAGACAACGAGACCATGCAGTTGGCGATCACGGCAGCGGAAACGGGCCACTTGGTCTTCTCCACCGTTCACACCACCGACGCCGCGCAGACCATCGATCGAATCGTTGACGTCTTCGAGCCGGAGCGACAGGAGCAGATTCGCATGCAGCTCGCGGTTACGCTCCAGGCGGTTGTCTCGATGACGTTGATGCCCCGCGTGGACCGAGCCGGTCGAGTGGCGGCTTTCGAGATCATGATCGCCACAGCGGCCATCCGGAACCTGATCCGGGAGCAGAAGACGCATCAGATTCCAAGCGCTATTCAGACTGGCGCCGAGCTCGGTATGCAGACACTTGACAACCACCTGCTGGAGCTGCTCCGCGGTGGCATCGTCAGCTACGAAATGGCGCTCTCCAAGTCATCGAACCCCAGCGAATTCGCCGCCCGCGCCGGAGCCGGCATGAAGCCAGAGGAACTGATAACCGCGGCTCCGGGAGAAGTCTGAGCAGAGAGGAGGCTGGCCCATGTCGACAAGCCAACTCCAAATCGACGACCTGTTGCGGACGGCCGTCGAGCGAGACGCGTCGGACATCCACATCAAGGCCGAGAGCCCGCCCCTGCTGCGCATCTATGGCGAGCTCATCCCCACGGATCTTCCGCCGCTGACGCCGGATGAGGCCAAGCGCCTCTCCTACAGCGTGCTTTCACCACAGGAGCGAGAGACCTTCGAGCAGGAGTGGGAGCTGGACCTGGGTTACGATATCGAGGGCCTGGCCCGCTTCCGCGTCAACCTGATGGTCCAACGAGGACTCGTTGGCGCCGTATTCCGAATCATCCCGCTGCACGTGCAAACGATCGAGGAGCTCGCCTTGCCGGAGGTGTGCCGGTACTTCGCTGAAAGGCCGCGCGGCCTCGTCCTCATAACCGGCCCCGCGGGCTGCGGGAAGTCCACGACGCAGGCAGCGATGATCGACCACGTGAACAAGAACTACCCAGTGCACATAGTGACCGTGGAGGACCCTATCGAATTCGTTCACGAGCCCAAGGTGGCGCTGATCAACCAACGCGAGCTGGGGCGAGACACGCGCAGCTTCTCCAACGCGCTCAAGTACGTGCTGCGGCAAGACCCGGACGCGATTCTGGTCGGCGAGATGCGGGACCTGGAGACCGTTCAGCTGGCGATCCGCGCGGCCGAGACCGGTCACCTCGTGCTGGGGACTCTGCACACGACAGATGCGGTGCAGACGGTGGACCGGGTAATCGATGTTTTCCCAACCCACCAGCAGCAGCAGATCCGCATGCAGCTTTCGGTGAACCTGCTCGGCGTCGTCTCTCAGATACTCGTCCGCCGCGCGGACGGGCGGGGCCGAGTGGCCGCTTTCGAGACTCTGGTTGCGATTCCATCGGTCCGCAACTCAATCCGAGAGCGGAAGACGCACCAGATAGCCTCGGTGATCCAGACGGGAGCGCAACACGGGATGATGACTCTCGATCAATCATTATCCCACTTGGCCCGTTCCGGAGTCACCACCGTCGAGGAAGGCGAGGCGAAGGCTAAGGACCGGCACGAGTACCGGCAACTGCTCGAAAGTGGCGAAGCCGTTCCCGTCGAAGCCTGAGTCATCGCTTTCAGCCTCGTCCAACCGCCGCACGCGGCGGTCTCGACTCTGCTGTGCCAGCGACTTGGCTTGCTCAGTAGCCGCCGTTCCTGACACCGTTCGCAACCACATTGGCGGAGCAGTGGCCAGCGGCGTGCCGGGCGAAAAGAGGAAGCTCGCAAGTCACAGGGAACGAGGGCGAACACAGGGCGGCTGGAAGTCACTGCAGGGTGCTCTTCGCCGCTGACACAAGTGAGGAGGGTAGTGCCCATGGCTGCCGTGCCAGAAGTGACCGACGCAACTTTCGACCAAGAGGTAGTGAAGTCCGAGCTGCCCGTACTGGTGGATTTCTGGGCTCCCGGCTGTCCCCCGTGCGCCGCACTGGCGCCGATCCTCGATAAGGTGGCCGACGAGTTGGCGAGCCAGGCTAAGTTCGTCAAGGTGAACGCAGCTCAAGAGCGATCTACCGCCGCGCAATACCGCATCCAGGCCGTGCCGACGCTGCTGATCTTCAAGGGCGGAGAAGTCGCGGATAGCGTTATCGGGTTCCAATCCGAGCAGGAGATCCGGCAGCGCCTCGCCGCCGTCATCGGCGACTGAGCGCACACGGCTTTCGCCGGCAATTGCACAGATGCTGAGCAGCCCTTCAGACGCCGCGGGCGGGTCGCCCGCGGGAGCGCGCGAGAGTAACCCTTCAGAGCCGTGGGACCTGGTCGTGATCGGATCAGGTCCGGCCGGCCTCGCCTGTGCCATCTACGCGGCACGGGCGAGAATCCGCACGCTTGTCCTCGAGAAGATGATGCCCGGCGGCCAGGTGGTGCTCAACAGTGTGGTCGAGAACTACCCCGGATTCCCGGAAGGCGTCTCCGGCTTTGAGCTGGCGCAGCGTATGGCCCAGCAAGCGACTCGGTTCGGGGCGAACATCCAGACCGTCGAGGTCACCGGCCTGACCGTATTGGGGATGGCATCGCAGACAAACGTTCCGGCCCCGTCGGACGAAGGAAGTCCGCGCCGGCCCCTGTTCGGCGTAGATACGAGCACCGCCCAGCACACCGCGCGTTCGGTTCTGATTGCCACGGGATCGTCTCCGCGCAAGCTCGATGTGCCAGGCGAGAAAGAGTACACGGGCCGGGGAGTGTCATACTGCGCAACTTGCGATGGCGCGCTGTATGCCGATAAGCATGTGATGGTGATTGGGGGCGGCGACACGGCAATGGACGACGCCATCTTCCTCTCGAATCTCGGCAGCGAGGTAACAGTTGTTCATCGCCGTGACGAGCTGCGCGCCGACCACATACTTCAAGAGCGTGCCTTCGCCAATCCGAGCATCGATTTCCTGTGGAGTCACGTGGCGGTGGGAATCGTCGGGGATGAGGTCGTGCAGGCCGTGCGGGTGCGCCAGGTGACCACCAAAGAGGAGAGGGAAGTGCCCGTCGACGGCGTGTTCATCGCTGTCGGCATGGTCCCGCAATCCGGCTTTCTGCCGGCCGAAATCGTCCGGGACGACGACGGATATGTGCTGACCGACAACGAGTTCCGCACCTCGGTCGACGGGGGCTTCGCAGCCGGCGATGTGCGCGCCGGGTCTTTCCGGCAGATCGCCTGCGCGGTCGGCGAAGGAACCCAGGCCTACCGCAACATCCGCGCTTATCTCGAGCAGGGGGCTTGACGCGCTCCTCCACACGCCTGCCGCGTGCGGTTGTCGGCAAGGGCGCGCTATCCCCTGGAGATGGTAATCCATGCCTGAAATGATGAAGGCCGTCTATCTCCATGCGGCGGGCGATCTGCGAGTGACCGAAGTGCCTCGTCCTGCGCTCGCCGAGCCGGACCAAGTCCTCATTCAGGTCGGAGCCGTGGGCATCTGCGGCTCCGATTGTCACTACTACGAGCGCGGCAGAATCGGGCCCTTCGTCGTGGAAGAGCCGCTGATCCTGGGACATGAGTGCTCCGGTCGCGTGGTGGAGGTGGGGAGCGACGTCAAGCATCTGCATCCCGGCGACCTGGTCAGCATAGAGCCGGGCCTCGCCTGCCGTCGCTGTCGTCGCTGCAAGGAGGGGCGGTACAACATCTGCGAGAACGAAGTCGTCTTCATGGGCACTCCGCCCTGGCAGGGCGCGTTCCGGGAGTATCTCACGTGGCCCGGAGACTTCGTCTTCAAGCTCCCCTCCGGTGTCGGAGTCGAGGACGGCGCCATGATCGAGCCCTTGGCGGTGGGGATCCATGCCTGCCGACGAGGAGGGGTGGCGCCGGGTCAGAGCGCAGCCGTCATCGGAACCGGACCCATCGGTCTGCTGGCGTTGCAGGCCGCGGCCGCCTACGGCGCACATCCCATCATCGCGGTCGATACGATACCTCTTCGGCTGGGCCTGGCGCGGCAGCTCGGCGCGGAGGTGATCGACGCCGCCGCCGCCGACAGTGCGGAGGCAATTCGCGGCTTGACAGGGGGAGCGGGAGCGGACGTGGTGATCGAGACCGCGGGAAGCTTGGCGACCATCCGTCAGGCGATGGCCGCGGTGAAGACGGGCGGCGCGGTGGTGGTAGTCGGCCTTCCCTCCGAGGACGAAGGCATGCTTCCGGTGATGGACATGATGGCCCGGGAATACGACCTGCGCACGGTATTCCGCTATGCCAACTGCTATCCGCCAGCCCTGTCGCTAGTTGCTGCCGGACGCATTCAACTGGCGCCTCTTCGCACCCATGAGTTCCCGCTGGAGCGTGCTGAAGAGGCCCTCCAAACAACCATCTCCCAGAAGGACAAAGCGGTCAAAGTGCTGGTCAAGCCCTAGGCGAGGCGCACGGCGAGCGGGTGGAATAGGGACTCATCCCGTGCTTGTCGTCCCGGAGGCCTGTCAGGTATCCGTCCGAGAGCCGATTGACTGACCTCTGGGCGAATGCTACCATGGACTTCAGCGGCGCCGGTCTCCATGGCGCCAGGACCAATTCCTGCCCGCGGGAGGGGAAACATGTCACCTGAAGCCTCCATCGTTATTGGCTCCGCAGTCGTCGTCTTTGCACTGATTATCATCGCGTCGGCGGTCCGGGTAGTTCCCGAGTATCAGCGTCTGGTTGTGCTGCGCCTGGGACGGGCGCTTGGGGCGAAGGGCCCGGGGCTCATTATCCTCATTCCCGTCGTGGACCGGGGGATCAAGGTCGACCTGAGGGAGATCTTCTTCGACGTCCGCCCCCAGGCCGCCATCACCAGAGACAATGCCCCCATTTCGGTTGACTTCTACATCTATATGAAGGTAGTGGACCCGATGATGAGCGTCCTGCAAGTGCAGGACTTCTTGGGCGCTTCACAGGGAATTGCGATTACTACCCTTCGCGCGGTCGTCGGCGAGATGATGCTCGACGACTGTCTCTCACGCAGAGAGCAGATGAATGAGGCGCTGCGCGTAAAGCTCGACGAAGTGACCAATCGCTGGGGCATCAAGGTTACGGCGGTCGAGATCCGAGAGATTATCCCTCCGCGAGAGATCCAGGACGCGATGAGCCGCCAGATGTCGGCAGAGCGGGACCGCCGAGCGCTCGTCACCGAGTCAGAGGGCAAGAGGGAAGCGCAGATCAAGATTGCGGAGGGCGAAAGGCAGGCCGTGATTCTTCGCGCCGAAGGGGAGAGACAGGCTACCATCCTGGCAGCCGAAGGCGAGCGGCAGGCCAAGATCCTGGTCGCGGAAGGCTATGCGGAGGCCTTGCAGCGCATCTTCGCTGCGGCGCGCGGTATCGACAGCAAGACCATGAGCCTTCAGTACCTGGAGGTGCTTCGCGACCTGGGATCTGGGGCGGCCACGAAGTTCGTGATTCCGCTGGAGTTCACTCGGCTGATCCAACCCTTCGTCGGCCATGCCGAGAAGTCGACGCAGGACGAGAAATAGTGCTTCCGCGAGCCAGGAGGGAGAGGGGTTCCCAGATTCGACCCCGTCTTATTCACGCCGTAATGGCGGCGATGATAAGTCTGGCGTCGGCGTGGACCTCCTGCCTGTTCGCGGCCGAATCGGCGCCGACGACGGCCCCACCGCCAGTAATCTACCGGGCGCGGGTGGAGGGCGTGATCAATCCCTTCAGCGCCAGGTACCTGGAGCGGGCCGTCCGAGAGACAGAGCGGGCCGGCGCAGCGGCGCTGGTGCTGGAGCTGGACACCCCGGGGGGCCTCGACTCGGCGATGCGCTCGATGATTAAGGCCGAGCTCAATTCGCACGCTCCCGTCATCGTCTACGTCTCACCATCGGGCGCGCGCGCCGCCTCCGCCGGCATGTTCATAACACTTGGGGCGCACATTGCCGCGATGGCCCCCGGGACCAACATCGGGGCGGCCCACCCGGTGAGCTTGTCCGAGAGAGGGCAAGAAAGCGAAGTGATGTCGGCCAAGGTTACCGAGGACGCGGCCGCCCTGGCGCGCGCGATAGCCGAGAGGCGACAGCGCAACGTGGCCTGGGCGGAGGCCGCAGTGCGTGACAGCGTGTCGATCACCGCCACGGAGGCGCTGGATCAGGGCGTGATTGACATCGTCGCGCGCGACCTGGAAGACCTGCTCGCGCAGGCGGACGGGAGGCCCGTAAGCACTCCTGGCGGGGAGATGGTTCTGCGGCTCAGGGGGGCGGAGACCAGGGACTTGCCCATGGGGTTTGTGGAGCGTCTCCTGCACGTTATCGCCGATCCAAATGTAGCCTACATCTTGCTGACTCTGGGCACGCTGGGGTTGATAGTCGAGCTGTATCACCCCGGCACGCTGTTCCCTGGCGTGACAGGAGCGATCTGCCTGCTTCTCGGATTCGCGGCCCTGGGAACGCTGCCCGTGGGATGGGCGGGAGCGGCGCTGCTGGTGCTGGCCGTGGCCTTGTTCCTGGCTGAACTGCACGCGCCCGGATTCGGGGGGTTTGGTATAGGTGCTCTCATCGCGTTTCTTCTGGGATCGCTGCTCCTTTTCGTTCCGGTGACCCCACCTTCGCCGGCGGCTCCGGTGGTACGGGTGAGCCTTTGGCTCGTCGGCACGATGACCGTGCTCTTCGCAGGGACGATTCTGCTGATCGCACAACGGGTGTGGGCGGCACAGCGCTTGGCGCCGCTGACCGGCGCCGAATCCTTGGTGGGCCGTCTCGGGGTCGCCAAGTCTGCCCTGGCGCCGGAGGGCACGGTTCGTGTCAAGGGAGAGACGTGGTCGGCCCGGACGGCCGGCGCGTCGATCGAAAGCGGCGCCTCCGTGCGCGTGCAGAAGGCCGAGGGCGTGGTGCTGGTGGTGGAGGGCGTCGCCCCGGAAGAGGCCGCCAGCGACCCATCTTAGCTGGCTCCCACGCACTACGCCTCCGGTGGCCCACTGTCCTTGACACCCTTTCATCCCTCGGGATATACTCGACTCAAGGATATCCGCAGTTGGAGGACGAGTTGGGATTGCGTTTAGGCCTGCCTAAGGGGAGTCTCCAGAAGGGGACTTTCGACATGCTAAGACGGGCGGGCTATCACGTCAGCGTGAGCAGCCGGTCTTACTATCCTAGCATCGACGACCCGGAGATAGAGCCGGTGCTCATGAGAGCACAGGAAATCCCGCGCTACGTGGGAGCGGGGGCGCTTGACGCCGGACTGAGCGGCCTCGACTGGATCATGGAGACCGAAGCCGATGTAGTTCAGGTTTGCGACTTGATCTACTCGAAGGCGAGCCGAAAGCCCGCGCGGTGGGTCCTTGCGGTGGCCCAGGACAGCGCCATTCGCTCGCCCAAGGACCTCCAGGGGAAGCGTATCGCAACAGAAGTGATGAACGTGACGAAGCGGTACTTGTCCGAGCACGGCGTGGAAGCCGACGTGGAGTTCTCCTGGGGGGCAACCGAGGTCAAGGTGCCGGAGCTCGTGGACGCCATCGTCGAACTGACGGAGACAGGCTCCTCCCTGGCGGCGAACAACTTGCGGATCCTGGACACCGTGTTAGAGACCAACACGAAGCTGATCGCCAATCGAAAGGCCTGGGAAGACCCCGCGAAGCGGCAGAAGATTGAGACGCTGTCGATGCTGCTGCAGGGCGCCTTGCTTGGGGAAGAGAAGGTGGGCCTTAAGATGAATATTCGCCGGGCCGAGCTGGAGAAGCTTCTCGCTCTGCTTCCGGCGCTCAGACGGCCGACCATATCGGCGCTGACCGACGAGGATTGGGTGGCAGTGGAGACGGTGTTGGATGAACGCGAAGCTCGCGATCTGATTCCCGAGTTGCGCAACGCCGGCGCCGAGGGGATTGTCGAGTATCCGCTGAACAAGGTGATCCCCTGAGATAGGATGGACGTCGGACCGAGCGTCGGCGACTCCGTTCGACATGAGAGACAACGGAGAGGGCCTAGCTGAGGAGGTGGGAACCCGTGGCGCAGTGCACTAAGTGCGGTAAGGATAGTCCCGATCAGGCCCGATTCTGCCGGGGCTGCGGCGCGCCGCTGACGAAAGGGGCCCCAGCCGCGACAGCGGCGGCAGGCGTCGCCCCGGAGGAGCGCGCTCGCCGGCTGCTCGAGGACGCCTTTCGTTTGAGCGAGGAGGGCCGCGTGCTCGCCGCCATCGAGGTGTGCAAGCAGGCGGTCAGCTTGAATCCCAGGTCTACCTCGGCGCACTCACTTCTCGGCACTCTTTACGAACGTCAGGGCGAGCGCGACGACGCGATTCGGGAGTACGAGCAGGTTCTCACTCTCAGCCCGGGAAGCACCGCAGAGCGTCGACGCCTGAACGAGCTCATGGGCGTCCCCTCGGCGCGAGAGGCGATCAGGGTTTCGCCTCGGACGGCTCGGCTGGCGGTAACGGGCGGCTCTCTGGTGGTGGCCTTGGTACTGGTGGCCGCCATCGCGTTCACGGTCCAGCAGGGTCCTCGACCGAGGCGGGAGCGAAGAGCCCGCGCGCCCATTACTCAGCCGCAACAGGAGGCTATGGCGCCGGCCACAACGGCCATCGCACCCTCTCCCGGTCGCCGACTTGAGTCGGCGTGGCGACCATCACCGCGCGTGGCGGCACCGCGTCGCACTTCGCAACCCACACCTGTATACACGGAGAGAGGCACAGGGTTCGGTCAGTGGCTGGGTCAAGGTGCCTATCTGCTGCCTAGCGGTGGTAGTGAGCGCTTCTACGGACTGCGCTCTGCCGGCGGCGTGCGTGCCCGCAGCTACCAGGCGGCGCCGTTCGCCGGCGCCGCGCGCGTCAGAACCGCCTCGACGCCCGTCGTAAGCACGCCCACGTGGCGTTCGTCGGACCTGGCGACAGTCGCCGCGGGGCGTTCGCCGGGGCCGGCTCGCGACTTCTATCTCCAAGGCAGCTCTCACCGGTCGATCCAAGCCTACGAAAGCTATATCGCGCAGAATGCGCAGGCGGGCGCGGCGCCGCATGAGGAGCTGGCCTGGGTCTACGCCGATTCCGGATACACCAGCAGCGCCATCCGAGAATACCGCACGGCGCTTTCGCAGTACCGAAGCGATCTCGACCGTCAGCATAACGTGGAGGCCGCCAGGCATGGCGTGCGTACGTGTGAGTCGGCAGTCGATGCGCTGGAGACGCGCTAGCTCGGTCTCGCTCGCGCTGGCAACTGCACTCCTGTTCTCAACCGTCGCGCGGGCCCAGGACGGGCCCGCGCGGTCCGTGTTGGTCATCCCCGCCCAGAGCCATTGGCTGGCTGCTCCACTGAGTGAGACGGTGACAGAGGCCGTAGTTGAGGCCCTGTCGGCAGCCGGCTACACGGTGGCGGTGTTACGGCCCCAATCCCCCGCAGTTCAGCGAGCGATCGATGAGGGCTTGGTGCAGGCCGAAGACGTGGAAGACGGGCAGGCGTTATCCAAGCGTCACGCGCTCTCGGTGGCGACTCGTTCGGACGTTTCCCTCACGGCTGAGGTGACGGAGGGAGAGTCCGAAGTACTGTTGCACGCGGAGCTCGCCGGTGCCGTATCGCGGGTACAGGTTACTTTCGAGGTGGCGGTGCCGGCCGGGCTGGGCAGACAAAGGGCGGCCCGCGAGCTGGCGCGGCAGCTGGTGACGGCCTTCACACCACAAGTTTGGGCCGCTGCTGGCGCCGACGAGGTTGGCAGGTCGCAGGGCGCGGCAGAGCGCTATGCGGATGGTCAGCGCGCGATGGCCGACGGCCGATACCAGGACGCATCGCTGGAATTCGAGGCCGCGCGGTTCGGAGCCCCCGACAATTCCGAGTACCTGGCGGCCGCCGCGGAGGCCCAGGCGGCGCTGGGGAACTACGCGGCTGCCTTTGTGCGGAGGCAGCGTCTCGCCGGCCAGAAGCCCGACGACCTAGAGGTGCAACTATCGCTGGGCGACGCCGCTCTGCAGGCCGGCCGACCAGATCAGGCGGAGGCGGCGTTCCTGGCGGCGATGGATATCGATCCCGTCAGCGCGGGGGCGGTGGAGGGGCTGGCGCGGGCCGCGCGCGCCCGCGGCCAAGTGGGGCTGGCGGAGAGCCACTATCGACAGCTGCTGACAATGCTACCCTCCTTGACCGCCACTCCTGACTGGCTTCCGGCGCTGCTCGCGAACCGTTCCGATGATGCGGTGCGCCTGGCCGAACTTCCTCCCGATGAGGTGAATCGGCAACTGGGCATCCTGTATCTTGCCGCCGGAGAGCTCACCCAGGGCATTCGGGTGCTGCTGGTCTACCACCGCGAACCCGAGAGAATGCCCTACGAGGCGGCGGACTACTTCCCCATTGCCGCGGGCCTCGACGCCGAATCGGAGCGCATCGCGCGAGCCGTCCAGACTGTGCTCGCCGCCCGCGCGGCAGGAGAGCTGGATGACGAGCAGGCGGACGCCGACTTGACTGAGCTGCACGACCAATCCGACCGCGCGGCGACTCTGGCTGAACGCATGGCCGTGGCGCCGTCGCTCACCCCCGCGCATCGATACCGCGTGCTTTCCCATAACCTTCTCAACCAATCGAACTTCGAAGCCCTGATGTACGGGCGTACCCAGGACACGGACCGCGAGCGGCGCGCCGATCTGTTGAGAACGGCCTGCCGAAAGGCGCGTGCCCAGGCGCAACAACTCGGAGAGGAAGTACTGGGCTCGGAGACCGTTGATTGAGGCTCCTGCTGCACTGCTGTTGTGGGCCCTGCGCAACCTCAGTCGCCGAGCACTTCCAGGGCCTCGGAGACCAGGTCACGGGATGGTTCTTCAACCCCAATATCCATCCTGAGGAGGAACGAACGCGCCGGGAGACGACATTAACCCAAGCGGCCGAGGCCGCCGGTCTCCCGCTTCTTCCCGGCGGCCCCGCCATGAGGCTCGTCGATTATCTGCTGGCAATAGCCCGACGGAGCGGCCCCCGGTGCCACACCTGCTACGCATTGCGCCTTGAGGCTACGGCAAAGGAGGCCTCCGCTAAAGGATTTGATGGCTTCTCCACCACGCTGCTGATCAGCCCCCACCAGGACCTGGAGGCAATCAGTTCCATAGGGTGCTCGATTGCCGAGCGGACCGGTATTGAATTCCGCTTTGCTGATCTGCGAGGCAAGTACGGCGAGAGCTGCGAACGGTCGCGCGAGCTTGATCTCTATCGGCAGAACTACTGTGGGTGCCTATTCAGCGGCTTGGAGCGCTCACAGCGCCGTTCCGATCGCTTCCTCCGCAAGGCGTTGGCGCCCGCAGATCGTTTACGACAGTGAGCTTCAGCAGATGACAGAGCGATTGACCATGTGGTATTGCGTCGGCTTCGTCGTCCTCGCACTGCTTTCTGACGGGATGACCGGCCTGTGAACATACTCGTTGCGCCAGACAGCTTCAAGGGAAGCCTTACCGCCTTGCAAGCGGCTGACGCCATCGTGCAGGGCGTGCGGGACGTGCTGCCTGACGCGGAAATCGTCTCCATTCCCCTGGCGGACGGCGGAGAGGGAACTGTGGACGCGCTGGTGATGGCGACCAGTGGTCGCATCCTGCGCGAGAAGGTCACCGGGCCCATGGGCGATCCGGTGGAGGCCGCCTTCGGTGTCCTTGGCGACGACGTGACAGGCGTGGTCGAAATGGCTGAGGCCGCCGGTCTCTCCTTGGTGCCAGCGGATAGACGGAACCCGCTGCTTGCCACTACATACGGGGTGGGAGAGCTGATGCGGGCCGCCCTCGATGCCGGCTGCACTCGGCTCATCGTGGGCCTGGGTGGCAGCGCCACAAGTGATGGAGGCGCGGGAATGGCTCAGGCGCTCGGGGCGCGGCTGCTGGCGGCCGACGGCAGTGAGCTGAAGCGGGGCGCGGCGGCCCTCATGAGCCTCGACCGCATTGATCTGGGGGGCCTGGACCCACGCCTCGAGCAGGCGAAGGTCTGCGCCGCTTCGGATGTGAGCAATCCGCTTTGTGGCCCTGAGGGGGCCGCGGCCATCTATGCTCCTCAAAAAGGGGCGGATGCGCGGATGGTGGAGATGCTGGATCAGGCATTGGGAAACCTGGCCGCCGTGATCGAAAGGGAACTTGGGGAGAATGTGCGCGATCTCGCGGGGGCGGGCGCGGCTGGCGGCTTGGGTGCCGGTCTGGTGGCGTTCTGCGGGGCCGAGATCCGCTCTGGGGCGAGCCTGGTGCTCGAGACTCTTCGTTTCGAGGAATACCTGGAGTCGGCCGATCTCATCCTCACGGGTGAGGGGAAGATTGACCGGCAACTCGAATTCGGGAAGGCCATCTCCGGCGTCGCTTTGCTGGCCGAGAAGTACGATGTGCCGGTGATCGCCTTTGCCGGAGCAGTGGAAGAGGAGCCGGAGCGGCTGGCCAGCCGCGGGATCCAGGGCGCGGTGCCAATCGTGCCGGGGCCCATGAGCGAGGAGGAGGCCATGAGCCGCGCGCGAGATCTGCTTCAAGCGGCTGCTGAGCGCACCATGCGGCTGCTGGTGCTGGGCAGGGGGCTGGGCGAAGGTCGCTGGCTCCTCACCTGATGCCGCATTCAAGAGCATCTGCGGCATTCAAGTTGATGCGGCATTCAAGAGCATCTATGGTATTGATATACTTGCCTGCAGCCGGCGGCAACGGCGGTTCCTACTTTGCGAAACCTGTTTAGGCCTACGCTTCTGGCAGACAAGATCTGGGAGATTGTCCTGGAAGATCTGACCGGCAGAGGCATTCGTGGACTCATTCTGGATCTTGATAACACGCTCGTAGATTGGAACGAGAGCTTCTTGCGCCCAGAGGTGGAGGTGTGGCTGGCGAAGGCGCGGGCGGTCGGAATGCGCCTCTGCCTGGCCAGCAATGCGGTGCGGGGAGGGCGAGTGGCACGGGTGGCTGAGGAGCTTGGCCTGCCGGCCGTGACCCGCGCGGGGAAACCGTTCCCCGTTGCATTTCGCAAGGCCATGGCCGCGCTCAAGACTGAGCCGGCCTCAACCTGTGCCATTGGGGATCAGGTGTTTACGGATATGCTCGGAGCCAACTGGCTGGGGCTGACCACGGTTCTTGTGAAGCCGTTGAGCCCGAAGGAATCGCCGCACACTCGCGTCATTCGCCTCATTGAGCGGCCGTTGCGGCGCCGGTGGGCTTTGCAGCTTAAGGCTGAGGTGCAGGCGAAGGACTCCGACCAGAGCTCCGTCTGATGAGCCCCGCCGAGCGAAACGCTCGCCGGGCCCGCAGGGTCGTTTTGAGAGCAACTGGGGACGGAGATAAGGGGTTGTAACCGCGTGGCAGCAGCCGGCGGGTGGTTTATGGGGCAGCTTTTTCAGTGGGTTTTGGGTATAATAGATTTAGACTGGAAGTGACTCCGAGTGGCGACAGAAGGGAGAAGGAAGAGGATTCTTCACAGGCGGGAACGAACCCAACTTGGTCGACTGAGAGTATGACGGCTCGGTCGGCTCTGCTTTCGGTACGGAGTCTGCTTTCGCGAGCAGGGCGTCGGCTGAGGGCAGTGCGTGTAATCGGGTCGGGCGCTGCCGAGCAAAGCGAACTCGGGGCTCGCCGATTCGCCCCTGGCACTTTGCGGATAGCTGCGAGTCTCCAGGCGAGACCGCGTACGTCCCAACTGATTCCCGCCCCTGTTCGGAGTCGCAAAGGCTTACATGATGTCTAGGCACGTTCTCGGGAAGGCCGTGAGGGCATTCCCGGAGCCGCCGAGAGTCCGGGCTGTAAGGGGCTGACCACCCGGAGCGGCCGCGGTTGCCCGTTTGCCGCACTCGGGCTTCTGTCGGCCGGAAAAGGATTCCTAGAGACCTTCATGTATGGTATAATGGCGATAGGTCCAGTGGGGTGCCCCTGCGCACTTATTTCTTCATCTGTTGCTGATGCGCACCAGGATACAAGAGCGATAGGGTAGCCGGATGGCGACACCGCGTGGACCAAAGAAGCCGCTCGGCCAGATCCTTCTCGAGAAGGGTCTGATAAACCAAGAGCAGCTCGACGAGGCGCTCAAGGTCCAGAAGAACACCACGGAGAAGCTAGGACGTATCTTGGTGGACCTCGGGTACGTCACCGAGCAAGATGTGCTGCGCGGCCACGCCGAGCAACTCGGCATCCCGTTCCTCGATCTGGACCGCGTTAGCGTAGACGAAGACGTCGCAAAGGCCATCCCTCAGAGCGTTGTGCAGCGGTACAACGCCATTCCCATCCGTCGGAGCGGAAACCGCCTTACCGTGGCCATGGCCGACCCTACGAATGTCTTCGCCTTGGACGACATTCGACTCATCACCGGGTATGAAATCGACCCCATGCTGGCCTCCTCCGATGATATCAGCGCGCTCATGAGTGGGACGGACGGCGGAGGAACCCAGGAAGAGCTTCAGACCGCGTTGCAGGCCTTGGACGGCGAGACGGGCGCGGCGCTTGCCGATGACATGGATCTCAGCGGCGGCGGCATCGAGGAGGATATAGATCGTACCCAGGCGATGGAGGACGAGGCGCCCATCATTCGCGTCGTGAACGTAATCATCCAGCAAGCGATCAAGGACCGCGCCAGCGACATCCACATCGAGCCCGACCGAAGAGGCGTCCGGATCCGATATCGAATCGACGGCGTGCTGCACGAGGTCATGCAGGTGCCCAAGTACGTGCACGCGCCGCTCATCTCCCGTGTGAAGATCATGGGAGACATGAACATCGCCGAGCGCCGTATCCCTCAGGACGGCCGCATTCATATCCGGCATGAAGGCAAAGACTTCGACCTTCGTGTCTCCAGTCTGCCCACGGTGTTCGGCGAGAAGATCGTGATGCGTATCCTGGACCAGAGCAGTGTGTTGATCGGCCTCAACAAGCTGGGGATGTTCGCCGAGACACAGGCGCATCTGGAATCCGTCATCGTTCAGCCGAACGGAATGATCCTCTCCACCGGACCGACCGGTTCCGGTAAGACCACGACTCAGTACGCGATTCTCAACAAGATCAACTCGGTGGAGAAGAACATCATCACCATCGAGGATCCGGTAGAGTATCAGCTGCGCGGCCTCAACCAGGTTCACGTCAACCGCAAGGCCGGTCTCACCTTCGCCAACGCGATGCGCGCGTTCGTACGTCAGGACCCTGACATCATCATGGTAGGAGAGATCCGCGACCTGGAGACTGCGGAAACAGCCGTTCAGGCTTCTCTTACCGGTCACCTCGTGCTGTCGACCCTGCACACGAACGACGCTCCGTCGGCCGTAACTCGACTGGTCGACATGGGCGTTGAGCCATTCCTCATCTCGGCTTCGGTCATCGGCGTGCTGGCGCAGCGACTCGGACGCCGAATCTGTCAGAACTGCAAGGAGCCCTACAAGCCGCCGGCGGAGGCCTTGCACCGAGTGGGGTTCAATGTGGAGAACGCCGACGACGTCGTGTTCTACCGCGGGCGGGGCTGTGAGCAGTGCAAGCATACCGGCTATCGGGGCCGCAACGGGATGTTCGAGTTCATGCTGCTGACCGAAGAGATACAAGACCTGATCGTCAAGAGAGCCCCTCTCTCAGAGGTGCGGAACGCGGCTCTCGCCAGCGGCATGAAGACCCTCAAGATGGACGGCTTCCAGAAGGTGCTGGAAGGATTGACTACCGTAGAAGAAGTGATGCGCGTAGTCTTCACTGCTGGAGGCGTCTGAACGGCGGCCACAGACGTTGGCGGATACTCAGGGCCAAGGCCGACCGGCTTCGGCTGCAACTTCTTGGGCCGGTTGGTGGTGGTGGCTTGACAGGGGAAGCGCGTGGTCGCACCCGTGCGCTCTCAGCAGGAGGGAGAACCAGACATGGCAGGCACAGAAGAAGCAGCCGGCACCGGGTCTAAGCTCACTTCATCCAGCGGCGTACATCTGCCTACGGCACGTGTCAGCGAAGCTCGGCCGATTGAGGAAGTTCACGTCGACGACCTTCTGCGTCTGGTCGTCGAAAAGAAGGGATCGGACCTCCATCTGGCATCCGGGGTCCCCCCCGTGCTGCGAGTAGACGGTCAACTGCTCGCCACCAACTACCAGACGCTTTCCGACTTCGAAGTGCAGCGGATGGTTTACGCCATCCTCAACGACGAGCAGATCCGCGCCTTCGAGACCGATTACGAGTTAGACTGCTCCTACCAGCTCAAGGGCATTTCCCGCTTCCGCGTTAACGTCTACCGCGATCGCGGTGCCGTTGCAGCTGCCTTCCGCGTGATTCCGTCCAAGATCCCGACTGTGCGCGAGCTGGGCCTGCCCATGGTGCTCGAAGATCTGAGTCGCCGGCCGCGCGGCCTGGTCCTGGTGACGGGACCCACCGGGTCCGGTAAGTCCACCACGCTGGCCGCCATGATAGGGCAGATCAACAACGAGCGTTCCGTCCACATCATCACCATCGAAGACCCCATTGAGTATCTGCACACGCATCGGCGCAGCTTGATCAACCAGCGCGAGCTGGGGGCCGACACCAGAGGCTTTCCGGAAGCGCTCAAGCACGCCTTGCGCGAGGACCCGGACGTCATCCTCGTGGGCGAGATGCGTGACTTGGAAACCATGGCGCTGGCCATCACGGCGGCCGAGACCGGTCACCTGGTGTTCTCGACCGTGCACACCAACAGCGCCGCGCAAACGGTGGACCGCATCGTGGACGTGTTCCCGCCGGGGCAGCAAGAGCAGATCCGCATCCAGCTTTCCAACAACCTCGAGGCCGTCTTCTCGCAGCAACTCATGGCGCGCGCCGGCACTCCCGGACGTATTGCCGCGATGGAGATAATGATAGCCTCGCCAGCGATTCGCAACCTGATCCGAGAGGCGAAGGCCCACCAGATCACGTCCATTATTCAGACCAGCGCGCATCTCGGAATGCAGACCATGGATCAGTGCTTGCGCGACCTCTACCAGCGGGGACTGATTACGTACGAGGATGCCATGGCTCGCGCGATGAACCAGGACGAGTTGAAGAAAATGCTCTTCACGCGGGGTGAAGAAGCCTAGGCCGAAGGCGCTCTGAGGAGGCGACGCGATGGCGACTTACAACTACGTGGCCAAAGATGCTCTGGGCAAAGTCATCACCGGCACCTCAGAGGCCGAAAACGAGCAGATCCTGGTTCGACGTCTGCGGGAGAAGGGCTACTGGGTTCAGAAGGTGAACCCGGCTCGGGCTGCGGCACGGCCTCAGGCGCGCCGCAAGGGCAGTAAAGGCTTCACCTTCGGCCGCATCAGCGGCCGGGACCTGGCCGTCTTCTGCCGCCAGTTCGCCACCATGATCGATGCCGGCGTTTCGCTCGTGCGCTGCCTCGCCGTTCTGGAGGAGCAGACCGGTAGCGCTCGCCTGAGGCAGATCACCCGGGAGATCCAGGGCGCCGTGGAGTCAGGCGAGACCCTCTCGCGGTCTCTTAGTCGCTGGCCTCGCGTCTTCAGCAACCTCTTCGTGGGACTCGTCCGGGCCGGCGAGATCGGCGGTGTGCTGGACGAGACCCTGAACCGTCTGTCCACGTTCTTGGAAGAGAACGAGAGACTGCGACGTAAAGTCAAGTCGGCCATGACTTATCCAGTCTTGGTTCTCATCTTCGCCACCGCCGTCGTAATCGGCCTGGTGACCTTCATTCTGCCCCAGTTCGTGCAGGTCTTCCATGACCTTGGGATCAGCGATACGCTTCCCGCACCCACCCGGATTCTCATCCAGATCAGCAACTTCGTCACCACCAAATGGTACATGGTGATAATCGGCTCCGCACTTCTCGTGATCTCGGTCTCGCAGTACACCAGGACGCAGATCGGTCGCCGCCACAGCGACTGGTTCAAGCTCAAGGCGCCGGTCTTCGGCGCCCTCAACCATAAGATAGCCTTGGCCCGATTCTCGCGGACGCTCAGCACGCTCTTGACGAGCGGCGTCCCCATCCTGCAGTCTCTGGAGACGGTTGCGGGAGCGGTCGACAACGCGATCATGTCCGACGCGATCCTTTCCGCGCGATCCGCCATTCGTGAGGGAGAGCAGATCGGCGATCCCCTGCAGCGCAGCGGCATGTTTCCGCCCATGGTCGTGCAGATGGTGGCCATCGGGGAGGAGACCGGCTCGCTGGACGGCATGCTCTCCAAGGTTGCCGAGTTCTACGAGTCAGAGGTCGACGCCACGCTCGCCAGCCTCACGGCCATGCTCGAACCACTGCTGATTGTCACTCTGGGCGTGATCGTCGGGTTCATCGTGATCTCGATGTTCATGCCGCTGATCAGCGCTATCAGCCAGCTGCAGCAGGGCACATGAGCCCGTTGGCGGACGTCTTCCGGATGGCGGGCCCGCGGGCGATTTTCGATGTGACGGTGTTCGCGTTGGGCTGTGCGGTCGGCAGTTTCCTGAACGTCTGCATCTACCGCATGCCCCGAGATCGGTCGGTGGTATCGCCGCCTTCGCACTGTCCTCAGTGCGGCGCCCGGCTGGGAACTGTCGACTTGGTGCCGCTGCTCAGCTTCCTTGCTCTTGGACGCAAGTGCCGGCACTGCGGCGGGGCCATATCCTGGCGGTACTTCGTCGTAGAGCTGATGACGGGACTGGCTTTCGTCGTCGTGTGGGAGACAGGCGGCTTCGGACTGCAACAGCTGCCATACTTGATCTTCGCCGCGGTCGTGATCGCAGTGATCTTCACCGATCTCGACCACATGATCATACCCGACAAGCTCGTAGTCGCGGC
>Ga0315293_10001013_pt1 | contig 27001 bp, 29 predicted proteins | sample YL17G13_20_MG_FD_203071 | JGI IMG/M metagenome (GOLD analysis project Ga0315293, IMG submission 203071) | Sediment microbial communities from Yellowstone Lake, YNP, Wyoming, USA - YL17G13_20 | ecosystem: Environmental > Aquatic > Freshwater > Lake > Sediment | place: USA: Wyoming | collected...
CGCCTATCACTCTTCAAATCTAGACGCGCCCATGTGCTTCTTAGGCGAAGTTGCCGGTGAGATCACACAAGAAGAACGGAAGGGTAATAATGAGTCAGGTTTCGGTTTTGATCCCATCTTTAAACCTACTGACAGCGAAAAAACGTTTGCTGAGATGACTATGGCGGAGAAGAACAGGTTCTCACATCGTGCATCAGCTTTGCGCAAATTTGCAGAATGGTACAAGAAACAGCAACCATAAAAGACACAACAAGATCTGCTCTATAGTCTAACCGGTGGGAGAATGGGTTTCATAGGTGATCTAGTCAAGCTCATACTTATTTCGTGGGTTCTCTTCTGGAATTTAACCATGATCTGATTTGCTGTTACAGGACAAACTGCTTAAGCCTTGCTGTTTCTCATTGGGCTAGTTATTCCTCTTTCCTTCATAACATACGATTATCGACATTACGGAAAGAAGTGAAGCGCCAGAGCAGACGGAGCACCAGTGAGTTTTAAGAAGTGACAACCAGTTAGATACCTCCAGTTAGGAACTCGTCCGCAAAAGACCTGAAGGAAGCGTAAAAAAACTCGTGGAGGTGCAGAAAAATCAGGGTGTGAAACTGAGCCGCTAATTGGCCTATACTTGAATGCGCTATAAACGTAGACAGGAATGGAATAATTGAAGGGCCGCGTAATTTTCCGAAGGTATCAATAGTTTTAAATATTTGGTTTCCTTCGCTCATAGAGAGCTTAAGGGATAAGTGTAATGCCGAAACAGGAAAAAGGAAAAGCGCATCAAATCAGGCCAGTAAGCAAGCGTCCTCCCAGCTGGTGCAAGTATCAACCTGAAGAGGTTGAAACTTTGGTTATCAAGCTTGCTAAGGAGGGCAACTCCACCAGCCGCATTGGAACCATCCTCAGAGATCAGCATTCCATTCCCTTGGTGAAGTCGATCACAGGCAAGACAGTGACAAAGATTTTGAAAGAAGCAGAGCTTGCGCCCACAATGCCTGAAGATCTAGGCAGTCTGATCAAGAAGGCGGAAAATCTTTCTATCCACTACGAGAAAAACAAGACCGACCTGAACAACAAGAGGTCGCTCCAAATCATAGAAGCAAAAGTTCACAAACTTTCAAGATACTACAAACGGCGCGGCGTTTTGCCAAAGAACTGGAAATACGAGCCAAAGGTTGCCTCAATAACCTAAGCTTCTTCCTTCTGGTTTCAACGTTTCCCTTCTTCAGTGTTGACGTCATGTTTTAAATCTTAGAGCAACATAGGTTCTTAGCTCGAAGTGATAGAGTATGGCTTTGCATGAAAGTCAAATCGCTGCGTTTTTGGATTCGGCGGCGAAGGCAGCGAAGATCATAAAGGAAACGGTTGAGGAAGATGGGTTGATTCATGTGTTTTCGCACTTGGATGCTGATGGTGTCGCAGCCGCCGGAATCATTGGCAGAGCTTTGACGAGGTTAGATGCAAGATTCCGCGTTCGCATTACTCAGTGGATTGAAGAAAAAATCTTGGAAGTCTTGGCAGATAAGCCAGATTTGATTGTCTTCAGCGACTTAGGAAGCGGCTACGTTAATTTGTTGAAGGAGAAACTCGGCGAGTTCAAGATTGTCATTCTAGACCATCATCAGATCAGGGGTGAGACAACAGACAGCTTCGTGCATGTCAACCCGCATTTACATGGAATTGACGGTGCACGAGACATCAGCGGCGCGGGTGTGGCGTACTTTGCGGCAAGAGCTATTGACAGGATGAACGTTGACTTGGCGCCTATGGCCGTAGTGGGTGCCTTGGGCGATTTGCAGGACAAGTATGACCAGCGTATGTTGGGCGGGTTGAACGAGAAAATAGTGGAGGACGGCGTGAAAGCCGGTCTGCTCAACGTTGAGAAAGACTTGGTGTTCTTCGGCAGAGAAACAAGGCCCATTCACAGGACGCTGGCTTCTACGACGCACCCATTTATTCCGGGAATCAGCGGAGAGGAAGACAAGAGTTTAGCATTCTTGGCGAATTTGGACATTAAAACCCGAACTGATGACAAGTGGCGGGCACTGCGAGATTTGTCTGACGATGAAAAGAAACGTTTGTGTTCTGCTCTGGCTGATTACCTACTAAGCAGAGGCCTGCGACTGGAGGTTGCCAATCTTATTGGGTACGTTTACGTTTTGAGCCGCGAAGAACCTTGGACTCCTTTGCGGGATGCTCGAGAGTTTGGAGTTTTGCTGAACGCTGCGGGGCGCATGGATCGCTCCAGTTTGGGTGTAGCCGTGTGCATGGGTGACCGTGGCTCAGCTTTTGAGGAGGTCAGCAAAGTGTTGGAGGAGTACAGGCGGTCAATTAACAAATACTTGGGTTGGGTGATGGAGAAACCTGAACGTATGCGCGAGCTGGAAAACATCTACGTGGTTTATGGTGAGGATTATATCGATGACAAGATTGTGGGAGCGATCAGCAGCATATTGTCCAGCGGTCTACCTAACCCTGAGAAACCATTGATTGCTTTTGCGAATGTGGTGGAGCAGGGAATTGCGAAGATCAGTGCCAGAACTGTAGACGCGGTTGTGGCGAGAGGTGTTAACCTCGGAGACATTATGCAAGCTTCTGCGGAACAGTGCGGCGGCAAGGGTGGAGGACACAATGTGGCTGCGGGAGCCCAAGTTCCGCTGGACAGGATCGACGAGTTTATCGGAGTAGTTAACGAATTGGTTGGCAAGCAGCTGAAGGGTTAGAGCGTTGGAAGCAGAGATCGTTCTGGACTATGATAACGCCAAGGTTGCTGAGGCTGTCGCCAAGGCAGTTTCACCTGACAACTTCAAAACACCAAAGGACCTGAAAGTAGAGACAGCTTGCGTTGGCAAACAGGTGATTTCGAGAATAGAGTGCAGTGAAAAGCTATCGACACTTGTTGCGACGATTGATGACTTGCTCTCTTGTGTTTCGACAGCTGAGAGAACGATTCAAGCAACAAAGAGGTTAGAGTGAAGCTTTCAACATGCAAGTTTAGTCTCTTGTGTGGAAGAGTTTAATACGGTGTTTCGATTTGGTGTAGGTGTGCAGAAATGACGATTTTGCATTAAATAGAGTAGGAGTTGAAAATAAGGATGTCTGGAGCAGAGATGCATAAGGCAGTTTGCGCTGAATGCGGAAAGGAATGCGAAGTTCCTTTCAAGCCGGATGGCAGCAGACCAGTTTACTGCCGAGAATGTTATTCCAAGCGAAGACCGCCGAGAAGATATTAGACTAACAGACTAAAAATCTTCCTTAAGTCTATCACTCTTCCTTTTCTTTTGTTTTAGCTTCCATTAAAAATAATAGGGGCAAGCTACATTGATATCGTGTTTGTAATTGCGTAAGAGGTGAATGCGGAGAAGATGCCTAGAGATCCGGTTTGCGGCGTAGTTTTAGATGACAATACAGCCAAGTTCAAGATTACTTATGACGGGGAAACTTATTACTTCTGCAGTCTGAAATGCAAAAAAAGGTTCAAACGACACGCAACCAAATTCGTGAAGTAAAAGAGGCTTAGTATTAATGAGGCTACAAGTCTTCACTCCTGCCGCATTTATGTAAGCAATCGTCCATTCGTCTGATTCTTACGGAGCCAAATGCTTTATCGCAAGGTTAAATGATTGTTTCAAAACTATGTAGGAAAGCCAAACCGTATCTACACAATTAAAAGTGAAATAACATGCTTGACATTAAACTCATTCGTGAAAACCCAGACTCAGTGAAGGATAATCTGCAAAAGAGAGGCGACCCTGCAAATCTGCAGAAACTTGATGATCTTCTTGATTATGACCGCAGATGGCGTGAAGGCCTCACTGAGCTGAATGGTCTTCGTCATGAAAGAAAACAAATCACTACTGAAATTGCTGTTTTGAAGAAACAAGGAAAAGGCGCGATGGAAGAGATAGCTAAAGGAAAAGACGTTGACGTCAAGATCACTTTGCTTGAGAAGCAGGTTGCTGAAGATGAACAGAAGGCGCATGATCTTCTGATGCGACTGCCAAACCTGTTGCACGAATCTGTTCCGCAGGGAAAAGATGAAAATGACAATGTTCAAACGAAAATGTGGGGCAAGATCTCAAAGTTCACTTTTGCACCAAAAGGACACATAGAACTGGGGTTAGAACTTGACGTTTTGGATATTGAGAGAGCGGGCAAGATTGCTGGCGCTAGATTCTTCTACCTGAAGCGTGAAGGCGCACTGCTAGACCTTGCCCTGAGAAGCTTCGCTTTGGAGGAGATGTACAAGAAGGGCTATGTTCCGATTGAGCCGCCTTTCCTTATGAGAAGAGACGCCTATGAAGGAGTCACGGCTCTGAGCGACTTTGAAGACGTACTGTACAAAGTTGAGAATGAAGACCTTTATCTCATAGCCACTTCAGAGCATCCTATGGCTGCCATGTACATGAACGAAACTTTCAAAGCTGAAGACTTGCCGCTTAAACTCGCTGGAATCAGCACGAACTTCCGCAAGGAAGCGGGAGCACATGGCAAAGACACAAGAGGCATTTTCCGCACACACCAATTCAACAAAATCGAACAGTTCATCTTCTGCAAACCTGAAGACTCGTGGAAACTTCACGAAGAACTTCTGAGCAACGCTGAAGACATCGTTCAGAAACTGGGCATACCCTACCGAATCGTAAACGTCTGCACAGGCGACATAGGCACGGTGGCCGCCAAGAAATATGATGTTGAAGCATGGATGCCGGCGCAGAATGGTTATCGCGAAATCATCAGCTGCAGCAACTGCACAGATTACCAAGCACGCAGACTGAACATCAAATACAGGGAAAAAGAAGGCGAACCACCAAAGGGCTTCGTCCACACATTGAACAGCACGGCTCTGGCCACGGGGCGAACCATCGTAGCCATACTTGAAAACTACCAGCAAGAAGACGGTTCCATAATCATTCCCGAAGCCTTAAGGAAGCACATGGCAGGAATAGCTAAAATAGAGCCTAAACGGTAAACCTTTTAATACTCTGATGCGAATTTTCTCAAGCTACACAATTCGGAGGATAAACGTGTCAGCAAAAACCAAGAAAGTACGAGACAAATGGCGAAGCAAAACATGGTACATGGTAACTGCGCCACCATACTTTGGCAACACTGAACTAGGCGCAATACCAGCAGATGAAACAGAGAAACTCATCGGCAGAACCGTCGACGCCACACTGTACGACGTGACAGGCGACTTTTCGCATCAATACTTGAAAATGTATTTTCAAATAAATGAACTAGATGGCAAAACTGCAAAGACAATATTCAAAGGTCACGAATACTCGCGCGACTACCTGAGAAGCTTGGTGAGAAGAAGAACAACCAAAGTGGACGGGCTCTTCAACATAATCACGAAAGATGGCTTCAACCTGCGTGTAGCCGTATCAGCCTTCACATTGTCTAGAGTTAAAACTTCACAGGAACGACAGATACGCGAGATAATGACAAGGGTCATCAAACAGAAATCCCAAGCACTTACCATAGACCAGTTTGCACAGGAAATGGTGCTAGGCAAAATAGCTTCAGACATATACAACGATGCCAAGAAAATAGCTCCGCTGAGACACGTGGGTGTCAGAGGCTCAAAACTCGTCAAACAGGCAATCCAAGAGCAAACAAAAAAACCCGAAGCTGAAGAAGAACCGCCAGCAGCAGAGCAAGCCCAAGCTTAGACCAGTTTCTTCCCGAAATCATATCCTTTCTGAAAGGCAGACAAATTCAGTTCTTCTGTTCCTTTTGGAATATTCGCTTTAACCGACTCTTTCAACGCATCAACATTCAGAACACTGGTTATGGCGACGAATGCGCCCAACATGACGATGTTTGCAACAATCTTGCGCCCAAGCTCTTCAGCAATCTTCGTCGCGGGCACACGATAAACCTTCACGTTCTTCACCTCTTTCTCACGCGGAATCATATCAGGATCCAGAATCACGGTTCCGCCGCTCTTTACGTCATCAATGTAGTCGTTGTAGGCATGTTGACTCATCAGCACAAGTATGTCGGGCTCCACCACTTTCGGAAAGTCGATATCTTCCTCAGAAATAACGACTTCAGATTTGCATGCTCCGCCGCGAGATTCTGGGCCATATGATTGTGTTTGAACGGCATTTTTTCCAGCGTGAATGCAGGCAGCCGCAGCCGTGATGATTCCAGACTTGATGATTCCTTGGCCGCCGAAACCTGCAAACCTGACCTCTATTCTACCCATCTTAACCCACCTGCTCCATAGCTTTCTCGTTGATCTTACTGATCTTCTCATGCAACAGCTTCTCGTAGCTCAGCTTCTCCACATCCACAAACTCGCCAACAGCAATACGGTCAGGCGTAATCTCTGCCTTAGCTGGATCAGAGAAACTTTCCACAACAGAAGCCCGTTTGAACCACTCCATAATTTCCAGACCCGAACGCATGTTGTTGTAACGACCATAAATCTCTGGGCAAGCCGAGATCGCTTCGATGAAGCAGAAGCCTTTCTTCTGCAACGCCTTCTTGATTGACTGCGTAAGCCTACGTACATGCAGAGTCGTCCAGCGTGCCACATAGACAGCGCCCGAAGCAGCTGCTAGATGAACTAGGTTGAACGGGTGCTCAATGTTCCCATATGGGCTTGTTGTTGTAACTGAATCAAGCGGAGTCGTCGGACCCTGCTGTCCACCTGTCATGCCATAATTGAAGTTGTTCGCGCAAATTACCTTGATCCCCATGTTCCGCCTTGCAGCATGAATGAAGTGGTTGCCTCCTATAGCGAATAGGTCACCATCGCCGCTGACCACAACAACTTCGAGTTCTGGGTTGGCTAATTTCACGCCTGAAGCGAAAGCCAAAGCGCGTCCATGCGTGGTGTGGAACGAATCTGTGTTCGTGTATCCAGCTATCCGTCCGATGCAACCAATGCCAGACACTACGACAAGCTTGTCCAAATCCAGTTGCAGCTCATCCACGGCGTGGACAAAGGCGTTTAGCACGACACCGTTGCCGCAGCCTGGGCACCAAATATGCGGAATCATTCCTTGTCTCAAATACTTCGAATATGGATGTTCTAACGTTTGCTGCGTCATTAACAATTTCTCCTAATAACTTCAAGAATCTCCATAGGCGTATGTGGGTCTTCACCAAGTTTCGAAATGAAGTACACAGGCGTCTCTTTCGCCGCTCTCTCCACTTCCCTAACAAGCTGACCGCAGTTCATCTCGGGAACCACAATCGCTTTTACCTTTCGGGCAACTTTGGCCACGTGTTTCTCTGGAAAAGGCCACAGCGTAACCAAACGTAGCAACCCAGCGTTTATTCCAGCCGCACGAGCCTTTCTTACTGCGCTCAAGGCGGCACGTGCCACGATGCCATAAGCCACAACTACGACTTCGGCATCATCCAGCATGACCTCTTCGACTCTGATGATCTTGTCTGCATTTCCGCCAATCTTCTCACACAGACGCCTAACAAGCTTGGCCTGAACCTCGGAACTAGACGTTTTTGGAAAACCATGCTCATCATGAGTTAAGCCTGTAGCATGAAAACGATAGCCTTCACCGAAACAAGCCATGGGCGGAACCAAATCCTCGTCAGGCTTGAAAGGCAAATATTCGTCTCTTGAAACAGTGGGTTTCTTGCGGTTCACGGTCTTAATCTTGTCAGGAGCAGGAATCACCACCTTCTCCCACATATGCGCCACAATCTCGTCACCCATTAACAACACTGGCAAACGATAAGTCTCAGCCAAGTTGAAAGCCTCAATCGTCAGGTCAAACATCTCCTGCACCGAGGAAGGAGACAAAGCAACAATCCCATAGTCGCCATGTGAACCCCACTTAGCTTGCATAACATCCTGCTGGCCAGGCAAGGTAGGTTGTCCAGTGCTTGGGCCGCCACGCATTATGTCCACTACAACACAGGGAGTTTCAGTCATAACTGCCAAGCCAATGTTTTCCTGCATAAGGCTGAAGCCGGGGCCCGAAGTTGCTGTCATAGCTTTCAAACCGCTATATGAAGCACCGATCACCGCTGCCATTGAGGCGATTTCGTCCTCCATCTGGATATATATGCCGCCAAATTCAGGCATCCTCTGAGATAGGTGCTCAGCGATTTCTGTTGCAGGCGTAATTGGATAGCCTCCGAAGAATCTGCACCCGGCTGCAATGGCACCTTCAGCGCAGGCTACGTCACCATTCAAGAAGTGCACACCACTGAGCAAGGCTCTCTTACCAGTCATGTTTTCTTATCCTCCGAATCCTTTCTTTCAACAACAAAAACAGCGAAATCAGGACAAACCGTCGTGCAAAAATCGCACAAGATACATTTGTCTTCATCCACGACCTTCGGCGGATGAACACCGCGTGCGTTAATTTCAGTTGATTCCTCAAAAACCTTCTTTGGACAGAACTCGATGCAGTAGCCGCAGCCTTTGCATTGATCCTTTATAAGATGAATCTCGGCTTTCGGACGCTTCGCGTCCTTACTGTCCAAGGGTTCATGTTTAATTCGTTCTGGCATAATCAATCATTCTTCAAAGCCTTTTCAAAAACCTTTCTAGCCTTTTCAATCTCTTCCGATGTGACACTCTCAACTATTCCCTTCATCTCACGCGCCTTGTTAGCGAATTTTTCGCCTTCCGCGGCAGAGGCCCAAAGCAGCTGCAGACGGTCTTTGCGAAGGCCGTTCTGCTCCATTTTTTTCCACAGCTTTTCCACACGTTTCTGTGTCTGATAGTTGGCATTGATGTAATGGCAGTCGCCTAGATGACAGCCGGTCACCATGACTGCTGCGGCTCCTCGTGCGAATGCGCGTTCAACAAACTTTGGAGAGACACGTCCTGAACACATGGTCCGAATGATGCGCACGTTTGGCGGATATTGCATTCTGCTGACTCCGGCAAAATCGGCACCAGCGTATGAGCACCAGTTGCAGCAGAAGGCAACAACCTTCTTGTCCGCGTCACATTCAGTAACAGCATCAACCTGCGCCAGAATCTGCTTATCAGTGAAGTGACTCTGCGTCAAAGCGCCGAATGGACATTCTGCTGCGCATGTTCCACAACCGCCACAGGCAGCTTCGATGATGCTGACACGCTTCAAATCCTTGTTCAAGGTAATCGCGTTGTAAGGACAAACTTTCGTGCATAAGCCGCAGGCTGTGCACTTGTCGGAAAACGTGATAGGCGTAATCGCTTCCACGGTGACTTTGCCCTTAGCCATCAGGATTCCAGCACGTGCAGCAGCTGCGCTTGCCTGCGTAACGCTGTCCTTGATGTCTTTTGGACCTTCAGCGCAACCGGCAAAGAATATACCGCCAGTAGCCGCGTCAACAGGTCTAAGCTTCGGATGAGCTTCCAAGAAGAAGCCATCTTGATTCCTTGAAAGTGTCAGCAGACGCTGGATGACCTCACTGTCCTTCCTAGCTTCGAGACCTACAGACAGTATTGCCATGTCAACGTTGACCTTGTAAAGCTCGTTTTGAAGAGTGTTCTCGCCGAAAAGCCACAGGTTTCGTGTCCGCTTGTCTTCTTTGATCTCAGCGGGAAGACCTCGTATGAACTTGACCCCGGCTTTCCTAGCACGCTGGTATAGATCTTCAAAGCCTTTTCCGTAAGCGCGTATGTCAACATAGAAAACGTAGATTTCTGTGTCTGGCCAGTGTTCCTTAATCAGCAAGCTGTCCTTGATCGTGTTCATGCAGCAAACGTTGCTACAGTAGAGTTTTCCGTTCTTGTCAGAACGTGAGCCGACACACTGGATAAAGGTCACACGTTTCGGAATCTGCATGTCGCTAGGCCTAAGCAAGTGTCCGTGCGAAGGCCCGCCGGCGTTGATTAGTCTTTCAAACTCGAGTGACGTAATCACATTCATGAACTTGCCGTAACCGTAATTTGGCAAGACAGAGGGATCAAAAACGTCTGCACCAGTTGCCACAACAATTGTGCCAACCTCAAGCTCAACGGTTTCAGGCTTCGCCTCATATTTAATTGCATTTCTTTCGCAAGCCTTCATGCACTTGTCACACACGACCACGCCTTCCTTGTTGAGGCAAAGGTTCATGTCAATTATGTATGTGGCGGGAACTGCCTGTGCAAAGGGCGTGTAAATAGCATGTCTTGTGGCCAAGCCCACATCAAACTCGTTGGGTGCTACAATTGGGCAGACTTTGATGCATTCGCCGCATGCTGAGCAATCCTTGGTGACGTATCTTGGTTTTCTCAGAACCTTTGCGGTGAAGTTTCCAATGTGGCCTTTCACTTCAGCTACTTCGCTGTTCGCCAGCAGCTCAATGTTTGGATGATGTCCAACGTCGGACATTTTCGGTGCAAGGATACAGATGGAGCAGTCCATGGTTGGGAACGTCTTGTCTATCCGCGCCATCATCCCGCCTATGCTTGGTTCTTTCTCAACTAAGTACACCTTGTAGCCTGTGTCAGCAAGATCCAGAGCTGCCTGAATCCCTGCGACTCCTCCTCCGATAACAAGGGCTTTGCGGTTTATGGGAACCTCAATCTCTTCAGCCGGCTCAAGTAGAGCAGCTTTAGCTACAGCCATTTTCACGAGGTCTTTGGCTTTCTCTGTGCCAGAGGCGCGATCATACAAGTGAACCCAGCTACAGTGTTCACGAATGTTAGCCATCTCGAAAAGGTACTTGTTCAAACCCGCATCTTCACACGCTTTCCTGAACGTGGGTTCATGAAGACGCGGCGAACACGAAGCGACCACAACTCGGTTGAGCTTACGCTCTTTGATATCTTTTTTTATGCCTTCCTGTCCTTGATCAGAGCAGGTATAGCGATTGTCTTGTGCCAGCACAACATGTGGAAGAGTTGCGGCAAACTTGGCCACGGCTTCACAGTCCACGGAGCCAGCGATATTCAAGCCGCAATGGCAAACATAGACGCCGATGCGAGGTTCCTCTTCGACGCTGCTAGCTTCAAGTTCTTTCTTCTCTGTCATAGCATCATCTCCTCAAAGACTTCAAATATTTATCAATAGATTCTGCAGCTCGTTTCCCACCGCAGATCGCCTCAATAACCGTAGCAGGTCCAGTAACAATGTCGCCACCTGCAAAAACACTCTGCAACGTGGTTTCCATGGTCACTGGGTCAACCCAAATCGTGTCATCATCGTTGAGCAAGATTTCTTTGGGCAGGAACTCGACATCAGGGGCTTCTCCTACTGCAAGGATCACCATATCTGTCTCTCGCTTGAACTCTGAACCAGCGATTGGAATGGCTCTTCGTCTTCCACTCTCGTCTGGTTCACCTAGTTCCATACGAACGCACTCAACAGCTGAAACTCTTCCATCTTCTCCAAGAATCTTCTTAGGTGAAACGAGAAATTCGATCTTCACATTCTCATGTTCTGCTTCTTCAACTTCCCACGGAATAGCAGGCATCTCTTCCCTTGACCTACGGTAAAGAATGCCGACTGTTTTTGCTCCTTTCTTCAAGGCTTCGCGAGCAGTATCAACGGCAGCGTTTCCACCGCCTATAACAACGACGTTCGCACCAATTTTTACATCTTCACCCGAATTGATCTGCCATAAAAAGTCGACAGCGTGAACAACGCCTTTCAATTCGACGCCATCAATTTTGAGGTTTTGAGTTTTGTGAGCGCCCATGCCAACAAAAACAGCTTTGAATCCTTCCCTCCACAAGCCATTAAGATTCAGCTCATGACCAATTACGTTACCGGTTCGGATGTCAACACCTAAGTCTTTTATGGCCTTAATTTCCATGTCTAGAAAATTTCGCGGTAAACGGAAGCATGGCAAGCACTTCCTCAACATTCCGCCGGCTTCAGATAGCGCTTCAAAAACCGTAACACCATAGCCTCTTCGGCTCAATTCATATGCGACCGTGAGCCCGGCGGGTCCAGAACCTATTACGGCAATTCTCTCTTCAGACACTGTTTGCGCCCGTTTGATCTTTTCGCGCTTCAAGTAATCCTCATGCATCTGTGCAATCTTGGCCAGAGTCTCTTCCCGGTTGAGCCCCGCTCGTTCAGGATGGAAGCATGCGAGCGTAGTTATAAGAGGAAGAGGAACATTCTCAGCGATTTTCTGAAAGGCTCTCTCTACGGAAGCAGTGTACCCTTTCTCCACAGCAAGCTTCCGCATTAAAAGAAATATTTCAGGTAACTTGAGAGCTTGATTACAACGTTTGTGACAGCGGTAGCACCAAGCACAAAGCCACAGTGCATCTGATGCAAGAAGCCCTTCGGGGTCTGACAGAATTTTGCCAACTAAGCTTCTTGGGTTGTAGTCTTTTCCCATTAGGTCGGCCATTGGGCAACTGCCTGTGCAGATGCCGCATTCATTGCAGTATTTGAGTTTTTCAGTGTCCAATAGCTTTTCAAGGAAATCCTTGGAGACTATGGTTCCTGCGGTTGCCAAGATGTGAGCCTCTCTAGTATTGGGAGTTACTCCAGATATAAAAGTTTACAAATGTAAAGGTTTGAGGACAGCGCATCCTTTTTTAGCAGAATCAGACAGAGATACAAGTCACAATATAGGGGAAAATCAAAGTGAAGAAGATCAAAATCGTCTTGTATGGTATAGGCGCTGTCGGCAGCATGATCGCGAAGTTTCTGTTGCAGAAAGAAGGAGTCGAAATTGTAGGCGCTGTTGACATAGCAAAAGACAAGATCAACAAAGATTTGGGTGAAGCGCTTGGAACAGGCACAAGCCTTGGCGTGAAAGTCGCAAACAGCGCAGACTCACTACTCAGAAAAACTGAAGCAGATGTGGCAATTCACGCGACCTCCTCCTATCTCAAAGACACTTACCCGCAGATAGCCTCAATAGTGAAGCATGGCGTGAACGTCGTTTCCACATGCGAAGAACTAGCGTATCCCTATTCCACCGAACCGAAGCTTGCTGCGGATCTCGACAGACTCGCAAAGAAAAATGACGTTACCGTGTTGGGAACAGGCATAAACCCAGGTTTTCTTATGGATACGCTTGTGATAGCACTCACTGCACCTTGTCAAAAAATACAGAAAATTGAAGCAGCCAGAGTGATGAACGCGGCTACAAGACGGCTACCTTTTCAGAAAAAGATAGGCGCAGGTTTGACAGTTGAAGAGTTCAAAGAGAAAATCGCAGAAAAACAGATCACCGGGCATGTTGGACTTGAACAGTCAATTGCGATGATCGCAGCCGCTCTAGCTTGGAAACTCGACAGGATTTCTGTGGAGAACGTTGAACCAGTAATCGCCAAAAAGACTGTTGAAAGCAAGGATATAAAAGTCAAAGCGGGAAATGCTGCAGGGCTTAGGCAGAAAGCTAAAGGCATCATGAAAGGAAAAGAAGCGATTATTCTTGATTTTCAAGCATACATAGGCGCTGAAGAAGAATACGATTCCATAACTATTACAGGCGCTCCAACCATCAAACAAAAGATTCAGCCATGCGTTCACGGCGATGTAGGCACAGTAGCAATGGTTGTGAACGCTATCCCAAGAGTACTTGAAGCGCCGGCGGGCTTGCTTACAATGAAGGATTTGCCGATGCCATCAGCCGCAATTGAAGACATGAGAAAATACATTTCAATACAGACAGACAGTAAGTGTTGAGGAGATGAATTTGAAGTTCAGAGCGGATCTGAACTGCGATCTAGGCGAAAGCTTCGGAAATTTCAAGATTGGGGATGATGAAAAGATGATGCCCCACATAACTTCTGCAAACATTGCATGTGGATTTCACGCAGGCGATCCTGTGACAATGGATAAAACGGTCAGGCTGGCAAAAAGATTCGAAGTGGCTATCGGCGCACACCCAGGACTCCCTGATCTGATGGGGTTTGGGAGAAGAGAAATGCAGTTGACACAGGAGGAGTTGAAAAAAGCTATCGTTTACCAGGTTGGTGCACTTCAAGGATTCGCCAAGGCATCGGATGTGAAGCTTCAGCATGTGAAACCCCATGGAGCCCTATATAATATGGCAACAGAAGACGAAGATATTTCCTCAACGATTGCGGAAGCGGTCAAAGCTTTGGATAGTAGGTTGATAGTTTTTGCGATGCCGAAATCACAGCTGGCTAAAGCCTGCTTAAAAGCGGGGATTAAAGTGGCGCACGAGTTCTTTGCAGACAGGGCATACAATTCAGATGGAAGTTTGGTTTCAAGAAAACAAGCAGGGTCGATTATCCAAGATGCGCGTATTGTTGTCGAAAGAGCTGTCAAAGCTGTGAAGTCAAGGAAGGTCAAGACAATCGGCGGTAAAGACTTGAGTCTAGATGAAGTGCAGACGATTTGTGTGCACGGTGACACACCCGCAGCCGTGAAACTTGCAGCGGCATTGAAAAGAGGGCTCGCTGAAGCAGAAGTCAAAGTTGAGTCTGTAGGCAACTTCATTTGAGTATAAAAGGTAATTTCATGATCAGTGATGCGCAAGTTTTTCCACGCTACTTACCGTTTGGAGATGCCGCTCTCGTTGTCGAATTTGGCGACATAATAGACTCAAAGATTAATCAAAGAGTATTTGCGCTGCAAAACGCCATTACTGAGGCCAAGATTCACGGTGTTGACGAGCTAGTACCAACTTATCGATCACTGTTGATCCGTTACAATTCGCTAAAGAAAAATTATGACCAGTTGATTTCAGAGGTTAAAAATCTCGCAAATAGAAGCACAGAGCCGAATGCGAAAACTGCAAGAAGAATCATAATTCCAGTTGTTTATGGCGGAGAACATGGACCGGATCTCGGCAGTGTCGCTGACTGGCACGGGTTAACTGAGAAGCAGGTTGTGAAGATGCATTCGGAGAAGGAATATCGTGTCTACATGATAGGTTTTGTAGCAGGTTTTCCATATTTAGGCGAGGTTGCTAACGAGATTGCGACGCCACGTCTTGAAACACCAAGGTTGAAGGTGCCAGCAGGGTCAGTCGGGATCGCGGAGAAGCAGACAGGTATCTATCCCTGTGAAGCCCCGGGTGGATGGCGGATAATTGGCAGAACGCCGCTCAAGCTGTTTGATCTGAAACAAGAACCGCCAGCTCTTCTTAATCCTGGAGACTCTGTGAGATTCAAACCGATCACGGAAATAGAATACAAAGCCTCCTCTGAGGAGCAAGCGTAGATGAAAGTATTTCAAGTAATCAAGCCGGGCATGTTCACAACAATTCAAGATAGGGGAAGATATGGCTATCTCCGATATGGTGTACCAGTTTCCGGAGCTATGGATCAGTTTTCACTTACGGCAGCAAATTGTCTAGTTTCAAACGACTCAAACAGCGCTTGCATAGAAACTACACTCATCGGACCAGAACTTCAAGTGTTAGCAAGAACACAGATAGCCGTTGCCGGCGGGCAATGCTCTCCAATGATCAATGGCTACGATGCTCCCATGTGGCAGACAATAGAAGTAGAAGAAGGCGACAGCATATCGTTTGGAAGAATGGAAAGTGGATGCAGAGCGTATCTGGCTGTAAGAGGCGGAATAGAAGTTCCCATGATTTTAGGCAGCAGATCAACTTATGTACGTGGCAAATTTGGCGGATTAGAAGGCAGACCGCTCAAAATAGGAGACGTAATTGAGACGACTGACGCATCCTTTGTGAAAGCTGAGTACTTGTTGCCAGAAGAGCTTGTGCCCCAATTTGAACATAACATATGCATACATGTGATTCTGGGTCCACAAACAGAGATGTTCACAGAGAAAGGTTTGAAGACATTCTTATCTGAGCCCTATAAAGCCACGCCAGAATCAGACCGCATGGGATACCGCCTTGAAGGCCCACCAATAGAGCACAAAGCTAAAGCGGACATCGTTTCAGACGCACTCCTATGTGGAGCAATTCAGATACCCAAAAACGGGAAACCGATCCTAGTAATGAAGGATGCGCAGACGACTGGCGGATACCCAAAAATCGCGGTAGCCATAACCTCTGATCTTTGCACGCTTGGACAAGCTAGACCGAATAATGAGGCCAAATTTGTGCAGATAACATTAAAGGAAGCACATCAAAAATTGGCAGAATACAATAGAATCCTCGAGAACCTTGGCGACATGCTAATTAGAAACCGTTAACAAAACGATAGTTGAGGCATTTCTCAAGATTGGTGGTTTTGATGCCTATCAAATCAGGAGTTCATGAAAAGGGAGCGCTTTCTCTTCAAGATATAATTGATGCAATGAAGAAGAAGACCGGTTTCCGTAAGGCAGGTGCTATCGCCACTTTTGTTGGCGTTGTGCGTGGAAACTCTGAAAAAGGTGAAAAAGTCCAACGGCTGATGCTGGAAGCATATGAAGATAAGACAAACGAGGTCTTGGCCAACATATGCAGTGACTTGTGGAAAAGACCTGGGATAGTTGATGTCCAAATTCACCATTTGCTCGGAGAATTTGACGTAGGTGAAGACCTTGTATATGTTTTAGTTGCAGGCTCACATCGCAGAGATGTCTTTCCAGTTTTGGAGGAAGCTGTGGAAAGATACAAGAAAGAAGCTCTGATCTTCAAAAAAGAACAGATCGTTACAGAAAAAGGCGAACAGAAAGCCCACTGGATAAGCGAAAAGGAAGACGAGTGACGAGAACTATATAGAAACAATATTCTTCAGCTGTATCGAAAACAAGAGAGTAGTAAGAAATATTATAAATGAATTGAAAAGAATAATATGGACAGGAGACAAGTGGTTTGGAGAAAAAAAGCTTTGCATGGTTCGAAAAAAGACGCAAAACAAAAGCTCTTGACATAGCGCAAGAACAGATAACAAAAGCTCTTGACACTGTAACCCTTCTCAACCAAGCAATCCGAAGCACTTCAGAAGGACGGAGAAAAGAAGCTGCACAGCATATCCAAAACCTGTTCAAGGCAGAGGAAGAAGTGGACAGACTTCGAATGGAAGTCTTCAAAGAACTGTCAAAAGGAGCCGCGTTGGTCGCAGATTACCGTGAAGATATACTTCACCTCGTCAAAAGATTGGACACACTTGCGGATCACGTTAAAGATGCTGCCAGATGCATTGAAATGCTGGCGGATGCCAAACTTCCGAAAGAATTCTGTGAGAACACCGTGTGCATGACAACACTGCTTGTAGATTGCGCCTCAGCTCTTCGAGGAAGCATCGAGAAAATAACAGTAAACCCGCAAGAAGCCATTGCAGGCGCTGAGAAAGTCAACGAAATTGAACATGAGCTCGACGGCTACTATTTCAAAACTAAGGGCTCATTCGTGAAGTATGGAGAAGAGATGAACTGCGGTGCCATGGTCATATTCGACGATTTAGTCGAGTTCATTGAGCAGGCTGCGGACATGTGTGCTGACACGGCAGACTATATCGTGATACTCTCCAGCAGAGAATAACAGCAATGCTAATTGTCCAAATTTCAGACATTCATTTCGGCCCGATGCTGAACAGGGAAAGCTTCAGAATCGCAGTTAAAGAAATCAACGAAGTGAGCCCTGATGCGGTGTTAGTAACAGGTGACTTGACTGAAAACGGAATCATTTCAGAGTTCAGGGCAGCCTCAAATGCTCTAAAGAAGCTGAAAACAAAGAAGATAATATATGTGAGCGGAAACCATGATTACCGCTCCACGGGTTATTTGCTGTTTAAAGAATTTTTCCCGTTCTCACAGATAACAGAAATTGACGAGGCACCATAATAGTGCTTAGCTCGGCCAGACCAAATAGAGACGATGGTGAAGTTGGTAACAGACAGAACCTATGGCTTGAGCGTACTCTGGAGAGGCATAAAGACAGAGTTAAGATAGTCGCGATACACCATCACATCATACTAGTTCCAGACACGGGTGCAGATCAAATAACGATAGTGGATGCGGGCGACGTGTTGAGAAGCTTGGTGAAGTCGAAAGCAAATCTGGTGCTTTAGGGACACCGTCACAGGCCTTGGAGACGGAAGATGAGAATGTGCTCGTGGTGCATGCAGACAGTGCTTCTTGTGAGAAGTTGAGAGGTTTTTTCTGCAACTCGTATAACGTTATAGAGGTGCAAAGAAAGAACATTGGAGCCAAGCTCAAAATAGTGGGCGGCGATTTCGCGGATTTTGATGAAATTGTGAAGAGAAGAGAGATTCTTCAGGAATCTGACATTTCACAATTTGGTGATTCACGGGCACGCTAAATGATCTTTGCTCATTCTGTTTTCTGTTAGGAGTGTTTGGTTGCCGACCCATTCCAAAGATTTTCGAAAGACATTTTGAGTATTGCAATTTGCATTGGATCATTTGCCCAAAAAGAAGCAGGAAAGTCTTCGGTCGCTGGTTGTCCCTCACCCCACATTGCCTCAGCGTCATCCGCTATTATGAGGCTAAAAGGTAATCGTTCCACGAATCTGAGTTCAACCGAGTTTCCACTTGTTTTTGATGCAGCCACGAGTTCTTTTGCGAGGCCTTCATAGCCATGGCTTTCAGTTATTATGCGTATCTTCACTTTCCTGAGAATGTGATCTGTAAGGTTTCTGGAACGATTGGAGTAAACGAGAATCAAGTTTTCAAGTTTTGCAGCCATGTCCAGATATTTCTTGGCATTTTGTGCTATTTCAGTGAGTCTTGCATAAACTTGGTTTCTTTGGGAGATCACTTCAATCGAGGCTACACTCTTTTCGACAGGCAATTCTATTGTTCTGAGCCTTGACACTATTTCAGCTCGTTTTCTCTCAACTTTGTTGATTTCTTCTTTCATAGCGTCAAACTTTGTTTTGATTAGGATTTTTATGGCAGTTTCAGGATTAGTTACAGCGAACTTTCTGGGTGTCTGTATTTTTCGCGTTATTATTCCTCGCTTCTCGAGCTCGGGAATTATTCTGTAGACTTCTTCTCTTCGGATCTTTGAGAGCGCAGCTATTTCTGAAGCGGAGGCAACGCCCAGAGAGATCAGTGTAATGAATATTTTCGCTTGCGTTTTTGTCAATCCGAAGTCTGTGAGCTCACACGCTGTTTGCTCCAGAAAAGCTTGAAAATTTGATCCACTTTTTAGGCTTTGCGTTTGAACCCACTCATTCAGTTTTCTTCTTATGATCTTCTCGTCAGTCTGTTGTACAGCGAGCTTGGCTTTGATTGATTTCAATAATTCTGAAGGATCTATCGGTTTCATTAAGTACGAATCGGCACCAAAATTGAGCGCTTCAACCGCGTTCTTTAATGAGGGGTACCCTGTCACAATGATTTTTTTGGTCTGAGGGGACACCTCTTGCAGCTTGGCAAGCAACTGAATGCCGTCTATATCAGGCAGTTTTATGTCAAGCAAGGCAATGTTGAAAAACTGATTTGCCATTTTTTCTATGGCCTCTTTTGCTGTGTTTGCAGTTGTTGTCTGATAGCCTTCAGCATTGAGTATTGCTGAAAGGGTTTTGCAGATGGATTCATCATCATCAACTATCAACACGTGCGGTTTGGTTTGATCGATCATTTGCTTGCAGCCTCCGATGCGATAGGCAGCTTCAAAGTAAATGTGGTGCCTTTACCAACTTCACTTGCAACGTCGATTGTTCCTGCATGTTGGGTTGCGATTCTTTTGCTGATGGCGAGTCCTAATCCTATGCCTTTTGATTTTGTGGTGAATAATGGTTGAAATAGCTTGCTCGTGTTCTCCTTAGGTACGCCCACACCAGTATCTGCTATCGCCACTGTCAGGTGGTCTTCTTCTTTTTTCGTAGTAATGGTCAATCTTCCGCCTTCGGCCATGGCTTGCACAGCATTTCTTAGCAGATTTACAAATAATCTTTCAATCTGTTTGCTGTCAACAGTTACACTAGCATCCTCTGAGAAGTTTTTCTCGATTTCTATATCATCAGGTATGTTGAGTCTTTTCAGGGAAGATTCCAGTAACTTGTTTATGTCTTGCTTTTGTTTCTGCGTCAATTCTCTTGCAGTGAAGCCGAGAAGATCGTTGACTATGTTGTCAGCGAAAATGGTTTCCTGCTCAATTATGTTCAACATCTCCAAAACGTCTACACACCCAGCATCAGTTTGATGCGGACAGTTTTTTCTTATGTAGAAACTGGCGTTTCTTATTGCTGTCAAAGGATTTCTCAGATCATGGGCCACCATGGTTGCCACTTCGCCGATTGTGGCCATTTTTTCTAGTCTAAGACGCTGCTCTTCAGCCTGTTTTCTTTCGCGTATGTCTCTAAACGCGCAGAGAACCGCAGGTCGACCTTTATAACGGATGGTTTTCGCGCAGATTTCTGTGACAAGTTCTTCGCCTTTCTTTGTCACTAAATTGGCTTCATAAGTTGGCGAAACATTTCCCTGTTTTATCCGAGGCTTGCATCTCTCTTTCACAAGTCTGCGATATGTTTCATTCGCGAATTTTTCAAAAGGAGTCCCAATAACTTCATCTTTTGAATATTGTAACAGATTCAGACCTCTTTTGTTCATAAAAATGATGTCTTCATCCTGGATTATCGCGACACCATCACTCAATTCTTCGACCAGAGTGGAGTATTTCCTCTCAGACTCCAGCAATTCTTCAGTTCTTTTCTTAACGATTTCCTCCATGTTGGTAGAGTACTGCTTCAACTCTTCCTCCATCTGCTTCCTATGAGTCACATCTCTCATAATCACTTGAAAACCAACAATCTTGCCATTTTGTATGATTGCGTTTCCATTGTATTCAACGGTTGCTTCGGTTCCTATTTTGCTCTTGATTCGAAGCTCACCTTTTGCAGATTTTCTATCAAAGAGTCTCTGGAAACTATCGCGCAAATCTTGAATGCCTTTTCCTGAGACAAAGTTGAAAACATTCTGACCGATTACTTCGCTTCTATCGTAGCCTGTTTCCGAAAGAACCCTATTGGCTGACGTGATGTTTCCTTCGATGTCTGTGGTAAGAATTAGGTCCCGAGCATTCTCAAAAAGGTCTCGGCATTTTTGCTCTGATTCTCGAGCATATCTCAAAGCTTCTTTTATCCCTTCTTTTCTTCTTAGATTGCTAAGAGCTGTCGCAGCATGAGAAGCCAATATTTCGAGCAACACAATGTCTTTTTCGTCGAACGCGTTTAGCTCCGTGCTTTCTACATTCAAAACTCCTAGAACTTCACCCTCACTTATTATTGGAACCACAAGTTCAGACAAGGCGCCAGGATAGCCTGCAAGATAGTCTTTATCAACTCTCACATCAGGAACCAATATAGGCTTACGCAGCTTTGCTGCTTTCCCTACGATTCCGATTATTTCTGAATCCAAGTGTAAATCGTATATTGATCCTTTGTATCCATGTTGACTCATAACACGAAGTGTACTTCCGTCTTTGAGGTCTATTTCGGCGTATCCAAAACCTAATATTCTATCTATTGAATCAAGAACTAGCGTAAAGATTTCTTTAAAACTGTCGGCTGTGTTCAGTTTTCCACCGTAAAAGTTTAGAGCGGACAGCTTTTCGGCTGCTTTGTTGGCAAACAACCCTCTTCCTTTCAGATCAACTATCACCATGGCGTCTTTCATGTTCTCCATGAGAATTCTGGATATCTGATCGGTATCGAGATCTGCAACAGCATTAGAATTGTGGTGTTCTGGTTTTTGTGCTGATGAGCCAGAAAGCAATCTGCTTTTGTATGTTCTGTTTTGGTTCATATTGCTTACCAGCGATATACGAGCATGTTATGTGTGACTGTAACGTCACAAACACATAGAGTTATGTTCTAGAAGATATATAGATTTCGACTAGGTGTCGGCTTTGGAATCAAAAACAGCATACATATTCAACCGCAGAGTTGTGCAGAACTTCCTCGACATTATCATTCTCAAGCACTTGAAAAACAACAGCCCAATTAGCGGATACGACGTCATAAAACTCCTCCACAAGAGATTCCACATGCTACCTAGCCCTGGAACAGTTTACTCGCTACTGTATTCCTTGGAACGGCAAAACCTCATAGAGGGAACGGACAACAGGGGGAAAAGGCTTTACACGCTTACATGTGACGGGGAAAGACTCTTGAACCAAATTTGCGGCGCAAAAAACCACATACAAGCGATAATCACATCAATTTTCTCAGAAGCTCAGAAACAAGTGCTTTAAACATTCAGGTTCAAGAGGAAAAACGCGTCCTTTTCCGCCATTTTTGAAGCTCAACTTGCTTCACACGCGTCTCAACGTAGTCTGTGACCTTCCGTTCGCATAGCTTCAATGATTCCCTTTGCTTCTTCAACTGTTTATCGATCATAGCTAGCAATTTGCTGACGTCAAATGGCTTCAGCACATACCCGTCGGCGCCTCTGTTTACTGCTTCAATAGCGCTCTTCAGAGACGGATATCCTGTTATTATGATCTTGACCATTTTTGGTTCAGCGTCTTTCAGTTTTTCCAGAAGCTTGATTCCTTCCATATCTGGCAGTTTAATGTCAATCAATGCGATGTTGAAAGACCATTTCTTTGAGGCTTCGATAGCTTGTTTGCCATTGTCAACAGATTCCACTGCGTAGCCTTCTTTCTCCAAAATTCTCAAAAGTGTTTTTCTTATGCCTTCGTCGTCGTCAACGACCAAGACGTTTGCTTTGTAGCTCAGGTACGTTCACCTCCTTTTGCGGTTTCTGTGATTGCGATCTCACTGAAGTTTGTGGTTATTAGTAGAGATTCTTTCTCATTGAACATCTTTCTTATCTCCGAAATAGAATCAACAAAGTTGGAAGCGTACTCATCTCTGAATTTTATGTTCAAATTGTCGCAAAGTTTTTCCAATATCAATCGGTTGAGGAAAAGCGCGCCGTCTTTGAATATGAATTTGAGGGCTTTGGCGAATTTCTCTATTTGCTTCGGAATTTGGTTTCTTCTTATGTAGAAAGTAGTTCTTAGATGGAAGTACAGGGCTTGCCGGCACGACTTCCCAAGAGAAAGAAATGTGAAATCGACTGCCTCTGAGAGTGCTCTGTTGAATTTGCGGCAAGCCATAGTATCAACCACCTAGGGATGCTGTTCAGAAGAACGTTGGGAAAAGATAAATCTCTTATGAACTAAGAAGTTGAATCTTTCATATCACTAAGACGGATTCCAAATCAGAATAAAAAAAAACCAAACAAATCAAACATAGATCCACCCTAGCCTTTGCAACTCTTTCCCAAGGCCCAACTATACTTGTTCCTCAAAGTCTTTGGATACAGTTTGTCTAAACTGAAATCTACCTGATTAGCCCACTTCACATACACCCTCGGATCAACATAGGACTTGAGAGATGTTCCCAAATTGTACTCCTTCGCCGCCATCGTAAGCTTCACATCAACCTTCGTTTTCTCAAGTCGATTGAATAACGACTCAGTCTTCTTGCCTTGCGCCATCTTCTCCTTCAGCTGAGCTTTGAGAATCTTCAGTTTTTCTTCCTTCTTTGCCAAACGCTCATCAAAGTTCGGCGGAATCTTTCTCTTGTGATTCGCGATAATAGCTGCTTCGAGGTTAGCCATCTTTGCATGAAAGAGCTTCATGTGCTCAGGATCTTCTTTCTTGGATTCACTCTTCTCCAAACTTTCTCTCACGGTTCTGCTCACTTTCCAAGTCCTGAAAACCTTGGCCGTTAGATCTTCCATTTTCTCGTTCAGAAACCGTGTGACTTTCTTTGAGTCAATCCCTTCAAAGAGGTATTCCTTGCACGTTTGCGAGAAATGTTTGATGTTCGTTATTACTGCTTGCGGTGCTTTAACCTGTTTAACCCATCTGACCGCGTCTTTGCCCAGAAAGTCGAAGTGCAATTCGTCACTTTCCACTTTCACGTGTTCAGGTCGCAAGGTTATTGCTCCAACAGTGTCAGCTTCATCCGGGTCTTTCTCGTCTCCAACCCTCATGTTGACTTCAAGAATTAGCCAACAAACCGTGGCAACTTTTCTTCTTTCCTCATCTTTGACATTCAGGTTTTTCAGGATGTGATCAGCGATCTTTGGGACCTTGTCGTCAAGCTTTGCGGCTTTGTCAAATTTTTCTTTCTCTCTGTTCTGTTTCAGAAAAGCCGAGTCGGAGAACCAAACATATTTCATCTTTCCAGCAAGCTTGTCTCTCCAGCTGGCAATATACATACGACTAGGTTCCCAGACAATGTCTTTCCATTTGCCAGCAGGCCGTGGACAGTCAGGTGAAAGGTTGAGAATTATGTCTTCCTCTGTCGGACCTTCTTTCCATTTTCCACGTTTGGGGTGATCGCCTCTGCCAGCGAAAATACATGATGGTTCAGCAGTCCAGTTTGCGATGTCAATTTGTTTTCCATCAACGATGGCTTTGGCGAAATGCTCTTTCAGTGCTTCTCTTTTGACTTTACGTTCTTGTGCGAGCTTCTTCTTCTCTTCTTTTGACACGCGCTCTTTTTTCTGCTGTTCCTGCAACACGTACTGTCTGATTTCCGAAAAGTCAATCTCCATGTCTGGCCGCGGTTTTCCATCGTTCAGGGGTTCAACATCTGATCGAATCTTTGTATCTGCAAGAATCTTCAAAGAAGGGTTTTCTGCTTTTAATGCTTCGAGAAAGTCTTCCATGAGGTTCTTGTAGAACAGCTTGTCAGGAGGAGACAGCTTCGACTGTTCCTTCCTGACCCAAGCAATAGCCATCTGCTCAGTCTTCAGACTCAGCTTTATCAAGGTTCCCTGAATTTTCACGGAGAAGCCTTTGTAATCATATGGCGGAACATAGATGCCATTGTGACAAAGGCTTCGCATGTAATACTTCATTGAGATTTGATCACTCGTGTGATGTCTTTCTTGCTGTTCTCTGTTTTTGCAGTCTCATATATAATTCTTCCACAGTTGCGCGGTCAATATAGCCTTTGTGCGGACGAAAACCACCCGCAAAACCATGCGGCACGTGCAGTAGTTCATGTATGACTGTCTTCTCCTTTTCGGTTTGGCTCAGCCGATCGTATCGCTCAGATATAACTTCAATCACGTATGAGGGGGAAAGATTCAGGGCTTCCTGCCATATCTTGCCCAAACCGTGAATACGTGCAATGGTGCGACCTGCCTTGGAGCCTGTACTTCTAAAGCAATGGATGAACTGGGGAACTACATGGAAGAAATCCAGTTGGCTCGCGATCTCGTCTGCAAGTTCCTTTACGTCTGGGGCTTCAACATACTTGATAGGCATACTTCATACATGCTCCTGACTAGCGTAGAAGCAAAATTGACAGTTCTAAGTATTTGACAGTTTTCAAAATAATGTGTGACTATTTCTGCCTCTTCTTAGGCTCTGAACTAAATTCTGGTTCGCCAGTACCGAGAAGAAGCCTCAGTGATTTGACTTCTTCTCTGAGCATGCTTACCTCGTTCTCCAAGGCGTTAGCTTTTGAATCAGCCATTTTCTTGAGCTCCTCAATTTCTAGGAGTAAGCTTCCGCGTTCGGTTTCCAAAGATTTGATTTTTTCTATTACATTTTTGAAAGTCGTCATGGAGAGCGGTGCACCTGCAATTAACGTGTTCCAATTGCATATTCAAGGCATTTAAGACTTCTGTAATCATCTTCTATAGCAGGCTCTAATCAAAAAGTCAGTAATTGTTTTGTTCAGAATCCGACAGATGTGAATCAACAATACATAAACCTTTTCTATGGATGCCACCCAAAGAGCGGAGCGCGGGTGAAAGTCGGATCATTCTAATGTTCCTATCTCCTTTCTCCTTTCTCCCCTCTGAAGGTGATACAAAGACTTACACCCGCCACACAAACCCAACGCGCGATTTGTGATCACAGCAACCAGTACAGATACCGGTCTTTTCTCCAGAAGCATATTGAAAGAAGAAGCGACACCTCTGTGGAGCTCTTTCTTCTTCTCTTAGTTTGAAAGTAAAGCGTTGATCTAGCATGACTAATATAGGCACGTCTAGATCACCTTCAACAATTGTACATCCTACAAGCTAAAAGAAGGACAAGACCCAGTCAATTTACGTGTCAAGAGAGATGTTCGACTTCAGTTGTTTTGTTCAAGCATTATCTGATGCCATTGCAATTTGACAGACAAACGGACAGCATCAATTCAAAACAGTCCTCAAAAATCCTGTTTAATAAAAAAGAAAAAGGCGGTTGTTCGTCATTGGTGCTTTGTTCGCCAATGCTCTGCTTTATCTTGCCAAGGTTATCTCCATTGTGGAAACCATTCTTGACCTGTCTTCGCCTTCTCTCGGTGGGATCTCTTCTGTTCCGATGGCTATCTTGCTTACCTTCAGGTCTTTCAGGAAGCGGTTGCGAGTTATCTCTGCAACGTCAACGGCTGTCGTGATCGCTTGTCCGCGTGCTTTCAAGGTTACCTCTTTGGCGTTAGAAGACGATAGGCTTGTTATGATCGCTAGAACATAGCTCATTGCTGGTTTCCTTCCAATGAAAACGACTCCCGGGTTTTCAGTCATTCCTTCTTTCACTCCTTTTCTGGTTTGTTGCTTGTGGTGTGTAACGTTGCCACGTCCGCGTTTTCTACAACGATACAACGTTACTGCCTTAATCCTTGCTCACCGTTCCTAATAAATGCAATCGAAACGTACATCACTCCATGTCAAACACGCAGACTGAAACAGAGTCAGTTCCTTCCGCCAACATTCACGACTTTGACATCCAAAAGACGACATGCAGCCTCTTGGTTCCATGTTTGACGCCCAAATTACGAACATGTTTTAAATATTAGACAAACTAGATAGAGTCATACAACCCATTGGTGAAGATCATGCCCTTTTATTGCCCAAAATGTGGAAACAAAGTCGATGAAGACGCAGCCTTCTGCCCAAAATGCGGGGCAATAATCAAAATTGAACAAGCTGCAGGCGTCGGAACTCACCCTGCACGCCACAGAAACGAGAAAGATGAGAAACAAGAGAAGGACGAAAAACACGAGAAAGATGAGAAAGCGGAAAAACATGAAAAACGCGAGCACATTTTCATAGGATGGCTGATCGGCGGTTTAGCCGTCATACTGGTAGGCATAATGTATTTCGCTCAAAGATACATTGTGTACGAGGAACATAGACAAATGGCCAACGCGTTCTTCCTAATCTTCATCGGCGCAATCATAATTGTTGGAGCATTTTACGGCGCAATGCTGGCTTCAAGGAGACATCCTAAACCCTAGACAAGCCTCCCGAAAAATAACCTGTACA
>Ga0315293_10001014_pt1 | contig 27001 bp, 27 predicted proteins | sample YL17G13_20_MG_FD_203071 | JGI IMG/M metagenome (GOLD analysis project Ga0315293, IMG submission 203071) | Sediment microbial communities from Yellowstone Lake, YNP, Wyoming, USA - YL17G13_20 | ecosystem: Environmental > Aquatic > Freshwater > Lake > Sediment | place: USA: Wyoming | collected...
TTGTAACAGGCTGAAAACACAAGCGATACCGGCAGCGGCCTCCTGGCCCAATGTTTGCAAAAACAACTGGAAGGAGGTTTCCATGAAACATTTTCTTTGGCGGAGCGCCGCCCTCTTTGCGCTCATCTCTGTCGTTCTCCTTCCCCTGGCTGCCGAGGTCGCCGCCCTGCAATCCGGCGCCGGGAAGGCCAAGGTGAACATCAATGTCGCGGGCTTGAACGAGCTTCAGGGGCTGCCCCGCATCGGTCCCAAGATCGCACAGCGGATCCTGGATTTCCGCAAGGAGCATGGCCCGTTCAAGAGGGGCGAAGAGCTGATGAAAGTCAGGGGCATCGGTGAAAAGCTTTTCAACAATCTGAAAGACTTGATCGTCGTGGGCCCGGAAGTTCAAACCAAGTGAAGGAGGGGGGCGCAAGCCCTCCCCCTCGCTCCCTCAGGTCGAGCCTTGGTGAAGCATCCGGGTCAGGAAATCGCGCATTTGCCGCAGAGCCTGCCCTCGGTGGCTAACGCCGTTCTTCTCCTGAGGGGTCAATTCGGCAAAAGTCCGTCCCAGGGGCGGATAGAAAAAAATTGGGTCGTAGCCGAAGCCGTTCCGGCCGCGGGGCTCCAGGCTGATTCGGCCTTCAGCTGTTCCGGTGATTTCGGTCAAGGTTTTTCCCTTCCGTCTGAGCACGATGCAGCAGACGAATCGCGCCCGCCTTTTTCCCTCAGGAAGGCCATGCATCAACTTGAGGACTTTGGCCAGGTTGCTCGCGTCGTCGGCCTGCGGCCCCGAAAAGCGGGCGGAGGTGACCCCCGGCGCGCCGCCTAGATATTCGACTTCCAAGCCCGAGTCTTCGGCCAGGGTGAGATGGCTCGTCGACCGGGAGTAGAACAGGGCTTTCTGCCGGGCGTTGTCCAGGAAGGTCAGGCCTTCTTCGGGGGCCGGCTGGTTCAGCCCCAGGTCGTCGAGGGTCATGAGTTCGAGGGATAAACCCTCCAAAATCTGGGCGATCTCCCGAAGCTTGCCCCGGTTAGTGGTGGCGGCCAGAATCTTCTCGGGCCGAACGGCCGGGTGTTTCGTCACTGTCCGACCTTATCCAGGAAAAAAGAAAGGCTGAAGAGGATAAGCAAAAGCACCATGAGGGCCGCGCCGGTCTTCGTCCCGAATAGTTTTTCGGGCTCCTCCATAGCCTCTTCCTCGCGCAAGGTCTTACGGAAGATGACGGCTATCAGGAACACAAGCGGGAGAGAGGTGTAAAGGAAGCTCTGCAACCGGAAAGCCAGGGCGAACCAGATATAAGCGGCCAGGAAAATGACGGCGCTGGCGGCCATGCCCGCCAGGAGCGATGTCCGGCTGTAGGCCTTGTGGGAGGAACGATAAATTCCTGCTTTGTCCTTGAGAAAATGGAACTCGGTTACTCTTTTGGCGACCATGAGCAGATTGCCGAAAGCCCACCAAGACACCAAAAGGCTGACGGGTGGAAAGAGGCCCGCCGGAGCGAAGGTGAACCAGCCGATGAAAAACCGGATGGGATTATTCATGGATTCGGACAAGGAATCCAGGAAGGGAATATCCTTGGTCCGGATGGGCTTGATGTTATAGATGAAACCGGCGGCCAGGAGCGCCGCCAGGGAATAGAAAAACGGCCTGGAGAAAAGAAGGAAGGCGGCGGTCAGACAGAGAACGGCCAGGAATGCGCCCAAGAGGGCGAAGGGCGTTTTTTTGATTTCTCCGCGGATCAGGGGCCGCTGGCGTTTGGAAGGATGATGGATGTCATAGGGCATATCCGCGATTTCGTTGATAACGTAGTTGGCCGTGGAAATGCCCCAGGTCAAAATAAATGAAAGAGACAACTTCCAGGCGATCTGAAACCAATCCAAGCCCCCTAGGGCCTGACGGTTGAGGAAGAAATAGGCCGCCGGGCCCAGGAAAATAGCCAGGCTGCGGGGCCAGCGTTCCGGCCGAACGGCTTTGATATAGGAGTTCACGCCCGGTGGACCTTTTCAGCGTAGATTTCGAAGGAATCGCCAAGCGGCAATTTTATCGGAAATCCCCTTAAAAAAGAAGCGAGGCCGGAGTCGGCCAAGCGCCGGAAGATAGGCCGCCGAGAAAGCAGATAATGAACGCTGAAGGTCCAGGCATATCTCCGGAGTTCAACAACGCGGAAACCGGCGCGACGGAGAAGCCCGGCCAGGCTCGGCCAGGAGAAATAGGCTAAATGGCCGGGTCGGAGATGCCACCACCGACGGCCTGCCGCCCGGGCGGCCAGGCTATGGATATCGGGCGTGACCAGGCAGAGGAGGCCGCCGAACTTAAGGACTTCCCAGGCCCGGGCCGCCGCCGGGAGGGGTTGAGGGAGGTGCTCGATGATATCCACCATGGTGACGGCCGCATAGTGCTCCTTGGGGAGGTCGAGCTTCAATAGCTCACCCTCCCGCAACTGGAGGCCGTATTTGTCCCGCGCTATCCGGACCGCCCAGTGAGAAACCTCAAGGCCGTCCGGCTTCCATCCCCGTCGACGGGCCAGATCGAGAAGAATGCCGGTGGCTGCGCCGATATCCAGCAACTCTCCTTTGGCCGGAGCCAGCCTTTCCATCCGCTTCAGGATGCGGACAAAATTTCTCGACCGGCCCTCAGCCTCTTCTTCATATTGAGGATCTTCCACTTGAGCGTATAAAGAGGCGATGGCCTCCGGGCTGGGACAAGGATCGGCGAAGATATGGCCGCAGCTCCGGCAGCGGCCCAAGTCCCAGACCTTGCCGTATTCGCTGTCCGTGATTCTGAACTGATCGGCCCGGAGCGAGCCCGGGTCAAAGGTTGCTTTTTTGAAGGGGACGAGGTCCGCCCCGCCGCATATGGGACAGGCCGAGGCTTTAACGACCTTATAAGTTCCTTGGAGACGCACCACTACCGGCCTAGAAAATGCTTGAACCAGAACTCGACAAAACGGCGGTTGGAAAACTCCATCTTCTTGCCCCGGTTGCCGTGCCGCTGCTTGGGCATGAGCATGAAGCTGAAATCCTTGCCCAAGTCCATCAGCCGGTCGATGAACTGAATGCTGTTCTGGGCATGGACGTTGTCGTCCAGGGCGCCGTGTTCGAAGGACAGCACGCCCTTAAATTGGGGGGCGTAGGTCAGGACCGACCCGGCCTGATAACCATCCGGGTTTTCAGACGGCGAGTCCATGTAGCGTTCGGTATACACCGAATCGTAGAGATGCCAGTCGATGACCGGAGCCCGGGCATAGCCGTGGGTGAAAAAATCGGAGGCCGCGGTCAGGGCCAGGCAGGTGGAGTAACCTCCATAGCTGCCGCCGGTGATGCCGACCCGGGAGGCATCCACAAACGGCTTGCTGCGCAGCCAGCGGACCGCTTCTTTCCAATCGTTCATCTCCCATTTGCCCAAGGAACGGTGCATGAGGGCCGTGCCCTTCTTGCCGAAGTGGCCCGCGCCGCGGTGGTCCACGGTGAGGAAGATGATCCCCTCCTGGGCCAGGTAGAAGGAGGACAGGCGCGGGAACGCATTGGACACGCGGGGCGAGTCCGGTCCGCCGTAGATGGAGAACAGGACCGGATATTTCTTAGCCGGGTCGAAATCGGGCGGCAGGATCCACTGGGCGGGCAGGTTCCAACCGTCCGAGGTGGGGATGGTGAACAGCTCGACCCGGCCCAGAGCCACCTCGTCCATTTCCGGTTTCTTGGTCACAGCCACTGTCCGGACCAGGGAGCCGTCGATGCGGCACAGGTTCAGACGGGTCGGGCTGGCGATGTTGGAGAATTCGTCAAGAAAATAGCGGCCCCCGGGCGAGAGCTGAACGGAATGGACACCGGGCTCCCGGGTCAACTTCTGCAATTTCGTCCCGTCCAGCCTGACCCGAAAAAGATGAATTTCGGTCGTGGCGCCCTGGTTGGCCGCGAAATAGACCCACTTGTTTTTTTCATCGACCAGGGCAATGCTCACATTGGCCATCCGGCCGGGCTGCTGACAGACCGCCCAGTCGCCCGAAGTGAGTTGCCTCCTCAGCCGGCCGTCCATTCCGTAGAGGTAGAGGTGGCGCCAGCCGCTTTTATCGCTCCGCAGCAGGAGGCCGGTTCCATCCTTGAGAAAGTAGAGGTCCTGGAAGAACTCCACCCAATTCGGCTGCGCCTCGTCATAGACCTCGGACTTGAGGCCCGTGGCCGGGTCCAGGGCGTAGATCTTGATGTGGTCCTGGCCGCGGTTCATCCACTGCACGGTGAGTCTGCTCGAATCCGGCAGCCAGAACGGCCAGGCCACATAATGATCGGCCTTCTCCTTGAAGTCGGCCCAGACCACCTGGCCGCCCGCCGCCGGAACCATGCCCAGCCGGACCTTGGGGTTGGGGTCGCCGGCTTTGGGGTAGCGTTGACGCTCGAGCGAGCCGTGCAGGCCCTGGGCGTTGAAGATGGGAAATTCAGGGACCGGGCTGTCGTCGAAACGGAGAAAGGCGAGCCGGCGGCTGTCGGGCGACCACCAAAAAGCGCGATAATCCCGGTCAAAAATTTCTTCGAAATACACCCAGGAGGCATATCCGTTCAAGATGATTTCAGACCCGTCGGAAGTGAGTCGGACTTCCTGGGCGCTGTCCAGGAATACCGTATAAAGGTCGTTCCGGCGGGTGAAGGCCACCGCTTGGCCATTGGGCGAAAGCTGGGGGTTCTGCTCCGGTTCGGGGCTGTTGGTGAGGCGGACCAGCCGACCCTCCTTGACTCTGTAGAAGTAGAGGTCGTTCTGGAAGTCGTAGAGGAGGCCGCTCCAGTCTGCCGTCTGCCCGACGGGGTCAGGGCCGGGAAATTCGGACGGCGCTTTTGACTTGAGCACGGCAGTATTCAGAAAAACTTCTTTCTGCCCGGTCATGGCGGCGACCTTGAAGACGGTCAGTTCTTTGGTTGAATCATTCTTCTCCGCCAGGAGGTAATGATCGTCGTCGAGCCAGCCTTTGATTGAAGGCCTGGCCATCAAAAGCTGAGGGTCCTTATCAAGGAAGGCCTGGTCATAGGTCAGTTTCTTGACCGGCTTTTGGGCCGGAAGGGGCAAGGCGCACAAAACCGCAAGGGCGAGTCCAAGAAACAGGCTCAAGATCGGGGCCCATTTGCTGTTCTTCATAGCTCCTCTCCCTATCACCAATGAGAGTTTCATCCTTTATGATATATCAGACAACACCCTGAATGTCACTGGGGCCAGACGGAGCGGACGGCCAGCTTGCTGAGCTCGGTTCGGACGTAGAACTCCGTTCCCCACACGCGCAACGTCGGTTGCCCGCTTCCCTCCTGTCCGCAGCTGATGATCCGCGGCCCCATGGTCAGACAATCCTTGATGCCCCGGGCCTGGCCGGCCAGGCCGCTGGCCGCGAACGTCTCCTGTTCGACCTCTATGATCAAGAGGTTGGGCCCGGAAAAACCGGCCGGTTTCCGGGGCTGGGACAGGCCGGCAATGATGCGTCCGTCGAAATAGACGTTGACGCTGGAAACGCAGCCCCCCTCGGGCAAAGGGATGATGCTGGACGTCCGGTTCTCCAAGTCGAGGATGTGGATCAAGGAATCCGGTTCGCCGGCCGCCCCCTGGCGGGGCCGGGTGACCAGGAGCACCTTATCCCGGAGGTAGGGTTTGATCAAGGCGACCGTTCGGCCTGGAAATTCGAGGATTTCTGTCCGGCCCGAATTCGGGTCGAACCTCAGGAAGAGGCCGTCGGAGGTACCCGCGCAAAAGCGGCCCCGCTGGTCGGCGGCTGCGGCGGTGATGCGCTGACGGCCGGCGCGGAAAAGCCGGCTCCTTTTCTCGGCCAGGTCCCAGATGCAGACCGTCCCGTCCTCGTGTCCGGTAAAGAGCTGTTCCCTTCCGAAGGAGGCGAGGGTGCAAGCCGCGGCGGGCCTGCGGCCCAGCAGGGTTATTTCATTCCGTTCGAAGGAGACTTCGACCAACCCGCCGTCCGGAGTGAGGGCATAAAGTTCACGGCCCATTAAGGTCAAGCCTTCAATTTTATCCAGCCGGGTCTGGAAAAGGCGGTTGTCGATAAAGCTGAGGACGAAGACTTGGCCGTCCTCCGCTGTTCCGGCTACTTGATTCTGGGCATAGAACCGCAGGCGGTCGGCCGCCAGGTCCTCAAGGTCGAACGTCTGGAGAAGGTTAGGCTCGGCTTCCACATCTTCGTTCAGGCGGGCTCGAATATGACGTTCCTCCGGCCGGAAGCCTTGTGCTTGGCCGGCTGCCCATTCGGCGTTCTCCAAGGTCCGGGTCTCTGTCCGGATATCCAGGCTCGCGGCGCGGACCTCTCCGGTCTTTTTCTCTTTCTCGAATGATCCCAAGCGGATGAAGTCTCCCCAGGAATCGATTTTCTGCCGGTCAAAAAGCTCCAGAGTTTCGTCCCGGTCCAGGCGCGAACCGACGGAGTTGTCGAGGTCATAGAGGAGGACGATCCCTTCCCGGTAGAAAGGCGTGTCCTCCAAAACAGGCTCCTCCACAAAGCTCAAATGAGTCTTGACGCTCTCCAGGGCCATTTCCCGCTCCTCCAGGTTAAGCCGCCTGGTGGAAAATGCGGCCCGGAATGTCACTTCCAGGTCCAGAGCGCCTTTTTGATAGAAGAAATCTATCACCCGCTGAAAATAATATTTGTCCCGGCAGCCATCGAAGATGATGAGCTTCTTGCTCCTGTTGTCACGGGAAAACTGTTCGAAGAAGGCTTCGGGGTCGTCCTCCTCCGCGGATAGGGGATAGTCATAATAGTAGACCGGGTCGATGTTTTTTTTCAGCCAGCGGAGGCCCAAGATCCGGTTGAAAACCTTCTGTCCGCTTTTGCGGTCCCGCATCAGGTAAAGGATGTCTTGGGGTTTCAGGTCGCCGAACCCGCCGGCGATGGCCTGGCAGAAAAAGGTTTTGCCCGTGCCCGAGTCCCCGGTGACGGCCATAATCGCCCGGCCCTTAGTCTGGATCAAATAGTGGAGAGTTTCCGATAGCTCGTACAAGCCGCGCTGGGCGGGGAGGAGGCTTTGCAGGCTGACGGCGCCGGCATGATAGAGGTACAAGGAATGAATGAATTCCGGGAGGTCGATCCGGCGCAGGGCGCCGACGGCCTCCTCAAAAACTTGGCGATTCTTGGTCTTGAGCAATTTGAGCAGGGCGATGACCAAGTCGGCATCCAGGCCGCCCAGCTTGTCCTTTTGGGCCCGGCCGATCTCGCCCAATGTCCAGGCCAGGGTGGTCCGCAGGGGGGCCGAAGGGTGGTCCGCATAACGGGCCAGGACAGGAATGGCCGAAAACGAGGCCGGACCAATCTTGCCCAGGGCCCAGATGGCCTCAACCTTCTGCTCGACCAGGGAACGGACGCGGGCTTCAGCGCTCATGGGCCGGGCCGGCACTTCATCGGCTTCTCCCAGGACCGCCACCAGGAGCGGGATGGCCTTTTCCTCGCGGAGGCAGCCCAGGGTGTAGATGATGTTTTCCCGGAGCTTGGAGCAGGACAGGGGAAGCCGCTCCAAGGCGCGGAGCAACCCCGAGGAGGAGCGGGGGTCGCGCAGAATGCTGAGGATGACCGAAGCCGCATAGGGGATACCCGACTCAAGCCTGAGTTCGGTATCGGCCAGCAGACTCAAGCAGGGCAGGAGAAGGGCCGGAGAAGTATTGGTGACGATGCCCAAAGGGGGCTGGATCTTTTCCAGGAGGCAGGCCGCCGCCTCTTCCCCGCCCGCCGGTTCCAGTAACCGGCCTTGCAGAATTTTCAATTCGTCGAAAAGGGCGTCCTCTTCGGCGGCCAGCCGGATTATGGACCCGAAAAAACTCGAAGCACCCGGTCCTGCTCGGCCCAGGAGGTCAAGCAGCCTTTGCCGGGTTTCTTGTCCCAGAAGACGGTCCAGGTCCGCTTCCTCATGGCTGAGGCGGATCATGGTCTCCTGTCGTCGTTTTTTCTCCTCAGAATTCCAGGGGGCAACGGGCTGCTCGCTTTCGAAGCGGAGCGTTTCGGCCTGCAGAAGACGGGCTAGGCCGTGGATAAGCCCGAGGCCGGCGCTTTGATGGGGGGCAGCCTGAGCCAGGGTCAATATTCCCGGCCAGGCTTCCGGGCTGAGAAACGGCGCGAAGGCTTGGGCTTGCAGCTCCGACAAAGCCTCCGGGCTCAGCCTGGTGAGCTGGAACAAGAGCTCGTGGACAATCCTGTCCTGGAGGGTTGCGGGGGGTTCCCGCCAGTCGCCGGTTCGGTCGGGAAAGGAAGTTGTCCTCGGGTCAAACTCCCCGAGCAGCGCGCTCAAGGCTTCAGCCAGTTCTTGCGGCCCAGGGAGTGTCGTGAGGCGAGGGGCCATCGGCCTGGAGGGGCGCACCGGTCACTTGGACAGGAGCAGCCCGGTGGTGTCCTCCTCCAGGTTGGTGGTCTCCAAACGAAAGAGCCAGCCTTTCTGGTAGGGGGAGGTCTTCAAAAGCATCGGCTCATCTTTGAGCTTGAGGTTGACCTCGACCACCCGGCCCGCGGCCGGCGACCAGATGCGATGGACGAGGCCTTCCTCGTCGATGATCTTGCCGCACAGCTCGCCCTGGGCCAGGAAGCCGCCCTTATCCGGCAGCTCCACCTGCTTGAATGAGGCCAGGGGCCGGATGAACTCATGGACGATGCCGACTACGGCGGTTTTTCCCTTTTCCATCTTCAGCCAGGTATGGCCCAGCATATAGAACAGGCCGCTGGGCATCTTGAGTTGCTCGGCCTGTCTGTCCTCGATTCCCGATTTTTTGTAGGCCCGGCTCACCAAACTGCGCAACTCGGCCGGGGTAAAGGGTTTAGGCAGGTAGTCGAAAGCGCCCAGCTTGACTGCCTGGACAGCGGTCTTAATGGTGGGATAGCCGGTGACCATGATGATGTTCACCGACGGTCGGCGGGCTTTGAGCCGTTCCAGGAGGTCCAGTCCGCTGATGCCGGGCATCATCAGGTCAGTGATGACGATGTGATAGGCCGTTTCCTCGTCCTTCTTCAGCGCCTCCTCCCCGCTCAAGGCGGTGTCCACTTCGTATTCGTCGCTGAGGATGGCTTGGCGGATGCTTTTGCAGACCGTGATCTCGTCATCCACCACCAGGATTTTGACTTTTTTTGAATCGGTCATGAGTGCCTCCTTATGAATTCTTAATATTTCGACGTTCAAGAGTGCGCGTGTTCCTCGACCGGCAGGCGGACGGTAAATGTGGCGCCGTGTCCGGGCTCGCTCTCGACGAAGATGGCGCCGTGATGACCCTGGATGATGCCATAGCAGACGGCCAGGCCCAGCCCCAGTCCCGAGCTCTTGGTGCTGAAAAAGGGGTCGAACAGCTTGTTCAGGATTTCTTTGGCAATGCCCGGGCCGGTGTCGACGAAGCGGACCTCGACCGAGCGGCCGCCATCCGCCAACCGGCTGACGATCATCAGTGTGCCGCCTTTGGCCATGGCTTCGGCGGCGTTGATCATCAGGTTCCAGATGACTTGTTGGATCTTGGTCCTGTCCAGGGACAGGGGGGGCAGGTCCTCGGCCAGCTGCCGAATGATGACGATGTTCTGGAAGGCGGCCTGGTTCTCCAGGAGCTGGACGGTCTTGTCCACCAAGGAATTGATATCGGTCCGGACCTTCTGGGGCGGGTTCTGCCTGGCGAACTCCAGCAGCCCTTTGACGATGTGCGAGCAGCGGGTGGTCTCGTCGGCGATCAAGGTCAAGCTTTCGAAAAAAGGGCTGGACTGCTCCACTTTCTCCAGCATGAGGTGGGTGTTGAGCAGGATGGAGGTCAGGGGATTGTTGATCTCGTGGGCCACGCCGGCGGCCATCTTGCCCATACTGGCCAATTTCTCCGACTGGACCATAAAATCCTGCATCTTGCCCAGCTCTTCGGTCCTTTCCTCCACTCGCTTCTCCAAGGTCCGGGTCCATTGCAGCAAGCCCTCGTTGGCTTCCTTGAGCTTGTCGGTCATGCGGTTGAAGGATAAGGCCAGTTGGCCGATTTCGTCCTGGGTTTGGGGGGTCACCTTATGGTCCAGGTCGCCCTGGGCAATCCTTTGGGTGGCGGCCACCATCCGCCGCAGGGGCTTGGTCATGGAGGTGATGATCAAGGCCAGCAGGGCCAGGAGCAGAATGGTGCACAGCACGGCCAGCCCGGCGAAAGTCAGCATGACCCGGTTGCGCAGGTCGATGTAGGGCCTCTCCAGGATGCCCACGTAGAGCATGCCCACAATGCGGCCGTCGAGGTCACGGATGGGCTCGTAGGCGGTGATGTACCAGTGGCTGACCACGAAGGCCCGGCCCATCCACGGCTTTCCCTCCTCCAGGACGGTTTGATAGACCTCTCGGGAGACTCGGGTGCCGATGGCCCGTTCTCCGCGTTCGTCGGTCACGTTGGTCGAGATGCGGAGGTCGTTCTGGAAGATGGTCACCGTCCCGATTTCCTTGCCCTGGTAACGCTCGCCCTTATAGACAATGTCCTTGACCCGGTCCACGATGTCGTAGTTCCGGTTGAGGAGGATGCCGCCCACCAGGGCGCCCAACAGGGTTCCGTCGCGGTCCACGATGGGCGCGGCCGCCTTGAGCATCAAACCGTCCACCCCCCGGAGCTCGGGCCGGGGGGCGGCTTTGAGCGTGGGCTTGACGGCCAGCTCCGCCCGCCGAGCCAAGTCCTCGCCCTCCAGGAGCAACTCGGCGCGGGGCACGACCTCTGTGCCGACGACCGTGGCTCGCCGCAGGGCTCTGCGAATCAGCGGGTCTTGGGACTGGTCGTCGCCGAAAACGGCGGGATTGCGGAGGCGGAGGACGACTTGGCCTGTGGCGTCGGTTAGGGTCAAGATGTCCAGTCCGAACTCGGCCCGGACGCGGGCCAGGGCCGCTTCCAGAGTTTGTCGGTCCCTGCGGCGCAGGGCTTGCTCGACGGTTTCCCGGCCGGAATTCAGGCGGACGATGTCCCGGATGTTGTTGAGCTTTTCGTTATAGACCATCCAGGCCGCGGACAGGTCATGGCCGACTTTGGCCTGGGCCAGGTTAAAGATGGTCCGGTGCTCGAGCCGGGTGCCGAAAAAGAGGGAGAGGACGCCCCCGAAAACGATGACCGCCATGATGCTGAGGATGAACTTCACCCTCAGGGGTTGGTCCAAGAACTTCTGTCCAATTTGAAGGAGGCTCACGGTTTTTGAGCCCTTACTATAGACCATTTTCCGGGTCGAGGGAATAGGCCGGCGGCCCGCTCTTGACAAGGCGGAATAGTTATGATAGTTAGTCAATTGATTTAGTCGACTATTAGAGGAGCTCACTGTGAGACTGTCGACCAGGGGAGAATACGCCAGCCGGGCCATGCTGGAGCTGACCCTCCATTGGCCGCATCGCTCTCTCCACATCCGCGAAATTTCCTCCGCCCAGGACATCCCGAAGCGATTCCTGGAGCAGATCCTGCTCCTGCTGAAACGGGCCGGTTACCTCCGCAGCCGGAAAGGGCCCAAGGGCGGCTACCGCCTGGCCAAACCGCCCTCCCAAATCACGGTGGCCGAGGTCATCCGGGTCATGGACGGCCCCCTGGCGCCCATCGACTGTGTCTCGGTCACGGCCCATGAGGTTTGCCCCCTGGAGGGCTCCTGCGGCCTGCGCTGGCTGTGGAAGGAGGTGCGGGACTCGGTGGCCCGCATCCTGGAGCGGACGACCTTCGCCGAAGTGGCTCGCCGGGCTCGCCGAGTCGGTGACTCCGCGGCAGGGCGAAAAAGGCGCCTGAACAAAGCCTAAAAAATTTTATATCAACAGAAAGCGGGCATCGAAGAAAGGAGTTTTAATGAAAATACGGACAAGAAAGCTTCCGGCCGGCCGGCGGGCCGCGACCCTGCTGGGGCTGGCCTTCTGGATGGCAGCCTCCTCCTTAGCCCTGGCCGAGGACAAGAGTCCGCCGTCCATTCAGGTCCCGATTTCCTTAAAGCTCAGCGGGTTCGCCCAGTCCCAGTACACCCATGACGGCAGCACGGACACCCTGACCATTCCCCGGGCCCGGTTCACCCTGGAAGGCCAGATCACCAAGTCCGTCCGCTACAAGGTCCAGGTGGACGTGGCCAAGAGCCCGGCCCTCATCGATGTCATGATGGACCTTTCCCTTTTCAAACAAGGCCTGCTGCGGCTCGGTCAATTCAAGGTCCCCTTCAGCCAGGAAAGTCTGACTTCGTCCTCGGACCATGACACCATCAGCCTGCCGCGTTCGGTTCAATCTCTCAGCCCCGGCCGCGACATCAACGCCTCGGGCCGCGACATCGGCGCTTATGTCCTGGTCCAAACGAGCCGGCTGGATCTCTATGCCGGCCTGTTCAATGGGGCGGGCATCAATAAGGCCGACACCAACAAGGAGAAGGACCTGGCCGGCCGCCTCCTGGTCACTCCCCTCCAGGCGCTTAAAGTGGGCGCCTCCGGTTATCTCGGACATTATTCCGCCCAGGCCGGCCAGCCCGCAGTCTGCCGCGACAGAGTCGGCCTGGAAATGGCCTTGAACACCTGGGGGCTCACCCTCAGGGGAGAATACATTCTGGCCAAGGACGGAGCCGTTTCGAGTCGGGGCGGCTACGCCATCCTGGGCTACAGCTTCCTTCCCGACAAGTTCCAGGCGGTCGTTCGCTTCGATTCCCTGGACCGACAGAGCGCCTTGAGCCCGGGCCGGAACGAAACCTGGACCCTGGGCTTGAACTGGTTCTTTGCGGCCAAAACAAAGTTCCAGGTCAACCTTGAATTCAACCGCGACGACGAGTCGGGCAAGGGAAAGACAACCACACTCCTGGCTTTGTTCCAGGCGGGTTTTTAAAGATGAAAAGATCGATGCATCTCCTCTCCCACGATCCCGCTATTAAGAAGAGGAGGGGTCCTGTCGCGGCCCCTCCGCCGCGCCACCCCTCCCCATGATCCACGGGATCGGAGATGCTTTAAAAAGGAGAGAATAGAATGAAGAAAAAAATCATGATGATCGTCCTGGTGATGTTTGTTCAGCTGTCCTTTTGCACAACACTCATCTTTAATCCCCCGCCGGCTTTCGGCGAGGAGCTTAAGGGCACGGTCAGCCTGTCCGGCGCCTGGGCGCTCTATCCCATGGCCGTCAAATGGGCCGAGGAGTTCCGCAATCTTCATCCCGGGGTCCAGGTCGATGTCCAGGCCGGCGGCGCGGGCAAAGGGATCGCCGATGCCCTGGCGGGTATGGTGGACATCGGCATGGTCTCCCGCGACATCCATCCCGCCGAGGTGGACAAGGGCGCCTGGGTGGTGGCCGTGACCAAGGACGGCGTGGTTCCCACGGCCAGCGGCAGGAATCCCTTTAAAAAGGACTTGCAGAAAAAAGGCCTGGGCCGGGACATCTTCATCAAGGTCTGGATCACGGGCCAGGCCCTAACCTGGAACAATGTCCTGGGCAACGGCGCCGGCCAGGCCGTCCATGTTTTCACCCGCTCGGACGCCTGCGGCGCGGCCGAGACCTGGGCCGCTTTTTTAGGAAAGAAGCAGGAGGATCTGCTGGGTGTGGCTGTTTACGGCGACCCGGGGCTGGCCGATGCCGTGATCCGCGACCCTCTGGCCGTGGGCTTCAACAACATCAATTATGCTTACGACGCCTCAACCAAAAAGCCTTTGGAGGGGATCATGGTCATCCCCGTGGACCTGAATAACAACGGCCGGGTGGACCCCGAGGAAAATTTCATGTCCACTCGGGATGAGATCACGGCGGCCATCAAACGCGGCGCCTATCCTTCCCCCCCGGCCCGCGACCTGTATTTCGTCACCAAAGGACGCCCGGGAAAGCCCATCGTCCGGGAGTTCATCCGTTGGGTCCTGACCAAAGGACAGGTTTTCGTCCCCGAAACCGGCTACATCCCCCTCGAGCCGCAGAAGCTCAACCAAGGGTTGAAGAAGCTCGGCTGAACAAAAAATTCGAAAGCAGATACTTATGGCCGACATGAGGTGGACACGGCTAGTCAAAGCATTTTTATCAGAGAGAGGTTCATTAGTATTCCACTTGACTCTTCTATTAGTGGGCTATTTTGTTTTAGAAATGCTCTTTGGCCGGTTCATCTCCTTGGTTCTCGTTTTTATTCTGGGGTCGATTCGCCTCTTTTGGCAAACGCTAACCCGACTGGCTAAAGACCTATTTGCCCGGAAATTTATGTTCGGCCTGACCCTTGTTCCGGGCCTCCTCGTCTTTCTCATGCTGTTCGGACTTTTTTGGAAGGCCAAGGCCATTCTGGCCGTTAAGCCCATCGGCCGGCTGCTGCTGTCTTCGGCCTGGCGGCCCAGCCGGGGCGAGTTCGGGCTGCTGCCCTTCCTGGCCGGCACGCTGGCCGTGACCGTAGTGGCCATGGTCATCGCCGTGCCCATCTCCCTGCTCACGGCCATCTATCTCTCCGAGTACGCGCCCCGCCGGCTGCGCCCCATCGCCCGGCCGGTGGTGGACCTGCTGGCTGGACTCCCCTCGGTCGTCTTCGGGGTGTGGGGCGTGCTGATGGTCGTGCCGCTGGTGGAGAAGCTGGCCCGTCTCTTTCACACTTATTCCAGCGGCTACAGCATCCTGGCCGGCGGCATCGTCCTGGCCATCATGGTCTTTCCCACCATCATCCATGTCGCTGTGGAGGTCTTCTCCTCGATCTCCCAGGAGCTGCGGGATGCGGCCTTGTCTCTGGGCGCGACCAAGTGGGAGACGGTCAAGAAGGTCGTCCTGCGTAAGAGCGGCCAGGGCATCGTGGCCGCCGTGGTGCTGGGCTTATCTCGGGCTTTCGGCGAAACCATGGCCGTGCTCATGGTGGTGGGCAACATTCCGCGTGTGCCTCATTCGATATTTGACGCGGGCTACCCCCTGCCCGCCCTGCTGGCCAACAACTACGGCGAGATGATGTCCGTGCCGCTCTATGATTCGGCCCTGATGCTGGCCGCCCTGGTCCTGCTGCTGGTGGTGCTGTTTTTCAACAGCCTGGCCCGGGTGATCCTGGTCCGGGCAGAGAGGAGGGCCATGTGAAGGGGAACGGCCGACAGGCCAACGATCAGGGCCGGGGCGGCGGTCAGTGGCGCCGCCGCCGCGCTGAGGAGGGGCTCTTCCGCGTGCTTATGGTTTTGTCCTTGCTCGTCGTGGTCGGCTGCCTGACGCTCATCGTGGCCACCATCATTTGGAAAGGGCTGCCCGCCCTCAAACTGTCCATGATCACCCAGACGCCCAAGGGCGGGTATTATCTGGGGAAGGAAGGCGGCATTCTCAATGCTATTCTCGGCTCGCTCTACCTGGCCGGCGGAGCCACGTTCCTGGCCCTCCTCCTCGGCCTGCCCATCGTGCTCTACCTCAACGTCTATGCCCGGAGGTTCTCCCGGCTGGCCGGGTTCGTCCGCTTTTCCTTCGATGTCTTGTGGGGCGTGCCCTCGATCGTTTACGGCGCTTTCGGCTTCCTGTTGATGGTCTTCTTCGGGCTGCGGACTTCGCTCTTGGCCGGCATTATCACCGTGGCTCTCCTGGAGCTGCCCATCATGAGCCGGGCCATGGACGAGGTCATCCGGCTCGTGCCGCGCGACCTGACCGAGGCTTCCTTTTCCCTGGGGGCGACGCGGTTGGAGACGGCCTTCAAGGTGGTCGTCCGGCAGAGCCTGCCCGGCATCCTGACCGCCGTCCTAATCGCTTTCGGCCGCGGAATCGGGGACGCGGCCTCGGTCCTGTTCACGGCCGGGTTCACCGACCGGGTGCCCACCTCACTCCTGCAGCCGGCCGCCACCCTGCCCCTGGCCATCTTCTTCCAGCTCGGCACGCCATTCCCGGAAGTCCGGGAGCGGGCCTATGCCTCGGCGGCCGTCCTGACCATTCTCATCCTGATCATCAGCCTGGTGTCACGGGCCCTGGTCCGGCGATACACCCGCCACACCATCCGCTAGAGGAGACGACGCATGACTGAGTTCAAGACTCACATCAGTATTCAGGGACTTAATGTGAACCATGGCCGTCTGCCCATCCTGAAGGACATCACCCTGGATATCCCCGACAAGCGGATCACCGTGATCATCGGGCCTTCGGGTTGCGGCAAGACGACCCTGCTCAAATCCCTGAACCGGCTCCTGGACCCCTACGACGGGCTGGAAGTCACGGGCCGAATCATGGTGGACGACGAGGACATTTACGGCCCCGGCGTGGAGGCGACGCATATCCGGCGGAAGATGGGCTTGCTCTCCCAGAAGCCCCAGGTCCTACCCATGTCCATCTTCGACAACGTGGCTTTTGCCCCGCGAATCCATGGCCTCCGGGAAAAGAAAAAGCTGACCCAGACCGTGGAGCACTATCTCCGGCTGGCCGGACTCTGGGATGAAGTCAAGGATAGGCTGAGCACGCCGGCCTCCAGGCTTTCGGTCGGCCAGCAGCAGCGGCTGTGCCTGGCCCGGGGTCTGGCCGCCGAGCCCGAGATCATCCTGGGCGACGAGCCGACCTCGGCCCTTGACCCCCAGTCGAGCCAGCACGTGGAAAGGCGCCTCCTGGAACTCAAGTCGGACTACACCATTATCGTGGTGACCCATATCTTAAGGCAGGCCAAGCGCATCGCCGACTACATCGTGTTCTTATACCTGGGCGAGGTGGTGGAGCACGGCCCGGCGGAGCGGGTTTTCGCCCAGCCCCGCGACCCGCGCACCAAGGCCTACCTGACCGGCGAGATCAGCTAGACGCTGGGGCCATCCAAAATCCGATAGCGGAAGTAGATTTCTGACGTTAGGCCCTGCCCAGAACGGCCAGGATTTCCAGCTGCACGGGGTGGCCTGTCCGGCTACAGAGTCGGCAGAGGGTTAGGCCGGATCATCTTCGGTCTCCAGCTCGATCTTGTCCAGGAACAGGTCTGTTCCTGAAAGTATCTCCAAGTCGGTCGCCCCGCAGGTCGAGCAGTGAAACACGAAGTCCTCGACTTCAAACTCGGCGCCGCAACTGCGGCAGTGGACGCGCACCGGCACAGTCACGGTTTCCAGGACGGCCTCCTCGGCCAGCGTCCCCTTCTTGTACATATCGAAGGCCGTAACCAGGAGCTCGGGAACGGCGCCGGACAGTCGGCCGACTCGAAGCTTGACCGACACAATTTTCGCCGCCCCATGCTGCCTGGCTTTCTCCTCTAAAATCTCGAAGAGGCCGGCGACGAGGGACAGCTCATGCATGGCGGCCGGTGAGCTTCTGGCGCTGGCGGAGAAGATAGGCGATGAAATCCTCGAGGCCGGCCCCGGTGAGGGGAGAGACGAGGAAAATCTCCAGATCCGGGTTAACCTCCAGGGCTTCTTTCTTGGCCCGCTCCGGGTCGAAAGGAAGAAGCCCCAGCAGGTCCGACTTGCTGAGGATCAGGCATTGGGCGGTGCGGAAGGCCTTGGGGTATTTCTTGGGCTTGTCGTCGCCCTCGGGTGCCGATAGAAGCAGACAACGGAGGCTTTCCCCCAAGTCATAGCCGGCCGGGCAGACAAGGTTTCCCACGTTCTCGATGAAAAGGAAGTCGAGCTCAGCGGGCAGCTCGGGGAAAAGGCGGCCGATCATCTTGGCCTCCAGGTGACAGGCCCCTCCCGTCTGAATCTGCCAGGCGGGGATGCCCTTGGCCCGGATGCGCTCGGCATCGCGTTCGGTCTCGATATCGCCCTCGATGACGGCCAGGCGGTAGCGGGGCGAAAGCCTCTCGGCCAACCGCTCGAGCAACGTGGTCTTGCCGGCGCCCGGAGAGCTCATAAGGTTGACGGCCAGCACTCCCCTGTCCAGGAACCTCCGCTTCAATTCGGCGGCGGCCCGAATGTTCGAGCCGAGGATGTCTTCCAGGACCTCGACTTCCTTGCGCTTCATGTTCTATTTTTTCCCAGCCCTCGGGCCTTTGGTCGGCCCTTTGGGGGTCCTGTCCGTTTTCGAGCGCCGGCCGGGCCGCCGAGATCCTTTAGCACGTCCTTCACCCTGGCCAGAATCCGGGGGAGGGTCTTGGCCATCTCCGCCGACATCCCCTCGCCCAAGTGGTACATGTTCTTGGCTTCGACGGCTACGACCCGGATGCGGGTGGGAACGTGCAAGCCCAGCTTCCGGCCGATCTCGATTGTCTGGGGGACCGAGACGTAGTGGGGCGAAGGGCCGGCTATTGGTATTTTCCCGAAATATAGTCCTGGAGATGGGTGATCATCACCTCTTGCTGGGAGATGACGGCCTTGACGACGTCTCCGATGGAGATGACGCCCACCAAACGGTCCTTGTCGAAGACGGGAAGATGGCGGATATGCTTATCCGTCATCAAGGCCAAACATTCTTCGGCTTTAGTGTCCGGATGAACGCCGAAGAGGCGGGAGGTCATAATGTCCCGGACCGGCGTATCGGCCGAGGATTTGCCCTTAAGGATGACTTTCCGGGCGTAATCCCGTTCGGATATGACGCCCACCACCCGGTCCTTGTCAACCACGACCAGCGCTCCCACGCTTTTCTCGGCCATGAGTTTGAGGGCATCGAACACCCGGGCCTCGGGGGAGATGGTCCACACGTTGTGTCCTTTGGCCTTGAGGATCTGACTGACGGTGATCATGAGGCTCTTCTCCTTTTTATTGTTTACGCTATTTTTGATTCCGGAGAAGATGGCGATTTGGCCAGCTCTGTCATTGAATTTTTGCGCACTTATGAGTACACCAAAAAGGCTTAGTTGTCAATCTGGGGAGGCCGCCCTTCCAGGTACTCTTTGAGAAACTCCAGGGCGCGGCCGAAATTTTCTTCTGCTTCCCTGGACAGCTTTTCGCCCAGCTCCCAGGCGGCACCGCGAACGGCCAGGATATAAGCATCGGGGCTCTTACCGTAAAGCGTGCGGCACCAGGCCAGAACGGCCCCGGCTGAAAGGGCATGGGTGGAGAAAGAAACCCCGGGGGCGGACTCCAGAGGCGTAAAAGAGAAAGGCGGTTCGGCCGACCGGGAGGCATCCACCACCACGACCCTGTCGAACTGAGAAAAAGTCAGGGCGTCCTCGACGTTGAGCTGAAGGCGGATTTCCACGGACAGCTCGGAACCAGCCTTCAGGCCCGGCTCGGCCTTGCGTTCTTTCTCCAAGCGGGAGACGAGGGCGGGCCCGATTCCGTCGTCGCCGCGGCCGGGGTTGCCTACGCCGCAAATCAACGTTTTAACGTTTTCCTCTCTCCGACGGCCCGCTGCTCGTCCAAGGACGGCTAACTGTCTTTGGCGATAGGGCGGCTACCGCTCCCGGCGGTCCAAAAGCCGCCCCTGGGCATCGGCCAATTCCACTTCCAGGGGCATGGCCCCCAGGGCGTGGGTGGCGCAGCTCAGGCAGGGGTCGTAGGCGCGGATGGCAATCTCCACCCGGTTCAACATCCCCTCGCTGATGGTTTTCTGTCCGGCCAGAACATGATCCGCCACCCAGTGCACCGCCCGGTTCATGGGCTCGTTGTTGTTGGTGGTGGAAACGATGAGGTTGGCCATCACGATTTGATCGTCGTCGTTCACCCGATAATGGTGGAAGAGCGTTCCGCGCGGGGCCTCCAACAGGCCGATGCCCTCCGCCGCTCTCCGGCCTTTTCTGACCAGCTCTGTGCCCTGCAGGTCCGGGTCGCGGAGCAGGTCGTTCATAACCTCGGCCGCATGGAGCAGTTCGATAAGACGGGCCCAATGGTAGTGCAGAGACATGTGATTGGGCTTTCCGCCGGTGTAGGCCTTGAAGACCTCGAATTCTTTCTGGGCCAGAGGGGTGGGGATGAAGTCGCAGGTGTTCAAGCGGGCCAGCGGGCCGACCCGATACCAGCCCTCCTTCTTGCCCAGCGGCCGGATGTAGGGGAATTTCATGTAGCTCCAGGACCGCACCTCCTCGCCGATCCACTTCAGGTAGTCCTGGTAATCGACGTCGGGAATGATCTTTTTCCCGTCGGCGTCCACGGCCCGCAGGAGGCCGTGGTAGAAGTCGAGCCCGCCGTCTTGGCGGACCAAGCTGAGATGGTTGGAGGGAAACGCGGCGAAACCGTCGATCCAGTCCTTGTGTTTTTGGTGATAATCCTTGAACAGGTCCAGGGCGGCCTGGGCCCAGCCCACCATATGGCCGGCGTTGAAGGGGGCGGGTCCTTTCAAAAAAGAGTCCCTTTCCTCAGGGCTCAGGTTTTTGTTGATGCCGCCCGGGATGGCCCCCGTGCCATGGATCTTTTTTCCGGCCGTGGCGGCGATGATTTCCTGGCCGAACTTGCGCATCAGGACGCCCTGCACGGCCAGTTCCTTGTGGGCCAGGGCCACGCCGATGACGTTGCGCACGGCCGGGTCGGCGTCCGGTCCTAGAAGCAAATCGGGCGAGACAAGATGGAAGAAATGGAGGGCGTGGGATTGAAAAAATTGGCCGTAGTGCATCAGCCGGCGCATTTTTTCCGCCGTGGGCGAGAGGTCCTGGGGGCCGACGCCGACCACCATGTCCACGGCCTTGGCCCCGGCCAAGTGGTGGCTCACCGGGCAGATGCCGCACAGCCTCTGGACCAGGACGGGGGCTTCCCAGTAGGGGCGGCCCTGGACGAATCTTTCAAAGCCCCGGAACTCCACGATGTGAAACCGGGATTGAGAGACGCGTCCCTTGTCGTCCAAGTGGATGACGACCTTGCCGTGACCCTCGATGCGGGTGATGGGTTCAATCGTGATTTTTTGGGCCATGGGCGATCTCCCTTCAATCGTATTTGATCAGCGGATAGGTGAGCGGAATGGGCTTGCCCTCCAGGAGGGCCGTCAAGGCCGCCCAGATGAGGTCGGCCGAAGGGGGGCAGCCCGGCAGGAAATAATCGATCTTGACCACTTCGTGCAGGGGGTAAACTCTGTCCAGGATGAGGGGCAACTCCGGGTCATCGGGGATAATATGGTCGTCCACGGTGGGGGACTTGAAATAGGCCTCCTCCAGGCATTCTTTGAGGGGGATGCTGTTGCGCAGGGCCGGCAGGCCGCCCATGATGGCGCATTCCCCCACGGAGATCAGGACCTTGCAGTTTTTGCGGAAGTCGCGCAGGACCTCCACGTTCTCGCTGTTGCAGCAGCCGCCTTCGATGAGCCCCACATCGCAGGTCTTGGAGAATTTCTTGATGTCATCGATGGGCGATTTGTGAAACTCCACCAGGTCGATGAGCTTAAGGATCCGGTCGTCGATATCCAGGAGGGACATATGGCAGCCGAAGCAGCCGGCCAAGGAGGCGGTGGCGATGACGGGTTTGCTCATGGTTCACCTCGGGTTTGTCTTCTCGATATCGCTGCCGATGGGCCGAAGGTCGAATTTGCGGCGACCGATGGGCACGGCGAAACCCACGCCCTTACGCAGCAGGGCGCCCGTCGGGCAGACTTCCATAGCCCGTCGGGCCTGGTCCTCGGTGAGGCGGGCGGCCAGGGCCGGGTCTTTGGCCAGGCTGACCTGCTGGGAGCGGTTGAGGAAGCCGAAGACGTTCTTGTCCCCTTCGGCCAGCACGGCCCGCAGGCAGCGCCGGCATTGGATGCAACGGTTCCGCTCCAGGAAGAGCTTGGGGTCGGAGGCGTCCAGGGGACGCTGGGGGAACTGATAGGGGAAGCGAGGGACCAGGATCTGCAGGCGGTAGGCCAGGGCTTGGAGCTCGCAGTTCCCGCTCTTTTCACAGGCGGGGCAGAAGTGGTTGCCCTCGGCGAAGAGCATTTCGATGAGGGCCTGGCGCATGTCCCTCAGCTCGGGGATGTCGTTCTCTACGGCCATCCCGGGCGTCACCGGCTGAGTGCAGGCGGCCATATAGCGGCCGCTGACCCGGACGGTGCACACGCGGCAGGCGCCGGCGGGCTTCAGGCCTTCATAATAACAGAGTGCGGGAATATAGATACCGTTCTCCTTGGCCGTCTCGATGATTGTTTGTCCGGGACGGGCCAGGCATTCCCGGCCGTCAATGGTGATGCGGATGTCGCTCATCTGGGTTTCTCCTCCGAGCGTACGTTTCGCCCGGTCAGGGCGGCCGCCTCCGAGACGGCGGCGGCCAGGTCAAAATCAGGTTGGAAATCGACGTTCTTGAGAATTCTCTTGTTGTACACTTCTGGAAAATTCTGCAGCGTGGTCAGCAGCGGCTGGGGAGAAGTCTGGCCCAGGCCGCAGCGACTGGAGGCCTTGATGATTTTACCCCAGTCCTCGATGTCTTTCAGGTCCTGGGCTGTGCCCAAGCCTTTCCGGATTTTGTCCAACTTGGCCTTGAGTTGGATGTTGCCCGCCCGGCAGGGCGTGCACCAGCCGCAGGACTCTTCCACGAAGAAGTCCATGAAGTTGTGGACAACATCCAGGAGGTCCAGCTCCGGCCCGATGACGATGATCGAGCCTCCGGTGGGCAGGTCGGAAAAACATAATTTCCGGTCGAACCCGGAGGGCGGGACACACGTGCCGGAATAGCCGCCCACCTGGACGGCCTGGACCTTTTTAGCCCCCACTTCTTTGAGGAGGTCCCGCACAGTGAGCCCAAACTCCACTTCATAGACGCCGGGCCGCTCGCAATCCCCGGACACGCTGAGCAGTTTAGTTCCCGCCGACTTAGGCGTCCCCAGGGAACGGAACCAGTCCGCGCCCTGGACCAGGATCCGGGCCGCCGTGCACAGCGTTTCAACGTTGTTCACCGTGGTCGGGCTGCCCAGGTAGCCGTACTGCACCGGAAAAGGAGGCCGGTCGCGGGGATCGCCCCGCTTGCCTTCGGCGGACTCGAGCAGGGCGGACTCCTCGCCGCAGATATAGGCTCCGGCGCCGAGTTTGACCTGGACGTCGAAGCGGAAACCGGCGCGGCCGCCCGCTTTTTCGCCCAAGAGTCCCGACTTCCGCATGTCCTCCAGGACGCTTTCCAGATGAGCCTGGAGATAGGCGTACTCGAAGCGGAGATAGAGCAGGCCGAGCTCGGCGCCTACGGCATAGCCGGCTACGGCCATGCCCTCGAACAGCAGGCGGGGCAGCTCGGTGAGGATGACGCGGTCCTTGAAGGTGCCCGGTTCCCCTTCGTCGGCGTTGCAGACCACATAGCGGGCCGTCCCCTGTTCCTTCCGACAGAACTCCCACTTAAGGCCGGTGGGGAAGCCGGCCCCGCCCCGGCCCAGGAGGTTGGACTTCTTGACTTCGTCGATGACGGCTTCCGGCGTTAAAGTCAGGGCTTTGGACAAAGCCGAGCCGGGAATCCAGGGCGCAAACAGGACCGGTCCCTGGCGGCGGATGTTGTTGTGCACCATGGAACGGATGAGCTCCGACTGGTTGGCCCCGTCGCCCAGCGCGGTGACCATAGCGTCGACGTCCTTCCCGGCCCGCATGGCCGCCACAAGCTCCTTGACTTTTTTGGCGTCCAGCCGGGTGAAGACGACGCCGTTGATGATGGCCGAGGGCTCCTGGTCGTTCATACCGATGCAGGACGTGTCGTAAAGGCCGATCAGCCCGTCGGGGGTGACTTGGCCGAAGCGCCCGCCCGCTTCCCGCTCGAAGGCCTGGGCCACTGAGGCACGGCCTTTGAGGACGGAGACGATGTTGGTGTTGAGGAAGATGTTGTACCGGCCCCGGGGATGGGAGGAGAAGAAATGATAAAAGGACACAACGCCCTCCACATCCACTTGGGAGATGTCAAGAAGACGGGCGAGGGTGGCGGCGGTTTGCGGAGCCAGGCAGCCCTCCTGAGTCTGGACCTCCCGGAGGATGTCCAGGAGATTGCGGCGATCGCCCCCGTAGCGACGGACAATGGATTCCAGGTTGGTCATGATGTTACTCCCTGAACGCGTCGTTCAAACCCAGGTGGGTCAGCCTGCCTTGTTCAGGAGACGAACAAAGTCCCCCGGATGATTAAAAAAAGAGAAAGCAAAATAACAGAGTTTCCAGGAAAAGGCAAGAGCACCATAGATTTTTGTTAGGCTTGCTTTTCGACTTGGAATTCGGGTAAAATTCTTTGCGACAACAACGGATGAGGAAGGAGGTAAAATGGGAAAGAAATGTTTGTATGCGCTGAGTGCTCTCGTACTCATTTTTGCTTTAACCAGCTGCACGTCCAAGCCTGAACAAAGCCTGCTGAAAAGCTATTTCCACACCATCATGCTGAACGACGTAACGACCATGTCCACCATGGCCCTGGAGCCGATGATGATCGAAGCCGAAAGCTGGAAGATCACCTCCGCCACGCCGGACAAGCTCGAGGAGGCCTATCTGCCCGGCCTGAACAAGACGGAGATGGAGCTGAAGAAAAAAATGGAAGAACATGTCGGCCCCACTCTGGATGCCAAGGACCAATTGGACAACGCCAACGACGAGCTGAGATTCAACCGGTCGGCGGCCATGAAGAAACGGGTGGCCGACCTCCAGGCTGCCTATGACAAAATATTCGAAGAGCATAAGCAGCTCCAGAAGGACTACAATGACGCCCATGGGGCCGCCGTTCAGGAAGAGAACATCACCAAGTTTTCCCTGGGCGCCGGTGATATCAGCAACGCCCGCGACTTGACAGGCCAGGTCCATTCCAAACAGGTGGAAGTGGCGGCCACCAAAGGCGGCCAAGCCAAGAACTACCGGTTCTATATCCGGCAGTATGTCCTCAAAGACGTCGCGGCCAACATCCCCTACCGCGGGAGATGGATCATCACTCGGATCGAACCGATCCTCTGATATTGACTCTTTTCTGTCCGTCGATTATAAAGTAGAATCTTTTTGTCCGTTGGGCCGTTAGCTCAGTGGTAGAGCACCGCCCTTTTAAGGCGGGTGTCGCTGGTTCGAGCCCAGCACGGCTCATCCTCATTAGCCCCTGTCGTCTAGTCTGGTCCAGGACATCGCCCTTTCAAGGCGGCAACACGGGTTCAAATCCCGTCGGGGGCGCTTTCCTCTTGCTCTTGGCTCTTCCGCCGGCGTTTTTTCCACAGCTTAAAGACCAGGGCGGCCGGAGTTTGGTAGAAGGCGATATTGACCGGCGAAAAAATGAGCCAGTAGAGGTTGAAATTGACTACGGTCAACCAGATTGAAAAAGCCAGCCCGGCGGCCGACAGAAGCGCGGCCGAGGCCAGCCATAAAATGGATACGGTTTTACTCATCGGCCTTCAAGGATGTTCGCGGAAGTATTCGATAACGCGCTGGGCCGCTTCTTCCTGGCCGGGAGGCACGGGCACCCGAACGGAATAGCTGGCCATGGCCCGGCCGGAGGGGGCGCTGTAGCCGAATTCAATGAGCGCCGGCCGGCCCGGCCGGAATTTTACTCCCTCCAGGGTGGAGCCCAGGGAGCCCCAGGCGTGAAGCTGTTTGTTGAGCAGCACGGCGGTGGGGGTGATAAAGGCTTCTCCTTTGGCTTTGCGGTTCTGCCAGTAGATGAAGCGGGAGGAGAGGAACACGGTCAAACGCAGAATAATGATCAACCCGATCATAATCAGCAGGACGATGAAGCCCGCCTTCCGGTCCATCAGGAAAAAGAGGAGGCCGAAAAAAACGGCAAAGGCGGAGATGACGAAGAACAGGCCCATTTTGTTCTTCTTGTCCTCGTTGTAATCTTTCCGGACGTAGTCCCGCCACAGGTCGGGACTGTAAGTCCAGTGGATGAGAACGTTTTGGCCGGAGATGACGCTGTCCCACTGCCGGGCCAGCTTGCCGTAAACAAAGAATGTGGCCAGACCGGCCACCGTAATCAGAACGCCGAAGGCGGCCAGGGCGAACCCGCCCTTCATGCCCTCCACCCACCCCAACTTCATGGGGACCAGGATGAGGAACAACCCCAGGCCACTGATGATCCAGGAAAGTCGGGCCATTTTGCGCTTGGGGTTGGCCATGGCCGGCTTCAGGACGCCCGGCGGCTGATGATTTCCAGGTTCTCCATGCCGTTTATCTCGATTTCATTGACATACTTTTGGAAGACAGGCTCTTCTTTTTTCTTAAGCTCTTCCCAGGGCATGGACTCTATGGTCTGCTGGCCATATTTTCGGAAGAGGTCCCGGCTGGTCATCCGGTTGATGAGCTCATCCCAAAAGCTGTTCTCCACGAAATCCTCAATGAAGAGGCTGATGTCCTCGGCCTGGCTGAATTCCTGAGAGGGATAGACTTCCCCCGTCTCCTCATCCATGTCCATGGCCGAGGACAGGCCGAAGTCCTTGGCTTGGGAGAAAATATAGCTCTCCAGGGCATCGAATCTTTCCAGCGGCTGGTCGGACCGGAAGTTGTTAACCAGGTGGTTGCCCAGATAGACAAGCTTCGCCAGGTCTTCATACTGTTGCGGAGTCAATTTGATTTCTCTGACCATGGTTCACCCTCTGTTTTAAGTCCGCGGGAATTATATCACGATCCGGCCGGCCAAGTGGTGGTCAGCCGGGCCGTTTCCCGGCCGTCCTTTTCGCGCACAAGAGAGTGGCCCAGGCGGAGGGGTTCTTCCTCTGACAAAAATCCGGCCCGGGCGATAATTGTATCGCCCAGGACGATTTCGGAGCGAAAGGCAATTTCCAAATCGGACACCCGGCGTTTCTCCCAGATCGGGGCTGGAACCGCTTCCAGCCCAAGCTCGATGGTCTTCACGAAATTGACATGCCGGTTGAGGTCCAGGTCGCTGCGACGAACCTCCAGGAGGCGGCTCACCGCCGTTTTCTCCGGAGGCGGGATTTTGTCGAACGGATCGGCCAGGGCGCGGCCCGGACATTTCACGTGCAGCTGGGCGATGAAGTCGGGCAGGAGCGCAGGCTTTTTTGTCCCCAGGTCGACGACCATCCAGGAGCTGGTGGCCACGGCCAGCTCCCGGCCGCCCGTGTCCAGAATCCGGAATTCTCGCAGGGCGAACTGGCCCGAGACGGCCGAAGGCCAGGTCTCCACGGTGAGGTCCTGGCCCCAGCGGGGATAGTCCGCCACCCGGACATGAAAGCGGGAGAGGACCCAGGTCAGGTTTCTGGCCAGAAGCGCATCGCGACCCATCCCCAGCGCCTGGGCGTGGGCCACCGCCGATTCCTGGAGGAAGTTGCACAGCGCCGCAAGGCGCAACCGCCACAGGTCGTCCATGTCTTGGCTCCGGACCCGGAAGGTCTCTCGCCAAACGATCAGACTGTCATCCACAGCGGCGCTCCTTTCCGACGGCGGTCGTTTATCAGCGGAATCTTCAT
>Ga0315293_10001015_pt1 | contig 26987 bp, 21 predicted proteins | sample YL17G13_20_MG_FD_203071 | JGI IMG/M metagenome (GOLD analysis project Ga0315293, IMG submission 203071) | Sediment microbial communities from Yellowstone Lake, YNP, Wyoming, USA - YL17G13_20 | ecosystem: Environmental > Aquatic > Freshwater > Lake > Sediment | place: USA: Wyoming | collected...
TGGATAAAGCGGCGTGATCCTTATTTAATTTGATCACCATACTAATAAAGGGAGCCTGAATCAGGGATCAGGAATCTGATTAGCTGCCAGCGGTTGACAGGCGGCGGCTTGTCTCGATGCCATCGGCTGGCTGGATGGCTGGCTGGCTGGATGGCTGGCTGGATGGCTGGCTGGCTGGATGGCTGGATGGCTGGCTGGCTGGCTGGATGGCTGGCTAATGCGTCCGCATTAGCCCCCCAAAGCCGCCGACAAAGAATTGAGGAAACATAAGGACTTTTTCAGGCTCTCCCCTGCTGGCGAGCATAAGAAGGATAGAGAGGGAGACGGCGGACAATTGCAGCAAACGGCTGCAACCCGAACCCTGAACCCTCCATCCTGAAAACTGAATTATGAAAAATTACACTGACGAACAAACCGCAATCATCGCCCAAGCATCTGAGGCAATCAAAGCCGCCGCGCTGGAATCCATCACGATGGTGGTTGCCGCGAAGGCATCATTGACGATTGTCATCCGCGATCAAGTCAAACGGCTAGAGAAAGGGGGCATCCTGCAGCAAGATATTGCCGTCATCGTTCGGGAAAACGTAGCGGGAGCCGCCAGCGCATCCCACATCAGCCGCACGCTCACTAAACAGGGCATCCGCCTCCGTGGCGAGCGAACCGATGCGGGTTTCCTGCGCATGGCGGATGGTGCGCTCGCCATCGCGATGGAGACAAAGCCCGCCGCCACCAAAGGCGGCGGCGGCGGCGGTCATACCGCTGAAACGCTCGCCGCTCTTTTGGGTTCGCTCGATCCTGAGCTTGTCAGCCGTGCGCTGGAGATCGCTGGTCTAGCCTGATGCCCGAAACACGAAGCCCGCTTAGTGCGTCCGCACTAAGCAACTCAAAATTTTATTGGAAAAAAATTGACGGTCACGCCGCCCGCCTGTAAAGAGGCGGCTCCATTGCATTACTAAATGAAATTAAAACTGAAATGAAAGCACCATCTGCAACCATCGCAAAAATTGCAAAGCTCGCCATCGTGGCGAAAGCTACACGCCGCTGGCTCGCCGTCTACGGCAAAGGCGGGACAGGGAAAACCTCCATCGCAAAAACCATTGTGGCTCCCGCGATGGGCATCGCGCTGGAGGACGTATGGGTTAGAAATCTCAGCGGGAGCCAGCCCGCCGATGCCATCGGGTATGGCATACCCGATCACGCAACGCGCGATATGTGGTTTGCCGCGCCTGAAAACCTACCGACTCAGGAACGAGTCGGCGACAAACACATCCTGTTTGTGCTGGATGAATTCCCAGAGTGGGACGTGGGCATTCAAAGCCTGTGCCGCTCGCTGTTTCAGCCTGACGGTGGATGCCCGATGATCGGCACGCATAAGCTTGGAAAGAACGTGCAAATTATGATCACGGGGAATCGACGATCAGATGGCACGCGATCAGCCGTGCCAGCGGCTCCCGTAGTGGAGCGGACGATGGCTTTTATCCTAGAGCCTACGCTCGACGAATGGCTTGAATGGGCGGCGGCGGCGGGACTGGCTGGCTCGCCAGTTTATGCCTTCCTGAGATTCCGCAATGGCGAGGGTGTTGATCATTTCAACCCCGATATTCCATCGCCGTGGGATGGCTCGCCCCACGCTTGCCCCCGCCAATGGGAAGCGGCGTGCCGCATCGATCACGATGAGGTCGATGCTGATATCTACTCGCTCGCTCTGCGTGGGCTAGTCGGCGAAGCTAGCGGCTCCGCCGCCTATGCATTCACGCAGCTGGTCGCGGCGTTCCTGCCTAAGCTCGCCGCCATCCGCGCTGGCACTGAGCCGCTGCCATCTGATCCAAGCGAGCAACACGCGCTGTTGCACGCCGCCGTGCGGGTAGCCCGAAAAGAATCAGCGGCTGATCCTGAGGTCGCCGTTGCCAGCGGTGCGCTGGACTGGCTAGCACGCCTGATCGTCTCCGCCAGCGGCGAGATCCGCGCTTGGGCTTACACGTCCGCAACTCGCAACGGCATCCCATTAGACCAGCATCCGCAACGCTCTGCCATGCAGGGCATCTGATCCATCGAGTGGGCTTAGTGCATCGGCACTAAGCCCACATCCATTCTCCTGAAACTACACTAATTGAAAAATAAAAACATGAATACCATCCAGAATCTATCAGTAATCAACTCGCTTGTTCTTGTGAAATTCGCAAGCACCGCGCCGTCAACGTCCGCTCTGCACAAATCAGCTACCGCGAACGTATGCAACAGCAACGGTGCAAACCGTAAAACGGCTCGCGTTCGCGTCACCACCGTCGAACGGAGTGGCACGTCCATTGGCAAAGCCGCCAGCTTAGTCACCTCCATCTCCAGCGAGATCCGCAAGATCGCGCTGCCATGCCCTCAGATCGAAGGCGCGTCCTACGTCCAAGCGCGGGACGTTGACAAGATCCAGCGCATCTATGATGACGGGCTATCCAAGCTCGCGGAAATCCGCCGCGAGATCGAAGCGGAGTGGTCAACTCTGGTGGGCAACGCCCGCGCCGCTCTCGGCTCTCTCGCCTATGAAATCGAATATCCTTCGGGAGCCGATTTCGCCAGCCGCTTCGGCATCACGCTGACGTGGATGGGGCAGCCCGCTGCCATCGCAGGCACGGTGCTGGAAGGCGTGAGCAATGAGGTGGCGGCTCGCGTCCGCGCTTCATCAGAAGCCAGCGTTCGCGCCAGCTTGCTGGAAGCGCACGGCTCGCCGATTCGTGATCTGCTCACCGAACTTATCGGAACAACATCAGTCACGGGAACCATCGAGCAACTCGCTACAGGCAAACGCATTCGCCGCGAGCGGTTCGACAACATCCGCGAACACGCCGCCCGCATCAAGTCGCTCAACTGGCTCCAGCTCCCTGAGCTTGACGCTCTAGTGGCTACGCTTGACGCATCGGTCGATGGCATCGATGCCAGCAGCGAGCTTTCCAAAGGCACGCTTGATGCATCGGTCACCAAGATCAAAGCCGCCAAGCTGAAAGCGGAAGCAACGCTCGCCGCGCTTGGCATCTGACAGCCCACCAAAACCAGCGGCTTAGTGCGTCCGCATTAAGCCGCTGGTTACTCCTTCACTTAAGAGAAAATAATTTGACAAACTATCCTGCATCCTGCACCCTGAATCTCCAACCTGAAATCTGAAACATGAACACCATCGAAGTAAACATCAACGGCTCCGCCGTACTCGACCAAGCCATGCGGCGCGTCCGCGATCATTGGTCGCTTGCATACAGTAAGCTTCTCGCCATGCGGTGGGAAGAAACCAGCTCGACCAGCTTTGGCTGCACGGACGGGCGAACGATCAAGCTGAATCCAGCGGGGCTTGCCCGCATCAAAACGACTTCTGATCCAGTTGGCTTGACCGCCTTCTTGCTGGTTCATGAGGCACTTCACGCTCTGCTCTCGCATGGCGAACGCCTCAGCCATCTGCTCGACCACTCAACCGCGAACATCGCCGCCGACTACATCGTTAATGCGATGATCAAACGCCGCAACAGCGAGATTCTCGCCAAGACAGGCATCGTACCTTTCCCATTCATCGAAGGCATCTTGTTTGATGAGTCGATCAGTAAAGACTTCGATGCCGTGACGCTATACCAGCGTTTATTGAAATCGCAACCGCCGCAACCGCCGCAACCGCCGCAACCGCCCGCCGCTGGCGATGACGCTGGCGACGATGAAGGCGATGACGCTGGCGACCAGTCGGGCGATGGCGATGCTGGCGAAGCTGGCGACCAGTCGGGCGATGGCGATGGCGACCAGTCGGGCGATGGCGATGGCGATGGCGGCGAAGCTGGCGACCAGTCGGGCGATGGCGATGGCGATGGCGGCGAAGCTGGCAGCGGCGGCGGTAAGTCAAACGAGCGCAAGACAGATAAGGAAATCTTGGGCGACGAGTGGATCGGCACGGGCGCGGTCGATACTGCCAAGCCTGAGCTAGCTGGCGATGAGACGGCGGAGGAAGCAGCTGCTGCCATCGATGCCGCGAACGAGTCCATTCTGATCGGCGACGAGATCGATTCCCGCGCTGGTATGGGCGGTGCTGGCGGCTCCCGCCAAGTGCAGCAGCAACGCGCCAGGCGTGACGGATTGGACTGGTCGGACGTACTCCGCCAATGGCTCACCGCCCGATGCGCTACGGGATGGGACAAGCCATTCAACGCCCCCATTTACTCCAGCACGGGAACGATCTGCGCGGCTCGCTCTGCGCGTGCGCTGCCAGAGATCGTCGTCGTCGTCGATACCTCCTGCTCAGTCCCTGACTCTCTGCTCTCAGAGATGCTGGCTCAACTTCAAGACTGCTTGGACAAGCTCCACCCTGAAGCCCTCCATCTGGTGGCTTGTGACTCCCGCATCCGCGAGACGCATGAGCTTCGCGAAGGCGATGCCGTACCGACTAAGCTCGGCGGCGGCGGCGGGACGCTGTTCACTCCAGCCTTTGAGTGGATGCGCGACAACGTCCCGAACGCTGAGGGCATGATCTATCTCACGGACGGCGAAGCATGGGATTGGTCAACCGTACAGGAGCCGACTTGCCCGATGCTCTGGCTCGACTACGGCACTCGCGGCGCGAGTGCCTACCCTTTCGGTGAAGTGGTTTCATTCACTCACCGCTAACAAAACAAACCAACGGGGGGAGCGCATCCGATCACGCTCACTAATTGAAACAAGAACCAACCATATAAAAACATGAATACATTCGACATAAACAACAGCATCCACGCCGCCGCCTACAAACTAGCAGCCCGCCATTTCCTGTCCTCCACCCATGAGGATTGGGAAGCCAGCCGCCTGTTCAATGCCATCGAGTCCGATGAGGACTCCGACGACTGGCTCACCTGCGAACTCGACCGCGATCAAGTCAACCCATGGGTCGGCATCGAAGCGAGCTGTGAGCATGTGATGCTCGACCCATGGGTCAGGCTTCAAGAGTACATCGTCGGGCTGGCTGAGGACTTCATCAAGTTCCGAACCGCCAGCATCGTGCCGCCAGCCAGCCCAAGCCATCGCCGCCGCCGCGAACTCCGCGAAGGATTCATCGGTGACGTAGCAATCTCCCATATCACGATCAAGATCTCGAAAGAGCTTGAGAATGTTACACTCCTCGACTTAGGGGGAGTCTACCTCTCATGCGAAGGTCGTGAGTACATAATGGACATCAGCGATAGTTGCTGGGACATTGAAGACGGATGCACGGAGATCACTTGTGGGTTAAAAACCTTTGATGAAGACGAGATCTTTGAGGAATGTCCTTTCGATCTGACGGGCGAAGATTTGTTCTCGTCCTCCTTAAAGGCATCAGTCTTTGTCGGAGACGAAGAGGCGGTGACTGAAGGTGAAGAGATGACGGCAACGCTGTTCGTTGAACGCAATGGATGCACCCACGCCATCGAGCTAGCCTTTGAATGAACCGTACTACCATAGTACAAACCGTACTACCATAGTACAAACCAACGGGGGGAGCGCATCCGATCACGCTCACTAATTGAAACAAGAACCAAACAAATAAGAAACATGAAAATAGATATCAAGAACATGACAGAAGCGCAAGTGGGAGTGTACTTCAAAGCTAGGGTCGCAGAGACGAAACGATTCGGCTACACATACGTTCACAGCGGGATGCGGAGCGGACAGAGCACCATCATTGATGGCATCCGCTACTACATCGGGAGCTATGGGCGGAGCCTACAAAATAAGAAGGGTCACAAATATAAGGTCATGGCATGTAAAGAGGAGGAGGCGGTAGCATGAAACACTTAGTCCTCGTAATTCACTCAGGATGTGTAGCCTACCAACTCAGTACATCGACGAGGGTATCATCAGGCTCCCATCCAATGGGCGACGACACCCCTCAACAGGTCATCGACTACCTGATCGGCATCCTGAAGCCTGACTCGCACGAAGTCCTGCGAGACTGAACATGACCCGATGGGGGGAGCGCATCCGATCACGCTCGCTTATACAAACGCAAACCAAACAAATAAGAAACATGAAAACCAAAATGAAACTCACGCAGATTCCAGCGGGAACCTACGCGCCGACAACGTCCAGCCCTATCAGCATCCAAGCCGCAATGGCGTACCTTATCAAGCGCGGCAAGCCGATCATCGGTGAACCCCTGCCAGTCATCGGGAGGAACGTCCTTCTATGGCATCCATCCGATGCAGCCGATCTTCCACCCCTCACCGTCTCACGCCTATGAACAAGCGCATCCAAGCCGTCGAATCCAAGCGTGCCGCCGATGCGGCGGAGAGATACCAGCGAATTCAATCGCATGAGGAGATCCAAAAGATGGACAGATGGAACGCGAGTCGGCAAGCCAGCGAGTGGATTGCCGCCGTGCGAAACCAGATGGGCATCCCGTTCGCCGAACCGATACCGATGGAGAAGCTATGCGCGGAGATCCGAACCGCTCGCAACATCACCATACAGATCGGAGACATCGACCATGCTACCCGTCTCCGCCTGTTCGCCGCCATCGCAACCGTCTTGACTCCGCCGCCGCGATGAATGAGAATCTCCGAACGTATGTGGGAGCGGCGGTGCAAACCATCCTCCTGCTCCTAATCGGCAGCACTATTCTGGTGCTGGTCATTTCAATAATATAACATGAACGTGAAACACGTAACACAAAAACTGATAGAGGTCAACGGAACTCCCGTCGATATCAAAGCGCGTCTGGAGAAAGGAGCATGGGTCGTGATCGCATTCACGCCTGTCTTCTCGATCCGCTCGCACAAGCTGCATCTGCCAAAGGCGCGGGACAACTTCATCACCGCCATCGTGAGCGCGGCGATGGATGAGGACGATCCCGAATACATTGAAAAGTTTGATGCGTCTTATGATGAGGTCAACGCAACGCTGCTTCTGGTAACAGGAAACTTTAATGTTGAATAGCCAAAGCATTCTCGAAACTGTAGCCCGCCGTGCAAAAGTCACGGCGGGCTTTCTTTGTTTATCACGCGAGAAGGACGTGACCGCATGGAGGATGATCGCCATCCACATGATGCGGGAAAGCGGGATGACGATGGCAAGCATCGCCGCCGCCGTAGGTCGGGACGCATCCACTATCCATTACGTTTCCACAAAAATAAACAAGCTGAAGAACCAGAAGTGGTTCATCGAAATGCTGGCATCGATTGAGGAGGAGCAACGTCTCGACGTGTTCTGCCGCCAGCGCATACCAATGACGGTGTACGCTGCGGCGTTCGCATCGGAGGATTAAGGCTCGATGAGAATGTAACGGCTGTATTTTTTAAGCTCGTCGTTCGCGATCTTTATCCGCTCCATGCCCTGCTCGTTCGTCGGGTCAGCCAGTCTGGCTTGGAAGTCAGGCGTGAGGACGGGACGATCCATCATCTTGTTGAATAGCAAGCGGGATCTATCTTTCCCGTAACCCATGTTCTTGCCTGTCATAATGCTGTAGATCTCCTGAGTCGGTAAGCCTAAGCCTTCGTACCCGCGCAGCTTGCGATAGATCTCTTCGTTCATCGCCGCCTTATCCTCCACTTCCGATGTGACGATCTCGCGGATGGATGCCTCATCGATAGGGCGTTCGCTAAACAGCACATTCTTCCGCTCATTGATGCGGTTGTACACGTCACGCGACTCCGACAAGTAACGCCTGAGTTGCTTATCCAATTCGATATCGTGACGCTTAACAGGATAAACTTCCTGCATCAGGATACCGATGGGCGAGCTATCAAAATCCGTATAGTCGGAGCCGACCGCCTGATAGGATTTGATGGCGCGATTCATAACGCTTGGCATATACGCCTGACGGAATACGTGAGACATCGACTTGACAAGAACGGTTCCCGTCGAGTCGATCTTCGATTCGTAGATCGGCTTGTCAGTCGCGGGATCACGGTTGTCTCGCAGCGATTGGATGGCGGATGAGAAGATCTGATCGTCCAGATACTGGTCGAAGATCGCCGTCTCAACCAACGATGCCGCCGCTTTGGCAAGATCGCCGCGCACCAGATGCTCCATCGAACGCAGGGCTGGATCGGATACCAATGAAAATGGATTGAGGAACGTGAGATCCCAAGACTGTAGCTTGCCATCGGATCGTCGGCGGTAAAAGAACGTGTGGTTTCTTAAGTAAGAAGGCAACGAAGCGCGTAAGGCTTCGTCTTCATCGTCTCCGATTCCCGTTATCGCACGGAGTACGGCGGGAACGATCATCGAAACGCCGCCCACTACGAAGGTCATGCCAGCGAAACGCTTTTGTCCGCGTGCTTTGATGACGCTGTTGTCGCTCCTCATCTCATCGATGGCGAGCTTGTACGTGTTCAGTACGATGCGCGGGACTTCAGCTTTGAATCGGAGGAACGGCGAGAACAGTAGACCGATGCCCGACTTGGAGATCTCCTTCACGATGGGCGGAGCTTGGCTTGCCGACTGCGCTGTCATCAGGACTTTGCTCGCTGCTTCACGCTTCAGCTCGTAGTCACTCATCGTTCCGTACTTGCCGCCGCCCGCAGTTCTTGCGCTCGTAAGTACTTTGAGTTCGTTCTCATAGTAGGCGATCTTGTAGAATGCATCGGCGGATTGCGCGAGAAGCTGTGCCTTCTCCGTCAGCCATGTGAGCGGCTTCGTTCCTGAGTGGGCGACCTTGATCAGCTTGTCCAACTGACTTTCAACAGACTGGATTGTGGTTGTGCCGCGCAGAAGATCCGCCATGACGGTGGCTTTGATTTCGTTTCCGATCACACCCAACGAAATGAGTTCCGAATGGTACGTATCTATCTGATTTGGATCGGAAAGCGTAGACCAGATTTCTTTGCGAGCCGTACCAATCATCGATCCGAAGTTGACGAAGCCTTGTGAAGGTCCAAAGAAAAGGATGTTGCTGGCGATGTTGCGGATGTAGAAGCCTAATGATCCTAAAGTCTTCGCCGCCATCGCTCCGCCCGTAAGCTTTGCGAATAGGCTCAACGTCTTAGCCACACTTTCTTGTGCGGTGTCCATGTTCTGGTTGCGGGATTCCGAAGAGAAGACTTTGTTCAGACCTTCGACAAGTTCGGGAGGTCCAAAGAGATCGCCCAATGGATCGTAAGCGGATGCATCTTTAGCATGACGGATTGTGGTGTAGTTCTTATACGTATCGTAGTCAGCGGTTAGCTTCGCGTCCAGCTCTGCTCTGGTCATCAACCAACCGCCATCAACTCCGATGGTCTTAACGTGTTGTAAGAATGATTGGTTAGCAGCCATCGATGAGACGGTCACGAACGAACGAAGCAGGTTGTCAACTCCTGATTCGGAACCGTACTCTCCTAAGATACCGCGAAGTTCTTCTGGTATATCTTTCTTCTGCTTGATGTTCTTCAGAAGGATGCGGAACGATTCAGACATAGATGAACCAGCGAGAGGGGAGATTCCTTTTTTCTCGTAGTGCGAGATGAATTCCTCCAGAGCGTTCTCTGAGATAGACCTTCCGTTAGCAGCTTTGTTTGCCAGATCGATACGAGCGTTGTTCTCCGCGTCGGACTCAGTCTCGCCAGCCTTCACCCGACGTGCTGTCTCATACTCCACGAACTTCTCCCCAAAAAAGTCCATCGCTGCCTGACGCTGTGGTTCGTATGACGGATCGCTGCGTACCGTTTCGGCAAAGCCTACTTCGTGGAACATCTTATACGAGCGGGTCAAGTAGATGCCCAACTGCGAATCGAACGTAGCTGCAAGCTCAGGCTTGAATCCGTACAAAGATGTTACTCGATTAGATACTTCATCGGTTAATGTTCTGAGCTGTACAATGTGGCGTGCAAGATCGGGAGACTGCTTCGCGAGACTCTCAAGTGCAGCATTGCGTGCCGCACGGATTGCATCGGCTTGTGCTGTTCGTTCCGCATCGATGGCTTGCGCTTTGTCATCGATAGCAATCTTCCGTGCCGCCGTCTTTTGCTTTGCGTTGAGCGTAGTGTCGATGTCTATCGTCTCAAGTGCTGTTTGATACGTGTCTTCGATCTGATCGACGATAGCTTTGTCCAAGACTGTACCGCGTGTAGATCCGATGGCAGCTGCGATGTCGTCGAGCGGTGCGTTCTTCAGAGAACCGAAGTCCTTCTCGATGATACCGTCGAGCTTAGTCTTGTAGTTCTTAACCAGATTTGCAGCTGCGCTCTTGAAGAAGTCGCGATGGTTCTTCAGAGTGGTGATGCGCGGGTCGAGTTCTCCTTTGAAGAGACGGTCTAGTATTGTTTTGGGCGAGCGGTACGTACCGACTTCAAGCATCGGCATCTCCAACGCTTGCACGAAGTTGCTGAAGTCCATCTTGTCCGCGTCGAAGCGAGCGGGCAGTTGTGATACATCGCCGAAGGATGTACCTACTTTGATTGAGTCTCCTCCATTCTGCGGTACGAATGGCGCAGCCCGCATCTCTTCCGTTATAGATCTCGCACGGAGTGATCCTTTCGGTAGGATGTGTACGGGTATCGCCGCAGCTCCTAACTCCGAAGCGGCATCTGTTCGGCTACGTCCTTCATGGTCTGAGACTTCCCAGACTTTGGATCGCTCATTCCAAATGGCTGACAAAAATGGAGGAGCGATTGCATTCCCTTCCGCTATCTGATTTTTAATAAATGGAATAGTCTTCTCGTCGAAGTTACCTTCTGGAACTAATGAACGGAAGTCAGCTGGACTCATCGTCTTGACGAATCCGAAGTAGTCGATATCAGCCTGATTCGGAGTACCTCCTACGCCAGTGCTGTCCCACTTTATGTCACCGAAGGATGTACCTACAGAGACATTAGTTTGTCCAGTAGCATTTCCAGTTGCGAGTTCGTCATCCCCTCCGCTATTTCGTGGGGTTCGATTGGTTCTGATGGATTCTGCGATGGCTCTGGCTTCGTCTCCGAATCCGCGTTGCGTTGCGATGTTAATGAATTCTTCGTCATAAGATAGTTTAAGGTTGCTCTCCTCTTTCCCTGTTAGCTTTGCCCAAAGATCTTTTTCTGGATACCACAGGATGGCTTGGATGTCTGCGTTAGTGGTTTCATATCCTAATGCTTTTAATTGTAAACGGCTATTGTTGACAATCTTCGTGATCACTCTGCGATCTTGATCGGACGGTGCATCGATGGGGTTGAGCCTTGCTTTGATGACGCTCGCGGCATTAGCCCATGATGGCTTAACCTCTTTCATCTGGTCTTTGGTAAGGAACGTATCCCTTCCTGCTTTGGCAAACTCTTGCGCCCTCCACGCATCAATCGTAATGCGCGGAGTCTTACCTTTTGCAACCAGCGCATCAAATTTATTTGGCAAATCATTAAGCAACACTTCCCGTTTGGCATCGGTAAGCTTTTCTTTTTTAGCCGCAGCGATAGTCTCTTTTGTTTTCTTTGCCATCCAAGCTTCCCGCGTAGTCGGAGGAAGGTTCTTACTGGCTGACAGTGCTGCGTGTTCTGCGTTAATTTTTGTGGCGAGCTTATCCGTAGTAGCAACATATTGCTTTAAAGTTATTTTGCCAGACAGTAAGTCGTCGGACAACTTCTGACTTATCGGCTGACCCAATAACTTGTATTGACGTTCCCATTCAGCGTTGAGCTTGATGGCGGTATCGTTGCACAGCTCCCTGAATTTTCTATCTGTCGTGAGTCTTTCAACGGCGGTATACTCAACGGTTAATTTTGTACTGCCATCTTTTTTTATGATAGGCTTGCCCGCTTTATTTAGGTCGGGAACAAGCTTAATCTTTTCGAGAGCATAAGGTAGAGGGACATTAGCTTCTCTCGCTCCAATAATTAAGTTAGCCAGACGAGATTCAGTAACGCCGTCACCGACTACATCGCCAGTCCATCGACCCCATGTACGCCGCATCCATAGATCAACCGTGACAGGATCATAGACCGACAGTAAATTCTGTAAGAATCCCTGTCCAATCTTCGGTCCAAAGAGTGCCGCTCCGTTTACTTTGTCGTCGTTGGCTCCAGAGACGGTGACTTTCTTGCCACGGATCTCGCTTGCAATCGCCGTCAACTGTTTAACAGTAAACTCTTTTCTAACAAACATCTCCCCTTCTCCATATCCGTATTTTGCAACTAGAATATTTGCAAGATTGAGATTACTTTTGATTGCTGCGGCTTTCGATCCGTAGCTTATTGTTGGGTCAAATTGTCCGTCACGCTTTAGTGCTGTGAATTGCTCTTCGGCGTATCGGGTATTCTGTTCTACGTTGATGTTCTGCGAAGTGATGGCGAGTGCCATACGCATTGCAAAGTTCGCTGCCTGTACTGGATCAGCAGCAGAAGCAAATGCTGGCACAGCTCTCGCTGCGTTGACATCTGAGAGTTCGGGATGGATAACAGCGGCAACACTCATCGCTACTTCAATCGCAGTAGAGTACCAGTCGGCGGCATTCCTTCCGCTAGCGTTGAGCGCGGCGACAACTTCTCTTGTGCAGTTGTCCGTGATAATAGCCATCTGCTCTGGAGTAATGTTGTTGCTAGTAACTATACCGCCCCAGAATTTTTGAGCCATCTCCGCCAGTTGATTGGCAACAACTTTGTTGGTAGCTTTGACCGCAGACTTTGTCGCTCCATGTAGTAACAGGAGAGAGGACATTGGGAACGGAGCTTCTGAAAGTTGAGCAGCTAGATCACCGAATGATGTGCCTACTTGATTAGAGAACATTCCAACTACGTCGGATGGATTCTCTGGATCGAATGACATTGAGTTCGGAGACAAACGATATCCCGATTGCAGCGCACGCATCTCAGTGACGATGCGTTGGACGGCTACAACTTCATCGGCAGACATCGCGAGAACAGACTTGCCACGAACAAAAGATCCAACTTCGTTATTGATGTTGATTGTGTTGCCAAACATCAGGTTGATCATGTTCTTTAGGTAACGTCCAAGAATCTTTAATGTGCTTGGGTTAGTTCTCCAGAAGGCGTAGTCCTGTTCGGTCGTAGTATTGCGCTGAACTTTCTGTGCCAGCATCCGTAAGCGTTCCTCAACGAGACGTATCTTCTCTGCTCCCGAAACTTCAGGATCTTCACTGCGAAGTCTTTCAAGACCGAGCGCACGGTTGGCTTCGTTACCGTAGTATTCGTTTGCGATCTCTTCAAAGTCCGAATCCTTTTTAGCCTTGACGATGGTGTCGATCTCAGATTCCGTAAGTGAGTTGAACGAAGCGACGTGACGCATCTCCTCATCCACCATCGTCTTGATGGCGAGACTCGCTTGAGCTGGAGTCCTGCCGATGAGGAGTGCCGCTACGCTCTGAGGATTCATTGACATCACTCCCGTCTGAAGATCAACCTCAGCCATTGATATCTCAATGTCCCAACGTAATGCAATCTCTTTAGGAACCAGTCGGCGGACAAGAAGCATCGAACGCTTCATCGTCTCGATCATCGTTTTGTTCGTATCCGTTGTAGGATCAAACGCGATACTGGCGGGATCAACATCCAACATCAAATCAGAAACCTGAACATCCTCATCAGCTTTTGCTGCGGCTTCTTCTGCTTCGGCGGCAGCGTACTCGTTATCGAGAACATTACCGTCTCCAGTAACAGCTCCGAACGCAGTGCCTACACTCTTCGCGTTAGCCAGCAACTCGCTTGACTTAACGGCGAGCTTGTTAATCAAACCGCTTGGAGCGTTAGGCGCAGAGTGAATAGCTGAACGTGTGAGATCGATCACGTCCGTGAACGCCTGTTGGTAAGCGGACTGTCTTGACTTGCCCATTCCGAATACGTCGAGAATCGCATCGACAACGCGAGCAAAGAATCCACGTTGTTTAGCTGGAGGCGTGAGAGTCTTAACCAGATTCTGGAAATCGGTTGACGTAAAGAAGTGTGCGACGAACTCGTTAAGATCAACCAGACCATCCGTTAGCATCGGTGAATCGATCCCGTTATTGGCAGCGGTATCACGTACCAGATTCAGGATTCCGTTCAAGCGTTGGATAGCAGAACGCTGATCTTCCGTTTGAAGTTCGGTCGGAGCGGACACTACTCTGTTCACGAAAGCGTGCAGATACTCATGCATCAATGCATCGGATAGTCCTCTGCCGTTGTGTCCATTCAAGTTCAACGATACGGCTGACGTACCGTCTGCCATCACTACGAACTGACCAGCGTATGGTAAGCTGACTTCGTCTAATGAGAAAGTAACTTGTCGGATAAAGGATTGGTTCTCCAGTAGGAGTCTAGCTAGAAGCTTCTTGTTCGGATCTGTATCCGTAGCGGCGATGACTTTAAAAGCGTTGATGACGGATTGTGGATCACCATCCTTCAGCCCTAAGCTTGCGACATCTGCGTCGTTCAGATTGCGTGCGAACTGTGCTTGTTCTCCGCGCACGTAGGATCGCGAGAACAAACGTGTGGCTACTTGTCCGATTGACTTAGCAAACTCTCTGGCTTGTCTGTTCGTTACGGTGAATCCAGATGACGATGAAAGATTTCTTGCCAGTTCTGCAATGTAATCAGGATCTTGATCAATGCTTCCAGTAACTGATCTAGATGCGATGTGCATAATCTTCAGCGCATCACGCAGAGCCGTGCCATTTTCATAGTCACCGTCTTGAAGACCTCTTTGGAAAGCAATGGCTTCGGGATTGGTAGCGTGGTTCCCGCTTGCCATCCACGATGCGAGTTGACTGAATGCGTCTTGCGAAGTCATCCCGCTGATATCGAATGCACTATTCCCTTTATACAATGTACTACGTAATAGTTTATCCAACGCTGTACGTAACTCAGGATCAGCATCGATGGATTCGATGGCATCCGATGCCGTGCGTTGTAACAAACCCTTAGTGAACTGAGACGTTGGGCTAAACAGATTCTTATCAGGAGTAATGTGCTGGATAGATACTTCTTGATTAGGATCATATGCTTGATCAGAAATCTTAGAGAGCTTGTCTGGAGACGTTGTCTGGAACAATGCTCTACGTGCAAATAAGTTTCTTCTTCTCTGCTGATCTGCATACATATTGCCAACTTTTTCACCGACAGAACGTAAAGTCGGTGGGACGGTAGGAGCTGTGAGGATATGGTTGTTGATGAAGTTAGCGATAACTAGATCAGGATTTGTTTCAGGATTCACATCGCTTCCGAATGTTTTTTGGAGGCGGGTAGCAACGATAACTTTTTGGTTGACCCCCTCTGGCTTCGTTAATCCAATGAATTCATTGATAGCTGCGCTGACTCTGTCAGGTTTAAGCGAAGGAGAAGCTTCTCCAGAGACACGCTGAGAGGATTTGTCGAATGACAATCGCATGGCGTGCAAACGCAGCGCACGGCGGTATGCCATATCGAACGCAATCGTCGCCGTTTCTTGGAAAGTACTATCTAATGTACCAGAGTACGGCTTAATTGCGTCCGCAATACGGGTAGCAGATTCATTTCTACTTCTGCTTCTGATCCTCAAGCGAGCGGCATTGGCACGCACCGCATCTCGATATTCTGTCTCATCTCCCTGATCTTGGAGCTTCTCCATAGCGTCGGTACGCATATTGGTTACGGTATTAAGTGCATCTCTGAGAGTAATCTTTTCGCTTTGCTTAAGCGGGTTTGAGATAATTTGCTCGCCAGCCGTCTTGTTATTAAACAAGTTTTCAAAGTCACTTACTTTCGTAATGAAGTCGTAATCTGGTTCCTCACTAAGAACGGTATCCTGTCTCGTAAGCGTCGATACGAATCCCGATCCCGTTGCGGGATTTACTTTGACGATATCAGTAAGAATATGCTCGCTGCCTAGCTTGCTGTATCGGAATGATGGATTGATCTTACTAAGATCAAACCCTTCAGGTATCACAACAGGATGGTTGTTCTCCATCAGTACCTTCATCGTCAACGGATTGTTGTCGAACTCACCGACACCATTATCGTTGACGTACCCTGTAGGAGCAGTTCTGGTTTTCTTATTTAGTTTAGTATCAAATATAGTTACTCTGCTACCTATTACTTTAGTCCAATTTTTCTGTACGGATAGGGCGATAGACTTATACATCTCAGCCGTCTTCTTGGCTATCAAGTCAGACTTGCCCTCAAGATATCCTGTGTCGTAAGATGCACGCTTCGGGTATCCGTGTAGTTCTTTCGCCTGTAAGCGAACGGGGAACCCGTATCCGATTAGGCGTTTAAGCGTGGAGATTTCTTGTCCAGTAAACTCGTCGTCGATGAACGTCTCTTCATCAAATATTTCTGGTACTTTTTCAGTGGGTTTCTCAGATACATCTTGCCCGAAGGATGTTCCTACTTTGGTTGACTTCTTGCTAGCTTTGGTTGGCTTCTTGCCAGCGGCAATGATCGGGACAGACGCGACAGTATCTTCAACAGCGGCTTCGACAATAGCTTCGCTCTCGTCTACGGAGCCAGCGTGGTTGCTGCTCTCCATGATAGCTTCTTGAATCGGATCAAGTCCAAGCTGTTCGGCATCAGCCGTCTTGTCTTGGTTCTTGATGCTCCGTCTAGAACGTGGAACTTTTACTGGCGGTGCGCCGTTAGCGGATAGCTGGAGTTCAAGTTGTCCCGTCGGAGCAGATGATGCTTCTTTAAGAGATGCCTCTTTCTGTTCCATCTGAGCGACAACAGGACTAACTCCTTTTCTGGCAGCGGTTTTGCGTCCCTTCTTTGCCGTTTCATTCGGGATAGAATCAATATCCATCCCCACATCTGGAGCCTTATTGGGGTCGGTGACGATGGCAGAGGCAACAGATTCTTGTGACGTGTTCGCGTGTAGTGCGGCAGACATCTTTTCGACTTCGGCTATCGTCGTCGGCATCTTCGGCTTCTGCTTTGCAATCGCTTCTTGATTATTTGTCAAATCAAGTTGCGTGATAACGGTAGCTGCTTCGTTGCCATCTTCATCCGTGTAAGTTACTTCTCTAGTTTCTGGATCGTATCCAGTCACTTTAAGTACATCACCAAAACGATCAGTGATTTCTCCTGCGGAAGCAACGTCCGACTTCAGGAGTTCGTGCATCACGTCGTAGTCATCGGGAGTCTTGTACTCTGCTTCAGTAGCCACAACAGGCGCAGCCACAACAGGCGCAGCCACAACAGGCGCAGCCACAACAGGCGCAGCCGCAACAGGTGCAGCCGCAACAGGTGCAGCCACAACAGGCGCAGCCACAACAGGCGCAGCCGCAACAGGTGCAGCGGGACGTGATGCTTTTAACTGCGCTTCAGCTGCCATTGCGCGTGTGCGTCGTGGAGCTGACAGAATTCCATATACGGCTTGAGCCGTTAATGGACTGCCGCTGGCTTCAAGCGAAGAGCTGACTCTTTTAGCGAAGTCAACTTCAACCGCCAGTTGGCGTTCTCGCGAGCTTTGTTTGAACATTGGAGCAGCAGCCCCACGGATCGCTGGAACACCTGCGCCCATAAACCCACCGAGAAGTGCGGCGTAACCCGCTTGTTCTAGTCGCTTGAGGAACGGAGTATTCTGATCGGTTGCTGCATCGGTTATGAATCCGTTGATGAAGTCATCAAGACCTTCTTCCCCTGCTTCGTCTACAAACCCTTTGCCAACTTCTTTAGTTAAGTTTGATCCGTATTTTTTAAATACGTTTTTCATTTCTGCCGCAACAACTTTATTGAAGACTTCGTCTTTGATGTCGCTGACATTGGCGATACGCGCCATAACGGATTTGAGTTCGCTTCTGGTAGCACCTTTGAGCATTGCGTCTTCAAGACCGCCGTGACCAAATGCTCCGAACGCGCCCGTAATCAATCCTGTAATTGCTCCTGCTGCTAGTCCCGCTCCCAACGCACGGTCGTGACGTTCTTCGGGAGTGATGTCTTTATTGTTTTCCAGCTGTAGATACACACCTGCATAGGTAGCACCAGCAGAACGGTTGAACGCAGGAATTGCCATCGCCGAAGTGACCCCGACCTTTTTAGCCATCTGGCTATTGAATCCGTTGATAGCCGCCATCGATCCTTTTGTGCCAGCTTCTTTAACCGATTCTTTAATCAAGCCAGCAGCAGCGATGCGAGATGCTGCTCCTTCTACTGTCTCATTTGGTAGCTGGCGGAACGCCCCACTAACCAAACCTTTAACCAATCCCTTAGCGGTAAGTCTGGCTCCCTGTTTTGCAGCGAGATATGCAGCACCTCCGATCCCGCCAGCTGGAGCGGTTGCCATAGCTAGAAGCGTCGTAGCTGCCATGTCAACGATCATTGGAGCAATCGTCTCTGAGAGATCTTGACCCATGCCATACTCACGTCCGAACATACGTGCAACCTCACGTCGATTCTGCCTCTCTTTGATGTTGCCCACCATGTAATCACGCGCCCAATCAGCACCCATTATCGCTGGCACGGCGGATAACAGTTCCCCAAAACCGTCAAGAATGGATTCTTTGATGCCGCCTACGCGGCTTGTAAGCTCGCTGAAGTTATCTGGATTAGATACAAATTGCTGAAGAGTATCCGAGTCTTTACTCCCGCTGGCACGCCCGCTCTGTAATGCGTTAAGCCAGTCACTTGAAATCGTAGATTCTGTTAGGATTTTGTTGTAGCTATCAAACGAGTTTGCTGCGGATATTTCACGCTGTGCGTTCAGAGCAGTCCTTTGGCTTTCCGTAATCTCAGGATGCGCTGCTAGAGCTTTATCAAACAGTGGCTTGTTCAGCATCAGTGCTGGAGAAACAAATGGCGTGCCATAACCGACGTTGCGGACGTTGCGACCCACGTCTTCATCTTCATAGAATTTAAATTTGTTCTGGTCGTTCGCCGAATAGTAAGCCAGTTGAGTAAGAGCTTTATCAACTTCTTCGTCACTAAACGTATGACCTGATTTAAGGTTGGCGTTGAGGGAACGCCGTACAGCGGAGATGTCAGGCTTCTGAGCATCAAAGATTTCTCTATCGTTCTCATCAGCCCATGCGAGAGATGTTCCAAAAGAGTCAACAACTTTAGCCGTCTGCGCATCGTTCTTAACAAGCTCGCCAATCATAGCGGCAGCTTCGTTATAACGTGCCACTTTATATAGCGGAGCTTTGTACCCTAACGGAGTGCTGAGTAGCGACTGCACGTTCAGAGCGTCTGAGAAACCAACGCCTCCTGTTTTACTGGAGCGGATAGCTTCGGAAAGGTTCATCGAATCCATCATCGATCCAGCGATGATTTCTTGCTCGCCGTCTTCGTTAGTTACTCTAGCAAGTGGTAGTTCTCCGTTAAGTACTTTGATACGTTTTGCAGTATCAAATCCTTTTAGGGCAGCTTCTTCGGCTTCTTGTCTGTAACGGTCACGCGAAGGGATTAAGTCGGGAGCGAGATTATCAAGATCTTTATGGACGGATTTGAAAGTCAAGTAACGATTTGCAGCCGCCCATTCAGGATCACTGGTATCCATCGCGTCTGCCATCATCAAGAGCTTCGTGTCAAGATCTGGCTCTTTAGTCGTAAACAAAGAGTCTACTTCCTCTTGGTTAGTTGGATCAATCAATCCAGCTTCAGCGGCTTTGTCTCTGGTTGCAGTGTTGATCTCGTTTGCAACGGTGCTATTGTAAGAATTTGATTTGATATATTCTCCGCGAACATAGTCAGCGTATCCTTTCCTATTCTCGATAGCGTCTCCCGAATTATTTTGCGGCTCCCAATCTTTAAACGAAGTAAAGTCAGGCGTTTTGAGTAAGTCTTCAAGCTCTGGCATAGCAGAAACAGTTTAGTTGTTAGTGGTGTTATTTAAATTTATCCGCGATTCCCGATGTTGGTATTCCTACCAGTCTTCTAATTGCTCCAGTTGTGGAGCGGTAAGCGTTACGGTACAGTTGTTCCGATGTATATTTTGATAGATCAGCATCTTCAATCATAGGATTTTGTGTTCGGATGATCTCTTCTAACTGAACTTTATCTTCTGGCTTAAACGTAAATGGAGCGGCTTGTGGCATTCCGTTCTTAGGAACAGGAGCGTTCGACGATCCGTCTTTGAGAGAACCGATTGAGAAACCTTCATCTTCTTTTGCTGCAGCCATTTGATCTAACTGTGCGAGATTCCGATTAAGAAATGCGAGTTGTCCCGTCATCTGTTGTGTTCTGAGTTTCTCTTGCTCTTCCCGTAGACTCAGATCGCTCTTGTACTTAGCACTAGATCTAGCAGATTCCTCTTGCTGCTGGTTGATAGCGGTGGCAGCGTCGTAGTACTGTCTGCCAGTACCTTCAGAGACATCGCCGCCGAATACGCCTTTAACGGCTTCAGGCAGTCCTTGTGTTGCGAGCGCGTAACCCAATGCCGTCTTCTGTTTCTCCGTCTCGTCTTTGTTCCTAAGCGTATCTTCAGCAGAAGAAACGAGATTGACGAGACTCTTGTTGCGAGTGAGGCGACCAGAGTTCTCCATCTTATACTGACCCACAGCTGAAAGTTTTTCAAAGCTGTTCTTACTTGGATCGTTAACGATTCCAGTAATTATTTGAAGATCGTTTGGCAACGTCTCTAACGCTTCACGCTGCGCTTTGGCTTCGTCGGCGGCATTCATCAATTCAAGCTGTTGACGCTTAAACAAAATTTGCTGGGACTGCGCCTTGAGCATATCCTCTTGAGTCTTGATTTGAGATTGGACGTAAGGGTCTACTTCCGCAGTGTACTTGCTCGTCAAGTAACTGGCAGCACCAGTGGTCAGACCTCTACTTGCCGCCACATCTGAAAAGAAATTGCCCTTCATCGGAGCAATAGAAGAATCGTAGGAGAACTCAGGCATTGGGGAGGTTAGTGTACTTAGTGGAGTCGAACTTACCTAAATCAAGATCTTTATTCTGTTGATCAAGTATTCTATTTAAGGTGTCGCGCTGTTTCTTTTTAAAATCAGCATCAGCTGCTGCTTCGGTCACAGCCGCTTGTTTGCTTTGTTCCCTAAGTTCAATGAATGATTGGCTCTTAATCGAAGGCTCACCGCTTACTTTTGCAGCGGCTCCCATAGCTCCAAACTGATTTGCCGCCTGTGTAAGGCCCATCCTTCCAAGCTTACGAGCCATACGAAAAGCTTTTCCCGATTCAGATTCAAGACTGCGCGGAGGCGCACTCAACAGACTAGTCGCTCCCGTAGGCGAATTCTGCATCTTATCGTAACGATCTAGTAAACGGGTTACGGGTTGGGTTCCGATTGGAGCTGGCTTATCTTCAACGCCACTGTATCGGTTAAATTTATTTCTAACTTGATTCTCACTTAATCCAATGCCCGCTCCTTCTGCTGCCAACTCTTTTGCAGTTTCTTGTGGAGTCATAGATGACGCATCGTGATTTGTCGTTGCAAATAATTTAATCTTTGCGTCCAGATCTTTCCGCTTTTGCAGTTCAGCATTATCTTTTGGAGCTACGTAAGTCGAAGGAAGTGCCATTCGCAGAATTTACTGCAACAACCTTACTTTGTCAATACTGTATCGTTTTGTTGGAAATGTATTTACATTGTGAGTAACCTTTAAATTTTCCCTTTAATATAAACTTTATTATTAACTGGAGTTACATTGATTCTCAAGAAGCAATGTAACTCCGACTAACGTAGGAGTTTATAATAGGGGTATGAAATGCCAGTTTACTCACATTGTAAATACACCATCTTGCAAATAGCGAATTGCAAGATTAGTCGTAGATAACGGATTCGTCGTTTGCCAAAGCGTTGCGGAGCGAAGCAATAGTCGGACGCTGCATCCTGCTTCCGTTATCTTTTTTCTCGAAAGGCTCCACGGCAACCATGCCATGACGCTGTCGCGCTAAGTCGAGACAGAGGAACGCGGCATCCGCTAAGTCGGGAGATCTTCCAAACTTCGATTTGAATTCGATTTTCGATTCGATTTTGACGCGCAGCGACGTTCCTTTGACCAGCTCATAGTTTCTAGCACAGATCTCTTTGGCAAGATCGACATTGATTCCAAACAACTGCTTCGTTCTGATAAGTTCCTTACCGACGAACCAGAGTTCGGATACACGATTTATGTACAGCTCCTCTCCCGTAAGCTGGCTGTTGGCACTCACACGCCTGTCAGACGCTCTGCCGCCGAAGCCGACCCGCAAGAAGGCGGGTGACCACTCTCCCGCCAGAACGTCGCAGAAGGGCGCACCTGCTCCCGTACTGTCCACCGCGATGTTATCGGGCAGAATGCCGCGCTTGAGGCAGTGTTCTTTGATTTGTTGTACAATCTGATACGTTCTTGGAATAGCCTTATTCCTAGCGTCATCGTTCAAGTGGATGGCTTCGCCCAATTCCGTGACAAAATGCCCGTCCTTATTGTATCCGACAAGTCCTGTATAAAGAATCGTTCGGTCACCACCGTTGGTGAACGCAGGATCGATCCCAGCAATCGGAGTCGGTCTTCCCTGCCACTCAACTTTGTGAAATGCCTGACTGCGCGACAACTCCGCTTCGGAGTAAATCCCTTCTGTCTCTTCCGAATCGAAGAAAACGGCGCGAACCATCCGCATATATCCACGCGATGTCTCTCCCAATAAGGCTCTGTCTTCCGCCAGCTTCTCTTCTGTAGGAAGCCAAGAGTACAGTGTTTTACCAGCCAGAATGTTCGGAGAACGCTCGCCGTCCAATCGAATGTATTTGCCTCCCCATTTCGTTTCCCACTCATCATCTACTTGGACATCGATGCCGTCCCAACCTCTTTTCGGTTCTGACCATACTCCAAATGCGTCGAATCGACTATTCGGATTGGACATCCCGATCATCTGGAACTCTGGATTCTTAGACAAGTTAGATAGTCCTGCATTCAGAATGGCTTCGCTTAGTTCAGAAAGCTCGTCTCCAATAAGTATGACCCGCTTCTGCTTGATACCAATGAACTTGCCGATGGCTTCGCGTGTCTTACTCCGCTCCGCTGCAATCAACGAAAGACCAGCCTTCTCGATCAAGTCACCGTTCTCATTGATGTAAGCGACGTTACCAATGGAATCCCGAATCCTGATGGGTGCGTCCTCAAGCACCGTCAGCAAGCTGATCACGGAACCCCATATCCGTTTACGCGCTTCGCGTAGCGTTGTGGACGTTAAGAGCACCAGAGTGTCACGCGGTTGTGCTAAGAAGTTCACAATGCCCCAAGCAGCCATCGTATGCGATTTTCCGCTGGATGCCGATCCTCCGATGGCGAGATACTTATTCCGTATCGCTGCTTTAATCATCCGATCTGCCCACGGATGACGAACCATCAGCTGTTCTGCCATGTCAGGGCGATTCCAAAGCTCGTCACAGATGCGCCAGAAATAATATTCTTTAGCAATAGGCTTTGTATGGTTCGCGAAACCGTACAGCAACGCCGTGATTAAACTCGTCGGTCTGATCTCCAGACCTCCGACATCCATCTTTTTTGTTGTAGGATTGATTCTAGGTTCCAGAACATTTTTTGTTTGCATCAGATTATTTTCAATTATTTGATTATTTTTCTTGTAAAGAATTACATTGTAATTATATCTGATCCCATCTTGAGCAGCAACCCTAAAGAAAACAAACCGAAACGATCCAATCAGGCTAAATCTGTTGAGCTAAAGAAACGTGCGTTGCAAATGTATAAGGACAAATACAAGCAGACGATCATAGCACGCGATCTTGGAGTCCATCTCAACACAGTAGGAGTATGGATCAAGCAAGCAGGGTTGAAGGATGTTCCGATTGCTTCGATGATTCCTAAAGATGCAGCGGGCATGGAGTTCTCCGAAATGCATGATGATGTCTTTGAAGGAAACCCTAATGATCTTACGCACGAAGCGTTAAGGATATTGAAGCACGATGCCGCTCTGGCAGAAGAGAAAGACATTCTTGACATAGCTGAATCGCAAGCCAGTCCAGCGGATAAGTACCAGCACTACATCGCAGCGGCATCGATCAAGCTGTTGCGCGACTCGATGAGCCATCTGCGCGGACCGAGATCTGTCCGTGAACTATCCGAACTCGACCAACTAATCCGACGTAATTTAGGACTCAACTCTAAAAGCTCTGGCGGAACTAGCAATATGCACATCGACATATCCATTCTTAATAATTCAGCCGCCAATAAGAGCGACGGAATTGTTAGAAAGAAAACAACAATAATTGACATCCAACCTGAATCAGAAGAATGATTGAACTATTCTCAAAACGCTTGCGGTTTACAGCTAAAATAGCTATTCAAAATCCGCAAGTAATTTACCAAAAGAAACATGAGAACTCTGATGAAATCTCATACTACGCAGATACAGTTATCGGAGAGTTCTATCGGATAATCCCCACATCGGCGCGAGAAATTGATTTTTTTTCCCGATGCAAGAAGTACAGTGAAATATTTGCCCCATCCATTGGGAATGGTTTGATTGTAAGATGTGATGTTATCGACTCAATTGATCCTCCAGCAAAGAATCTAAAGTGATCATCGGCATCGACAACGGACTCGACGGCGGACTCTGTGCGATCTCAAAGCACAACGGATCGATCATCGAGAAGTTGGCGATGCCTACTTTCCAACGAGCAGGAAAGCGGGAAGTGGATTCAAAAACAATCTATAACTGGATTTTTAACCTGTATACTGAACCCTTAATCGCGATTGAGGAGCCATTGAAACACGCAAAGTCTTCGCAAGCCATGCGTTCGATGGGCATTTCGTTCGGAAAGATTATGGGAATGTGCGAGTCACGCGATCTCAAAGTCAAGCCCATTCAAGTACTGGACTGGCAGAAGAAGATGTTAGGCAAAGTGCCGAAGTCTAAAACAAAAATTTTTGCTTTGCGAAAAGCAAACGAACTTGCGCCTGATGAAGACTGGCGCAAGAACGAACGATGCACCGTCCCACATGACGGCATCATTGACGCTTTCTTGATTGCACAATATACACGATACACACTACTATGAGCAAAATTGATGATATGGTTATGGAACTCTTTGACGGAGAGGGCGTACTTACGGCTGTTGGCTTTGACGACGCATTCGTAGGAATCGGCGTGCAGTTCAATATGCCTGTCGCCGTATACGACTATGCGAAGTGCATCGACATTCTTGCTGAGTCAATGGACTACGAAGAGGCAGTCGAGTACTTTGAGTACAATGTCATCGGAGCATACGTCGGCGAGCAGACTCCAATCTTTTTACGCTACCCAGAAAATTCTTGAACTTTTTTCTTGCGGTTTGGGTTGGGATAAAGTATGAGCTTGTTCCGAATGAAAACACTATTCCCGAAGCAGAAAGAAACTAAAGAATTTTTTGAGAGCCGCATTCGTTGTGGCGGCAATACGTTAGATAGCTCTAGCGTAGGCACAGGCAAGACCGTCGTAGCCGTACATCTGGTAAAGGATTTGGACCGTCCGTTCGCCGTCATCTGTCCGAAAGCCGTCGTCCCTGCATGGGAGCGCGAGTGTGAAGAACACGGTGTGAAGCCACTGTTCGTTCTGAACTACGAGAAACTACGCGGCGGCAAGACTAAATGGTTGGGTAAAGCTGGAAAGAAGATCATGCGCTGGAATCTCCCAGAAGGTACTATTGTACTTGTAGACGAAATCCACAAAGCGAAAGGTCCGTACACTCAGAACGCGCAACTTGTAGTTTCGCTCGTACAGCAGGAGTTTACGGTACACGGAATGTCCGCTACCGCTGCGGAAGATCCGACGGAGATGCGTCCGTTAGGCTACGCGTTAGGACTGCACTCGCTCAATAAGCCAGAGGGAGATTTGAAGAGCTGGTTCTCATGGATGATGATGAACGGATGTTATCAAGATTCATGGGGCGGCTGGAAGTTGAGCAATAAACAAAAACTTGTCGAACTGAATAAGCAGATCTACGGAGTAAGTGGTCATAAACTCACGCCAAAAGACTTCCCTGATTCCTTCCGCGAGAATCGGGTCTTTGTAGAGCCGACGCATTTTTCCGATTGGAAGAAGATCAATAAAGCCTACGCTGATTTAGGTATTACTCCAGCGATCATCGAAGAGTTTATCGAGTTAGGCAGCGTATCAAATAGCGAACACGTACTTGTCAACATACTCAAAGCCCGCCAGCTTGCCGAATCGTTTAAGGCTCCTGATCTGGCGGAGATTGCGGGAGACTATATCAACGGCAAGAACAGCGTTGTGATCTTCGTGAACTTCTCTGACACAGTAGATGCTCTTTGCTTGTCACTACGTTGCCGCAAGATCGACGGACGGCAAACCGCTGCGGAACGACAACTTGCCATCGACCGATTCCAAGCCGACGAAGATCACTGTCTTGTCGTAAACATTGCAGCTGGCGGTACTGGACTGTCTCTGCATGATGTCAACGGCAACCGTCCGCGTATCTCTCTTATCTCGCCCACATTCAATGCAAAAGACTATTTGCAAGTCTTAGGCCGAATACACCGCAACGGAGCAAAGACGGATGCACTGCAAAAAATTCTTGTTTCCGCTGGCTCCATTGAAGAAGTTGTGATGAAATCAATCGGCGTAAAGACGGCTAATATGCAAGCATTACATGGAGCGTAAAAATAAATCAGGAATTATGAAAATAATTCTTGCCAACGTAATTTAGAATTATATTTTGATGACGATGAGTTTTGGAACTGGAGCAGGAAAAGGATGTTTACCGCGAGCGGTAAAGGGCGCGGCGTTTAGGGCGGCGTATGATTCAATCAAGAAACCTACGGGATCGTTGCTTGAGCTAGTCACAAAGTTCGATGATGCGGTAAACGAACGCAACACTGTCCTTATGGAAGAGCTGCACGAACAGATCAAAGCACACCCCTACTACAGAGGAAAGCCATGAAGACCCACCACAAAGAGTTTTTGCTTAACGCAATACAACGCCAGTATCCGCGCTGGCCCACCACTTTTTCACCTTGCATCACTGAAGGGTGCGAAGAGTTCAGCAGGGGCGGTTTGGAATGCCCAAAGTGTCTGGAGAAAGAACTGGCTTTCGGTACTGACGCAGCCACCGCTAAAAAATATATGGAGCTAGTTGCCGAACTGCGACACTTAGAGTATCACATTCTTTTTGATAAACAACAAAACAGCGATGGACTTGATCGAAGTCGGCCCGACCGATAAACGGGTAGACGCGGGTAGATAACCCCGCTCGCTGACCA
>Ga0315293_10001016_pt1 | contig 26982 bp, 27 predicted proteins | sample YL17G13_20_MG_FD_203071 | JGI IMG/M metagenome (GOLD analysis project Ga0315293, IMG submission 203071) | Sediment microbial communities from Yellowstone Lake, YNP, Wyoming, USA - YL17G13_20 | ecosystem: Environmental > Aquatic > Freshwater > Lake > Sediment | place: USA: Wyoming | collected...
TAGCATCGAATATAGAAGTGATTTCTTTATCCGTTCTTCTTAAAGATTCTCTAGCCCAACCAGCTATTTCCATATACTGATCTTTAGCTGCGTTCCCGTGAGTTTGAGCCCATTCTTGTATAGCTCCGCCACCTCTAGTGGCTTCTCTTGCTACATTATAAAATCCTTTTTCTACATCTAATAATACCTGTTGCGTATCTAATAACTCTCGGGCAATAGCCCAACCACTCATACTTATACCTACTAATCCAGCAGCTTTACTTATATTACCTAACATACTTTTTACTCCGCCCAAGGAACTTTCAGCACCTGCACCCATTCGAGTCATAATGCCTTGCATTTCTTCTAGACCACCCTGAGCATCAGTAGTATCTATTTGTAGGCGTAGTTTAAGGAAGTCTTCTACAGTTATACCAGTCGCTGCTGTGGTATCAGCTACATTTCCCAATCCTATATCGGGAGCTCTCATCATTCTTCCCCTATTGGGTTATTGTTGAACAATCTATCTTTGATAGATCCTGTTGTTTGATTTTGTACAAAGATCTGTTTAAAAGTGTCTGGATCAACGAGTTCATCAATTAATAGCTCGTCAATTGGTGTATCAAATATGCCCTTCTGCGCGTCCTCGTATTGTTTTGCAAATGCATTGTTCTCTTGGCCTTCTGTTTCTTTCTCTTGGTTGGCTTTCCATAAGTCATAATTGAGCCAAGGCAGTAGGGAATTTATTATGTCGAATATCTCTTTTTTTCTTTTGCCTTCCTCATTTAATATCGAGATGTAGAGGTACCACCATAATTCTTCATGCATGTTACCTCTATCTTGTAGTAAGGAAGGGTATTTATTTATTACTGATAATATTACTTCATCTCTGGTAACGAATCTGTTAAGGACTCTGCTGATTTTTTTTTAAGCTCTTCTATACGTGATCTCTGTTCCTTCTGTAATTCATCGTAGCAATTTATAAGTTCATTGAGTATAGGACTTTGACAAGCTTCAAATACCCATAGCTTTTCTTCTATAGGAGTTGGTTCTCTACCCAAACTTTCTGTATAAGCTTGTCTTAATTTAGCAGGCATCTCTATAGCTGTGCCCTCTATAGATTCAACAGCTCTAGCTAAGATCTGCTTCCTTTGAGCTAAAATCTTAGCTAGATTACCGTATTTATCTACTATATTAGCAACTTCTTGATTTTCTTTATCATTCAGCAACCTTATCTTTACAGATATTTCTGTACTACCGTTCTCTGCTGGTACTGTTATCATAAAAGCTTTAGAGGGTAGGGTAAATAAGTCTATAAGCTTTGCAGCTACTGAATTTTGTTCTTCGCCTGTGTAGAATAGTTCACTTACCATATGTTTATTATGTTGCCGATCCGGCAATTGCTCCTAAACTAGGATAGTTATCGCCTGTATGTATGCCACCGTACTCGCGTAATGGTTGATCAGGTGCTACTCCTGTAATATGTATAGTAGCTGTTTCTGTTATAGTTACAGTACCTTGAGTAATAGTTCTACCTAAACTAGCTAAATAACATTCGTAATAATAATTTGTTTCTACTCTAGAATTAATCGCATTTGTTCTGTCTGGTATACCTGGATTATTATAAGATGGTATACCTCCAGAAGTACTTTCCCAAGTACTAGGAAACACGCACTGTTCCATAATATCAAACGGTACTCTCTGTCTATTAAGATCTACAACCGATCCTATATTATATCCAAGTGCTTGATTTAGTGGTAATAAATATAACATTAAATAAGTTACATTAATAGTAGTATCTGCGGGTCCAGGTACTAACTCTAGTGGGTAACCGCTATTATTAGCTATACCTCTAACTCTTATTACTTGTCTAGTACTTGTAGGATTAAATGTTTGAAAGGTTCCTATAGTTGTATAAGACCCACCTTGGTCAGAACCAAACCCACCTCTAGCTAATATCCTATATGCGTAATAGACTCTTGTAGCTTGTGGTGGTGGTGGCGTGTCTCTCCATCCTGTTAACCGGTCTGGATATGGCATTTTAAAATTCCTCCTTAAAAAGTCAGTGGAATAAATATTCTAAGGGTGTAAATAGTTCCCCTTACTAAAACACCCTTAAAATATGTTGGTATCGTCCACCTCATATATATAATACACAAAATCTCTCAAAGTATCCGTGGGGTAGAGATTATACAGAACTGTTACCTGCATAGAACTGGAATTTTATATCAATCCAGTTTAATGGGTAAGCGGGTTTAACTCTAAAGAATATGTTTATGACTCTCGGATCATTGCTATCCTGCGATACGGATATAGATCCACTATCATAATCTGCTATTACTTGTTTTCTGATTAATTGTTCCATAAAAGCACTTAAAGATCCTCTTATAGCTTGTGTTAATCCTACAGTGATTATAGATCCTATATATGAATCTTCTAATACATATATAGATTGTACTTTTATGTAATCCTCTATTTCTACTACCGATATCTCTTGGGTATTAGCATTTGTATGATCAGTAGTCATACCATGTCTGCAAATAATATTAGTACCCTTATACATGAATAAAGATGTATTGCCTAGATCCGCAATAGCGTTCATATCTGCTGCTGAGAATATTCTATCTGTAGTTAATCCAGCAATTGCTTTCCATGTAAGGGGTATAGCTGGATTATCATATCCACATATTCTACCTGCAGCTGCCGCAGCTAACGCCCATCCACCTACTAAAGTACTCTGATAAGTATTTGTAGTAGTATTTAACAATACTCTATAAACTTCTCCGGGGGCTACTATTATAACCCTTCTAGCACCTTGTAATCCGTTATATCCCGATCCTAAAGCTATAAGATCGTTTTTAACATCTGTATTAGAATTAACAGTCGTATTTGCCCTTATACCCCTAATCAGCATTCTCCATCTTCTATTAAAGGTAGAGCTCATATTATTTACATGGGTATAGAATAAGCCAAATATATCTGGATCAGTAAGATCAGTACCATCACTAATACATGTACAAGGTACTATATATCTACAATAAGGTGTATCTAATTGCTCTAGTATTGGTAAAGTAGCTTGATAAGCTACATAATATTCAGCCGGTGTAGGAGCCCCCGGCGTTCTAGGTGAAATATTTAATTGTATAACTCCTACACCTAAAGCTCCATTTCTTAAAGCTAATACTCCTGCTATAGATACCTCATTAGCAATAGTTTCCTCTCCGTGGACAGCTATTAATTGGTTAGCATCTGTATATAACTTATACTCGTATTGAGAATCTGTTACTGGGGTTTTATAAGTTATATAGTAATACTCACCATCATTCGGCGTAGCTGGTGCAGGCGCTCCTATTATCCAAGATATTCCCTTAAATACTCCAGCTACATCTACAATATTAAAATGAATACCCTCAAACCATGTTGATACACCTGGGTAAGCACCTACTGATAATATCTCATAATCAGGTACTAGAAGAGTACCTATATTTGATATTTCCGATGATAATACATCAGGTCCGTATGCATCTGCTAAGTGAGTTACTCTTTCTGATGTTATTGTTATTGATGTTTGTCCTCTACCTATAATAACTGGTATACGGGCTGTTTGTGATAGTTGTACTAGTTCCGGTGAATTAATTATTTCTGGGTATACACCCGGTGGACGATAAAAAGAAGCCATTTTTCTAAAACCTCCTAACTTTTATAGAAATTATTAGTTAAAGTTGTTGTAAAAATTTGCAACATGTTAATTACCTCTCAAAGGGTTATTAATTAAGGTAAATGGGGAATTTACCGTAACCTGTTATTAAACTGTTGTTACGATCCAATTGTTATTTCTACAAACTAAATCTACTGAACTTGGTTTTATAGCGTGAGCTAATATATTTCCCTTTATATCTTTTATGTTAAAACCTGGGCTACCGAAGCCAGATATAAAACCTATTTGACTAGTTTCCTTTATTCTTACTTTATCCCATAAACACCATTTCTTATTACTTATCGTCTTTTCTTTAGTATTTTGCTTTCTCCTCTCAGAATTAGGATTACCTTTTTTACTAGAGTAAGGCGTCATTTGATGTAAAGATCTCTTTTTCTTCCTTACCTGTTTTATCTGATAGCTATTTCCTATATATTCTTTAGGTATTATATCTGTTATAGAAATAGCATCGTTTATATGCGATTTTTCTAATCCTAATTCGTTTCTTTTTGGATTAGTAATATACCCATATGTTATAGTTGTTGATTTTATTTTCCTTAGTAGCGGTACTAGATGATTATTTAGATAGTTCATAAAAGGTGTTTCTTTAAAGGATTTTACTTTTGGATTATTTTTACCAGTAAATTCTTTATAAGTTTGATTACCTTTTATTATATTATGTTCACTACAACTGCAAATAAGATTATCTATACTATCAGAACCCCCCCTACTTTTAGGGAACATATGATCTACTTCTAATTTCTTACTACATACTATATCTGTTCTTAGATCTTTATACATACAGGTGTATTTATCCCTTACCTTTATATACTCCTTTTTACTATCGTATCCTTTAAGAGTACCGTTTTGATATTCTTTACCTGCGATATTAGGATCTAGGATAGCTTGTACATCGAATAATCCCACCTCTACTTTTATATTAGATATAGGAAGTATTTTACAAATATCGGTAACTTGTTTTATATGAGCAGCTATCTTAGATCTTATACTAGGTGGTAACCATCCTAGTTCTCTTTTCCTATTTAACCATCTAGATGGCCGATATCTAGTTTTTCTATACCTCCTACCTTTCCTCAGAAAACTTCTAACATATAAGTTTTCCTTAATATCTTGTCTGAGTTCTACTTCTGCAGTATATAATACTTTACCACTATCTGTTACAGCTGCTACTCCGATATTCTTAGAACCAGCATCTATACCTAATGTAGATTTTTGAATGTATCCACTACTACCATAGATAAGTTGTATAGTAAATGGTTCATATTTATAAATCTTTGCTTTACCTTCCTTCAAAAGTAATCTTGCTTTTCTAGGATTCGTTGGCATAAGGGGTCTATTATCTTTATTAATAACATATACTAACATTTAGTATATCTCCTTTCGGATTTATTTACCCTTCGTCAATGTTAATAAGGCTTCCTATAGTTACTTCTGTTCCCTACCTGTAAGAACTGGTTATAATAACTATGATAGAGCTTAAAATTAGGGTATCGTTCTAAGGTATCTGTATCCTTACTAACGTAGATTGTAAACATTGTTTACGTTCTAAAACTAATCAACCGATATCATAAGGTATGTTGATTAGACCGCATTGGTCTAAGTGGTAAATCATCTTTAAATTTCTCCTGTATATCACTTTCCTGCGTTATAACAATAGATTTACTTAAATCTATACCTGGATCTAGTGGGGTAATCGTTCCAGGCATTAGACTATTGGGATCGCCGAACGGATCATCCGGAGTGACAATGTCTAAATCGGGATTAATTCTCTTTACAGTTTCTCTAGGTACTATTAATCTCCAATCAGCAGTAGCAGGTACTACTAGGTTACCATAATATACAGGTTCTTGCGCTATTTTGTTATCTACTCCATCTCCTCCGAATCTCACCTCTCTCATAAATATATATCTGTTATAATAGATCCATCCCATCCCTATAATCATTAAAAATGCAACTACATCTGTTAATTGCTCCATTGTCTCATGATCGTTTGCTGCACAATGTACATTTATATCGAAATCTCCTCTTCCTCCATATGTAGTATATGTTACACCTCTATCTCCATATATACCGTTAGTATCTACATATGAAGCTACCTCTTGATTAAATGCTAAAGATTTTGTACCACCAGTCACTATGTCAGTCACTACTGCCGGTAACTTTCTAGGGTCGTATTGATAACTATCCGACACTGTAATCGGGGGCAAGTCAACCCAGTCTGTTCCATCGAAGTGGTTAGTACCATCTTGTAACTGTGACTTCAAATAGTTGACTATAACATGTCTACATGATCTCGTGAACCTGTAAAACGCCATTGTTAACGTACCTCTCGTGGGAAGTCATTACCTCGGACCATAACTGATCTCATATAGCCCTTCATAGTGTTCTTAACACAATTTAATACTGCATTTCTTACAGCTGTTTTATCTAAAGTTTCTGCAAAAGGTGATTTATTTATGTTTATCTCTATAGATTGGTTATCTGTTAATATATTAACTGTGAAAGGTACACTAGGAGACATACCGGCTGTATTCCTAATATATTCACCTGGTATATCATCTCTCAATCTATCTCCCCATTTATCAATACCTTTTCTGTAATTATCTAAGTTTATAAGATTAGTTACGTAGCCTGGAGTATTGATAATCTCTACAATCTTAAAATTAGGATTAGAATCTGATCCTTCGTTAACTGCTGCCTCTGCTATACCTGCTCCCGATGCAGCTACTTCTGGTATGATAGCTTTAGCAATAGTACCTACAATAGCTCCCATTGTATGTGTCCTTTGTTAAATGATGTGTTTATGTGCTTAGAGTGTATAGCCTAATGAGTAGATTGGGTGTTGACTATTTATTTCGGAAATATCGAATTTCTGATGCAGTAATGTACCTCTCTCCACAGCTGCAGTACCTGGTTGAGACTTTAGGGGTAAGTCATATGATGGTCTAAATGAGCTCCCAAACCAGTCCACAATAAAGTATCTCTCACTAGGTACCGCCAGTGTAGTCGGATCTATGTTATAAGGTGCACCGTAAGCCCGAAGTCTTATCAACATATCCCAATCATGTACCAGGGGCGGGACAGTACTCCACGACTTCCTTTGAGTGAGTACCTCGAACCCATACCTAGATACCTTGACTGCTTCTTGTGCTAGTGGATATCTGACCAAAATAGTATTAGCCGGTCTTATAACCCGACCGCACTCTACTTGCTGCTCGCAAGTGTATTGGTTGTAGCCTCCTATAAAACCTGTTCCCCAACATGTTGTACAAGTTGCTATAGGATGCCAGGACTCCTCACTCGACTCTATACAGTGACACGACTCCTCGTACCTATATGTGATAGTATGGCCTGTGGGTACGAAGCCTGGATTAAGTACTATTACAATAGTACCGTAACTAGAGGAACTCTTTGGCCCGGCTTTCTCGACCTCAACTGTAAATTGAGAATCCGAAGAGAGGTCATTAAAAGAAGATACTGGAGTCATAATACTACCATCTAGATATACATTTAAAGAAGATAATCTAGGCTTACCTCCAGTAGGGGGAACTGTAGGGACATATAAATTGAACTCATAACAACTATAGTATGTGTTATTCACAAAGCTTGTTGCTGTACCCGATACCATGTTTCCAGACCACTTTCTTAGCATCAATACTGTCGCCTCAGATGCTTGTATGTTTATAAAGCGATCGAACCGGCGTACGGTATTTGCGAAATTATCCGTAATCCAGATGGGCATCTAGTACTCCTTTACTTGTAACTTAAACGTAGTTATCCGTAACGTCTACTGTAACTGTATATGTACAACCTTCTCTTACTTCTGTATAAGGCAACCTGGTCTTATCGTTGTATGCCGGCAGTAGAACTCCCTCTTCGTACCACCTTAAGATGTACACGACTCGATCTCCGTCTGAGTCTACACTACCACCATATGATACAACTAGATCATCTAAACCGAACTCTCCAACCGTCGGCGTATGCGGCGTTAATTCGACGTATGTGGGCTGAGATGGTAAGTTATTCAGCATTGTTCCTGTGTTAGAAGTAGCTACAACACCATACTGAGTCCCGTCGCACGGTAATATTGTTACGAACCATTTGTCGCCCCTAACTCCGGTCACTGTAAATGATCTCTTGTTGTCGAGGTCTTTCTGGTGTACAGCAACACTTGTACCAACTTGTTTGTACCAGCGTATTAGCGTTAGGGCTGTTGCTTCAGGTCCCGCTCCAGGAGTATATGTATAAGTAACAGATATAGTATCTCCTATAATAAAAGTGCTAGGTGATAATGTTACTGCGGAAGCTACTGGTATTGCCATTAGAGATTATCTCCCATAAAATTTAATTTTGGCTATATAATTATCTAGATCTAGGTTATAAGTGGCTTAAATCGAGGCCTAGGCTGTTTAAGTGATATTCTAATAAGAATTTCTAGTATAATAATTGGGGCTAAAATCTAGCCCCAAAGTTGCAATGTTTTCCTTCTATATATAATACACTTTTTTACCCAATCTGCGTTATGGGACCTGATTCAGATACTCTGTGATTAGTTCTCTCGTATTATCCTTTACTAGTTTAGATTCGCAAGTTCTACATAATACTATTAAGTTTTCATCTCTAAAATCATTTTTTTGGAGATTAACTTGTTTCATTAATAATTGCTTATCTGTAGTTTTGCATACTACACAACTATTATTATCTCTAGCAAAAATCTTATCTCTCCATTGTTTTCTTTTAGTATCTCCTATACCAAAAGCTTTCTTTTCTACTTCTACAGGAGAGCCTTGTTCTAAAGCATATAACTCATTTACAGTAGGAGATATAACACCTTTAACTATATCTGATAAAGTTTTCTTCCAAAACTCTTTTCTTCTGTACATCTTATTAGTATTACAAGTACTGCATAAAGTAATTAGATTATCTTCTACAAAATCTAAAGTATCATCTATACTATGTACTCTTAACACCATATCCTCAGATCTACCACAGATTTTACATGTATTATTATCTCTTTCTAGTACAATTTTAGTAGCCTCTTTGCTACTAAGTCCTACTCCTACAGGTAAAGATTTAGTAGATAATATCTCATTTACTTTTTGAGTTAGAGTTTCTTTATAAGTTTCTCTATCCCAAGTACTTTTATTATTACAAGCAACGCAAAGAGTGATTAAATTATCATCTCTAAAATCAGTTTTAATATAGTTTATATGATGCATACATAATACTATACCATCGTCTTTAGTTTTACTACATATTTGACAAGTATATCCATCTCTATCGAATATTTTGCCTTGCCACTTCATAAATTGCTGCCTACTTATACCTAAAGAACCGTTTGAAGTTCCCCCGTTCCAGTGACTGTGGTTTTCGCCTCTAAGTTTAGATCTTATGAGTTTTTCTTTAACTACAGGATCTTGAAACCTAGCTCTTAGGGCATCTTTCTTAGCTTGTATAGGATCAAAGTTCTCATCTGCTTCTTTTATAATAGTATCGTTATATAAATCTTCTATATACTGAAGAAAAAATAACTTACAATTTTCTTTATCACCATTTACTCTGGCATGGCAGTTTCTACAAAGTGATACTAAATTAGATAGTTTATGATTGTACCTATCATAATCTATATGATGTATATTTAACGGATAATCTAACTCTGACTCTTTTTTATTACAACCTATACAAGTATAGTTATCTCTAATCTTTACTCTTCTTTTAGCGCCTGGTCCCCATCCAGAACCTCTATTTAATTTTGATACTCCACCTTTATATCCTGGGTGAGACTCGCCGGATCTTCTACGTACATTAGCTTGCCATTCTGGATTTGAGGTTACAGCCCTTATAGCTGCTGCTTGTTTAGCGTGATGTTCGGGATCAGCCCATTTTTTCTTTATAGATTCTCCGGCTTTCTTTCTAGTTTCCTCAGATCGAGTCTTACCCCACATTGGGTTCTTTTCCCCGATGTTTCGTTCACTATTCAATCTACGAGCTTCTTCAGAAAGCGGATTAGCTTGTTTTGTTCTACTTGTCTTCTCTCCCCTAGCTTTATACTCTTCAGCTGTGACTACTCTAGCTTGATGATTAGCTATAAAAGTGCAACCCGGCTGAGTTATCTCTCCACAGCCACAGGAGCACGGCTGATTCCAATTTCTCCTCCATATATCCTTATGTCCAAAAATGAAATCTTGTTTCCCGACTTCTTCTCCACAACCGCATTTACAAAGTTTTACTGACATTACTAGTACCTCCTAATAAAAAAACTATAAAAATAGAGGAAATTTTCTCTACAATTATATAATACACTTTTTACCAGAAAGTTTCCCTAGTAATATTTGGGAACATTCTAAATTTAATTTTTGTTGACTATGTTACCTAACTTAAGAAATTTAAGATCCGCTAAACCTACTAAAATCTACTGTGTAGACCCGAATACGTTAGAAAAATTTGGCAAAAATGACATTGGCCTTCGGATTGAAATTGGCATTTTATTAGTCTTAACTCCGACCCAATGCACAAGTTCAAACCCCAAGTACTTCTTTATCTTGGGCACCATCTGTAGCCACATATTCCATAGCTGGCTTGCGATCTGCATATAGTGGCCAGATCTCGATAGTGTTACAGTGAGGCCATTATCATTATACGAGAAATCGTTAGCTGCCTGGAGTGTTGCTTCCGAGATTATGGACATTAGTTGGGCTCCAAGTAATATTGCTCCGTACACTTGAGGGGGTAAGCTGGCAAAGTCATAGTTAGTCCACGCCGGAGGAGTACCATTAAAATCTGATATCGAGTAATATAAGAAACTATACAATTCCTCGTCATGCCATTTTCTCTCCTGTTCATCTACTCTATATAATTCAGGTCTATTATCTTTTAATCTTATAGATAACGCATTTATGAGACTCATTTCTGCTAAGGAGTAGTTAGGTATCTCTAGAACTTGAAAGAATTGGCGGTAACTTTTATGGATACCATTGAGAAAAATGTCCCAATCATTTACATAATTTCCTTCTATAGCCGTTATAGCAGGTAATACTATGTACTCAGTATAACCAGAGTATACATCCGCAGCTGCTGCAGCTAATACTACACTCATATCCTCTAGTTTAGTAATAGTAACAGTAGCACTATCTACAGTAATAGGTGTACCATCTGGTTCATATGTTTGAACCCTGAAAGGCCAACTATCATTCACATACACGAAATCCATTTATTTCACCATCCCAAATTTCATTATAGCTTTTTCATAAAGTTTTTCACAATTACGACAATATTTACAAAGAGGAGAGTTTATAGTTCCACAAGTATATACATTAGAATTGTTTTTGTATTTACTAGTTATATCTAGCCAATACAACGGTTTGATAAAATATCTCTCATTAGTTATATGTTTTACTTTCTCATATTTATCTATATCATTTTTATTGAAGGAGTTTCCTATATGTTGTTCAGAATAGAATAGAAAAGTTAATATAACAGGTATCTCTAGTTTTGTATAATGATCTACTACATCATCTACTAATTTTGTATTCCAGGTAGTAGTTCTAACCCTAATAGCCATTAAATTATCAGGCTTAAATAAACTAGTATACCATTTGTCGCTCTTACTATTACAAGTGAATACAACAGGAGAGGGAAAGTCTAATATTTTACCCGGCAAACTTGTATTATAGAATTTTTTAGGATATATTTTAGTTAGTTCTATGACTTGATCAAAATCTATAGTTGAATCTCTACCACTATTAACTCTAACTATTTTTGTCCCAACTTCTTCTAGAGTAGGTAGTAGTGGTATGTTAATATCATGATAAAAACCAGGTTCGTTATAAAAGCATGGATTACAATTATTGGGACATTTACCGGGTATGGGTATACAATCAATTATGTTTGCGCCTATTAGTTTAGGATTCATTATATATACCTACTTACTAAGCACTAGAAAGACTATATTATATGTGGCCTTAGCTGTTATAATCGGGGAAAAATTCAAACTTTAGTCTAGATATACCTTGATTATTTACTAATAGTTCTACAATACAGAAGCCCATTTGCACTGATATTCTTTTACCCCTCATCCATCTTGTTTGGAATTGGGTACAACCGGGTTGTATAGTATGTATATTTCTATAGAACAACCACTCTGCTTTATGGAAATTACCTATAACTAATAGATCTGGTTTACTACCTCCGGATAGGGATTCTATATATCTTTGAGGATGATAGGAGATAGCGTAAGCAGAACCTAATAGTGGATGCCATAATCTTAGTGTTATAGAATTACTAGAAGTAATTAAATTTATATCAGCTTCTAACATACCTACATATATCATATCTGATCTATGTTTAGCTATTTGTAAACCTATATCGGCCCCACTATGCTTCCAAAAAGACTCATCGTGATTACCTCCTAAGAATACAGTTTCTATACTTTCTTTATAAGGATATTCGTTAACGATATAATCTGTTTGCCTATCAAAACCTATAATTTTGAGTTCATACTCGTGACCTGGCCTCATATGTTCCCCATCACTAATATCTCCAGCATGAAATACTTTAGTAATACCTTCTCTTTCAAAAGTATCATAAGCAGCTTGTAATAGAGGAATATTTTCTTGAGTGCTGCCTAAATGACTATCAGATATTACTCCGAATCTTAATAAATCTCCTGAGAAAGTATAATCAGTTACTTGAGTTCTATTGCTCATATCTAATTGCTTTTTCAGTGATATATTCTCTTCTAACAGTTTAGAAACATCATAATCATTAGATAATATATAACATTTCTCTTCTTCTGAATATTTTAAACACCCTTTATCCCTTAAACTATAAATAATTCTTCTAATACTACCTTTATGAATTAAGGGAAATAAATTATACAGTTTCTCAAGGGTGAAATTCTTGTGTTCCATAAATGAGGATAAAATATCATCTGTTTGGGACATAATACTCTCCTGTTATTTGTTTGTACCTCTTTGCATATAATCCCTTAAGGTTAGGTTATTAATTTGTATATAATCTCTCAATAACAACCAATTATTAGGAAACTCACTAGAGCTACTAGAACTAGAGCTACTAGAACTAGTGATACTAAAACTAGAGCTACTAGAACTAGTGATACTAAAACTAGAGCTACTAGAGCTTAAACTTTCGCTAGAACAAGAAGAGCTGGAACTACTACTGTAACTAGAAGAACCACCTATTTGAAAAGCTCCTATATCCCAATAATATCCTTCTCGAGTGACCCCTAATATATCAGTATTAAACTTTATATTACCATTAACTCTAGTAACACCACTGTTAATTAGAATACTATTATCCCAAATATGTAGATCTATATTTTCATAACTATTATACCAAGCTATATCTTCTAAACTTTTATTATGTAGAGAATATATTCCTGGAGCTGTATTATCAACACCATATTCTAAGCCATCACAGTTATAATTTCCAGTAACTATACTATTAAAACAAGCATAATTACTACCCCCCCTATGTACAATAATATTATAACATTGACCTTCAGACACACCATAACCTGATCCTGGATTATATAATGTACAATTTTCTATATAGAGAGTACTAGGAGAACAGAAATCTATGATACTATAAGCGCTATTATAAAGGATACAGTTCCATACTTTAATTGTTAAACTAGAAAATTTAGGTGGTTGTATTAAAGCTCCCCAATTATTATCGTGAAATATACAAGAATCTATATAGATATTTTTATTCGGTTTAGTATAATCACCAGCTATATGACTAGCTCCGCCACTAAACTCTATACCTTCGATAATAATATCTACATCTTTCAATATTATAATTTCATTAGCACCAGGATCAAATATACCAAAACCAGTATTAGCTTTACCTGTATGTCTTTCTGCAATAGGTGTATAAATTTTTATATAGTTAGTAGAACTAGTGACCCAACTATCGAACACTATACTATCCCATATTACTTCATCATTATAACACTCTGCTACAGCTATTACTGAATCTCCTGTATTAGTTAGAGTAACATAATCATGATTGAGAGATTCTCTAAATATATTACCAGTAGTTGGTGTGGATGTACCTTGTATATTAGATAATAGAACTTGGGTACTAGTAGCATGATGTAGAGTAGCTGTACAATTTAATAACGTGTTACCGCTATATAAGTGGACAATACAACCGTCCCGTAATTCGTAGGTATTTCCAGTATGTTTGGTACAGCTAAATACTTTGGTAGAACTAGAAGTAAGATCACAAGCTAGGTTATCTGACCATAGCGATAGATGTGTATAATCTCTATCGGTCCTACCTATAGTACAAACAAATTGGATTGACATACTAACATACCGTTTAAATGGCCTATAGTTGGGTTTAAGCCGTTTGTATTAAGTTAATAGAAATATACAGAAAGAGGTTTTAGGCTAGATTTTCAAGTGTTAGCGATTCTGCTGACCACATATCGTTGGGGTTGATATAATTACTTACTGCTTCATTTAATGTATTAAAAGGTACTAGGTTTAGATATTCATTACTAGACCAATAGTATTTATTTTGATAGTTAAGAATAGCTATTACATGTTTCATAGAAAATATATTAATTCTATATGTTTTACAACCTAATAATGTTAATCCTATATAACAGGTATATGTCGACAGGTCGTCGCAATCGCCTTCTATTCTGTCGTTTATTAGGAAATTACTGTTCATAGCTTCTATAGGTCTAATATGATCTAGTAATCCATATATAGGATCTGATACCCATACGTAATGATTTATACAGAAATCGTGTACAAAATTTAGATTTTTATCATTACTTGCGAAATGAGGTACTTCTTTGGTTTTTTTGTAGAAAATTGAACATACTTTACTTACGCCGGATCTGAGTTTTAATAATAGATTGTATAGATATTTCATTTTTGTATTACCCATAAGTAGAAATATATTCTGAGTGATTATTTCTCTTTTATTATATGATAAAATAGGTTAGAAGTCCAGGTAGTTTTATTTCACGCAATATTATTGGATAGGCTTATAGGTACCAGATTCATCTATAACAAAATCTGGGTTAGTTGTATCTAATGTTAATCCTGGAAAAGTTGACAATAATTTAGTTCTTAAATCATCATTTTCTATAATCCCAATAGGATAAGTAGGATTTTTAGAATCTACCATTATTTGTTTTGTAATAGTATAATAATTATTGGGTTCATTACCTAATACTCTACTTACAGCATCAGTATATTGTTTTAGTGACCCACCACTAGGATGTCCAGAAGCGTGTAAAGCTACATGTTCGGATGTTACCATTTCTCTCTTAACTATAGCACAAAATCTACCAGGTAATACAGGTATCTTTAATTCTTCCATAACAAATGGGAATTGAGGTTGATCTCTCATTTTCATAGGTTTATCACAAGCAGATTCTATATAATTACACCAATACTGCCATCTTTCTCCTACTTGTTTTCTTATATTACTAGGTATAGCTATAAGTCCTGTATTAACTCTTATAGGATTATTATATTGTTTAATTAACTCTATATAATTATTATATCCTTTACTATCACCTTTAGCAAAATAATGTTTAGCAGCTATATGAAATCGAGCTTCACTAACAGCACCAATAGCTTCATCAGATTCCCAATCTCCATGTTGTAGCATAAAGATATCACTATCTAAGTATACATACTTATCTGCTACTGGTAATAGATCTCCTACTAATAACTCTGTTTTAAATCTTTTTGGATCAAGATGAGATTCTGGAATTCTGTAAAACCATATAGATCTATTTACAGATGCTCCTGATAATATAAGTTTATGTGCCCAGTCTATTCTTTTACAATTTGCCATAGTGAAAAAACATAGGTTCATATATCTATACCTCTCGTTACTAAAATGTTTTTTTCTTTAAACAATGATGTTGCCCTTATTGTACATTAAACCCTTTCCCAAATCTATAAAGAGTTATACTACTTACTTTTGGATACTTCTTTCCTTCTAATGTTACTGTGTTAGTATTACAGCTATTACCTAAAACTCTATAGATTTTACCTTTATACTTAACTAAGTCATTCCTTTGATAAGTATATCTTTTTTGTTTCTTTATCTTCCTACCCCCTTTAGCGATTTTCTCTCCTCTATACCTTCTTAGGTTTTCTCCATTCTTATTTTTATTCCTAGTACGTCTCCCGTTATTAAGTTCATTAGCATTTACTTTTTCTCCAGTCCTTATATCTATATATTTGGTATCTACAAAAGTTTCTAGTTCTCGGTTATTCCTTCTAACTTGTTTATAAGTTATAGGTATAGATCTAATTTGGAAACTACCTCCAGAGATTATAAAAGCGTCGTTATAATGTGTTTTCTCTAATCCTAATTCTATTCTTTTGCTTTTAGTTATATAGCCGTAGGTACAATCACATACCAAGGCATTAACTAATCTCCATCTAACGATACTCATATAAGTTTCGGCTTTATATTGTTGGAGTTTAGGTTTAGTTATTTGCCATATATATAAAAATTTACCTTTCTTATGGTTTCCTAATGTATGACATTGAGTACATAAGGTAATCAAGTTATCTGGTTTATCGGTACCTCCGTTCTCTTGGTATACTATATGGTGTACTTGTAAGATTGGTTTTGGATCTTTATTTTTACAACTTGGATTCTGGCACTTATAATCGTCTCTAAAGAAAACATAAGATCTAGTATTCTGAAATCCGTATTGTTCTCCTTCTTGATATTCTTTACCTGAGATATTAGGATTGTTGATTTTCTGGATATCGAAGTTAGCTACTTCTAATATTACTTTTGTGATAGGAAGTATCTTTTTAAGTTTCTCGACAAATCGGATATGCGAGTCTAACTTATGGAATATACTAGGAGCTAACCATCCTTTACCTTTCTTCCTTCTATTTCTACATTTCCTATGCCTTAGTTTCTTTCTTCTGTTTTGTCTATATACAGCTCTTTCTGCTAATCGTTTAGATACATTCGGTAATAGATTTACTGTACCAGAGATTAGTTCTTTCTTATCGGTTACAGCACTAAATCCGATATTCTGGTACCCAGGATCTATACCTAAAGTTATTGGCTGAGTATAAGTCGTTGTTACATATAGTAGTTGTATTGTGAATGGTTTCGTAGTCTTGACTTTTGCTTTCTTATTTTTCAATAAGATTCGTGCCTTTGCATTATTTGTAGGCATCAAAGGCTCATTATTTATACTTATTACATATACCATAATATATCCTTTCGGATTAAGAACACATCTTACGATGGTTGGTTCACTTCGCTAATGTTAAATAAGGTTTTTGATAACAACACTTCTCCTACCATCAGAGATGTTTAATCGTTATCCTTAGAGCCTGGAACTAGTGAAGTATTCCAAGGTAACTATATCATTCTTATTTAACGTAGTTATATAAAATATAACTGAAGCTAAATACCCAAATAACCTAAGTTATTTACTACTTTTGGTAGTTGGTTGGTACCTATCTATTAACATAATATGTTCAACACAAATAACTTGATTTAATTCTAAACAAAACCAACTAGTTTTTACTACTTTATCACAAATAGAGCACAAACTCCAATCATCTAATTTAATGTATATATTATCATCCTTGTCCCTTACAGATTCATCATCTATGCAATATATAGTATAGACCATATCAACCTCCTAATATAACAGTAACCCATTTCTCAGGGTCAAATTCTTTTCTAGCTCTCTCTTTAGCGGCTTCACCTTTTTTAGAAAGATCTCTGCCATTCACACTCTTTAATACCTCTATATACTGATCATGGGTATCACATAGCCATCCAGTATCATTAGTTACTCTATCTTTAGCGCCGTCTCTATTATCAGCTATTATTGGTAATCCTACAGCCATTGCTTCTACTATGACTCTAGGGCCCTGGTCTGTATATCCTTCTGGTAATGGGTACCAAAATAAAGTACCTCTCTTTAAGAACTCTGGTACAAGTACTTCATTAATGCCTAATCTATTTACTCCTGGTATAGTTGTATCTAAGAAACTAGGTGCCGGCATAAAACTAAATTTACATTTAGGATCATTTTCTCTTATTTTAGCTATCATACTATTTAGTTCTTTAGGATATTTCTTATCTCCTTGGGAAGAGTGTCTTACTAAGTGCAATGTCTTATTAAGCGATCCTAAATTTATATTTAGAAAAGGTTCTAAATCTACTGGAGGAGCTAATATAGCTGTTTTAGCAGTAGGTAATTTAGTTATAAACTCTTTTTGCATAGTACTACTCAAGAATATATATTGATCCCAATTTTTGCTCCAATCTATTTCTGTTACTTTACCTAACTTATAATTAAGGATCATTATTTTTTTATTAGCTTGTATATTCTTAAATATATTATATTTTTCCTCATTAAATCCATATACAGTATCATTAGTATAGAACATTAATATATCACAAGGGCTAGTTAATTGATCTGTTACCTCTACTTTAGGGATAGCATTTCTAAAATCATTAGTTACTCCTTTAGTAGGTACTAACAATACTTTATATCCCTCTTTTATCATCCTATTCATTATCCATATAGCAGATTTTTCTCCTCCACCAAAAGAATGTGCACCGCATACCATCTTAAATATTTTACTATTATCTTTTACTATATTAGTAGTAGGTATGGGAGATGCGGGTTCAAAAGTATTTCCTCTAATTACCTCAAACTCTTTATCCCCTTTTATAGGTTCCTTTTCCTCTTCCATTATAGATTTATCTTCCGCTATAATTATAAGATTATCTTCTTTTTCTTCTAGTATAGTTTCATTAGCAATATTTCCTGGTTTAGTTAATCTACCACCTACATAATAACTCTCAAATGCTTCTATAACATTATCTATAGTAATCATATCTAAACATTTAGGATGACCTGATTTTGTTCTATTAGTACATCCTTCTACACTAGTTCGCCAACAGGATTTAGTTATATCTGTATGTTTAGAACACATCATAGAGCCTTGATTATGTAAATATCTGTGATAATTATATGCTTCAAAAGATACAGGCTCTCTAGCTCCCGCTACTACTATACAAGGCTTCTGGAAAGCTCCCATTAAATGCATTAGGAATGATACTAGTGATAAACCTCCTTGAGCGTGATAACATAACTTAAATAAGTCTCTTATACCTGTTTCTGGATGTTCTGTTTTACCTGTAAAATCTATAATATTTTTACCTTGTAATTTTGGTATATTATGTTCTTTTAATCCTATTTGTACAAAAGTTATATCAGGAAAAGATTCTACTACTTTTTGCCATCTATCATAAGGCCAAATTTTGCTAGTAAATTGATTCCTTGTGCCTGGAGATATTATCCAATAATGCCCATCTATAAAAGGCGATTTATCTTTTTCCTCTTGAGATAGATGTACATCTCCTCTTATAGCCCCCTGTCTTATATTAATATTAAGTTTTTCCTCTATAGATAATCTATATGCATTACACATATGCAAGCCAGAAGTCTGAGATCCGTTTACACCAATACCCGTACCAACTTTTATGATGATGTCAGCGGAATCGAATGTAGATACGTATGGGTTATTGTCCCACATCCTCATATAGTTAGTAACTGGTTTTATATCGTATTTATCGTTGTATGAGTTCTTAAGGTCTCTTATTGCACTCGTCATACAGAGTGTATCACCTGCTGCCTGTCCATTGTGTAATTCTAGTTTCAGTTTCGCCATACTACCTCCATTTATCCGTTTGGGGTATTTTACCAGGATTAACCTGTTTTTCTGCAATATCTAACTTTAAGTGTTCCATAGATGCTATCATATCGTTTTTAGGAAAATTAGAACTTTCCCATACATGGCAGAGTTTTTCTTTACCCTCTTGATTAGCGATATAGGTTGCTGTTATAAGCCATTTACCAGATTCCATAGCTGATTGTAATATTTTAGCTGTTTCTTGGCTTACCTTTATAGTAGTATCTATTAATGGTACTTTTTTTGTTATAGGTATAAGATTTTCAGGTCTTTTAGGTATTATTAGTTCTGGTTTATTAGGTACTATAATATCGGTATCATCTAAAGATGGTATATTATTACCTATTTCGGGAGTTTCATCGTTATATATAACATTATCCACATCTATTTCCTCAAATCCAGGTTCTATTTCTAGTATAGTATTTACTGAGTCAACAACTTTAAAAGCTTCTGGTCTCCAAAAATCATCAAATATGAATTCTACTCTAGATCCAAAAGGATTCCATGTAACTTTATATCTTTTATCTAGGGTTTCACTAAAATAAGTAGCCCTATCTCCCCATACTACTATAGGAGTAGTACAAAGAGTAGCTAAATGCATAACTCCCGAACTTTGTCCTATAACTACTTTACTACCAGCTATATAATTAGTTAGTTTTTCTAATTCTATACCTCTTAAATCTTCTGTATTTGTTATATGTAAATCATTACTAGTACCTATACTAGCACCTTTACCTTGTAGATTTTGGACTATAAGTTCCCATAATTCTACTGGATAGTTTTTATTACCACCTTTACTAATAGCTCTAGCGTGTATAAGATAATCATACTCATATATAGGATTATTACCTAATCGTATAAAAGATTGATCTGGTACTCTATACTGCTTAAAGGGTTTTATATGTGTTGTAACATCTAGAGGTAAATTATAATCTATTGTACTAATATCTTTCCAATCAAGTGCCCTTTTTGGATGGGTATGTGGTATAAATTCAGCAAAATCTTTGTATAGGAATTCCATATCAGGGAAACTACATACATAAACCTTATCATATTCTTGAGATTTGGCTCTACAGAATCCTTGCCATGTAAGTAGTTCCCAACCAAATTCACCCACCCACGGACCAAAATAAGCAATTTTACTCATAGAATTTCCTCCATTAATTCTTTTAATATAATGTTTCTAGCTGAATTATTAAATTCAATGTTAAATAATTCTGATTTTAGTATATACCACATTATAGGATGAGATGTTTCTTTTAACTTTTTTATTCTATCAAGTACTTCTATAACATCTCCCTTTAGTACAGTAGTTGGTATTTTAACATTACATCTATAAGCATCAAAAAACCAACTAGGTACTTCATCGTAATTATCTGTTCTAAGTTCAATTAAATCTTTTTCATATGATTGTTTTAGACAATCAAGTTTCTCTAATTGTATTTTTGTATAACCCGTTATTTCTAACCAAGATCCGTCAGCTGGTACCCTCATATTAAACCCTGTTATGTAAACTGCTGATCGAATGTCTGGATGTCTGCGTATCTCTAACATAAAATTTCCTCCTAAATATATAATACACTTTTTACCAGATTTGTTAAATTTTGGAATCTCTTTCGGATAGTATTGGATCATTTATAGGCCAAAAGATATTTAGCTCTGGATCGTTCCAAAGTATAGTAAATTGAGATTCTCGATTATATTGCGTATTTTGTTTATAGTGGAAAATAGCTATATCTGTTAGTACTAGATGTCCATTACCGAATTTAGGAGGTATAAGCACTTGTAGGTGATTTCTGTCCGAGAGAGTAAATGAACACCATTTTTTATATTGTTTAGATTCTGGATCATTATTTACAACCACTAGATAGAAACTGCCATATAAACAAGATACTAATTTATAAGTATCATTGTTACCGTGTATACCACGTAATACATTTTTGTAAGATGTAGAAATATCATCCTGCAAAAATTCAACACCTAACTCTTTATACAACTCCTTGTTGTATAATTCTACATAAATTCCTCTAAAATCTTCAAAAATGGTAGGTGGTGTTATTAATAATACACCTTCTAACGCTGTTTTTTCTATTTGCATATAATTCAACTATCCCCCTTATTGTAATGATCCTGGGCTTTACTTGCAATCGCACACAACGACATTATTATCATAGAAACAACCGATCCTACTATTAATCCTACTATTAATCCTACTATTAATCCTATCCAAAACAACTAACTCATCTCCCTTGCAAATAATAAGCTGTAGTTTTCTTTAATCCTTTTTCGAAACTAGTACTAGCTTTAAATCCTAAAATGCTTTTAGCTCTACTGGTATCAATAACTCTCTTAAATATAGTCATAGGTTTACTACTATCATATAGTATTTTACCTTTAAAGTTAGTTAATTTAGAGATAAGATTAACTGCTTCATCTATAGTATATGTATTACCAGAAGCTATATTATATACATCAAAATCTAGTAAATCCTCTAGAGCTAATAAAGTACCCTTAACAAAATCATCAATATATATAAAGTCCCTACCTACAGTTGGTAAGCCCCATACAGTTACTTCTTCTTGTTCTATAAACTTTCTTATAAGAGCTGGTAGTACATGTGATCTATCTAAATCAAAATTACAATAAGGGCCATATATATTACTAGGTCTAATAATAAGTACTTGCATACCGTATTTTTTATGATAAAATTCCGCTAATTTCTCAGTATACCTTTTCATCCAACCTACACCAAAATATATATCAGCCGGATCTCTTTCAAATCCCATATCCTCAGTTACTGCTATATCTGTTTCGGGATATACGGCGGAACTACTTATAAATACAAACTTCTCTACACCGCTACTAGCGGCATTATGTAATAAATTAGAATTTAATTGGATATTTGGTAATATTTGAGCTGCTGGATTATCTACTATTTCTTTAGCTCCTGATGTATGAGCTGCACAATGTATAATATAATCTATATCATCAGGTATACTATCATCCCTTAGATCGCTTATATATTCTATGAGATTAGGATGCGGTTTTAATAAACTTGATTTTTTAGGTTCCATAGATGTAGCATAAACAGTAGAATCTCTATTGAGTAATTCATTTACAAAATTTACACCTAAAAAACCTGTCCTACCGCCAGTTACAAGTATATTTTTTCCTTTAAACACTATTTACCCCCCAATATTTGCTCAACTAGGTCACATAAGATATGTCCTATTAATATGTGTGTCTCTTGTATTCTTGGTGTATCGTTACTAGGCGCATCTATACGAATATTTACTATATCTGCTAAATTACCACCATCACTACCGGTTAATCCAATAGTTATCATACCCATTTCATTTGCTTTAACTATACCATTTATAACATTCTGGGAATTACCACTAGTACTAATACCAATAACTACATCATCTTTCTTACCATAAGCTTCTATTTGTCTTTCAAATATAAAATCTCCACCACTATCATTAACAATAGCGGTCAATATAGAAGTGTTAGTAGTGAGAGCTATTGCGTCTAAAGGTGGTCTATTGTTAGATTTCCTAAGAATACATACAAACTCACCAGCTATATGTTGAGCATCTGCAGCTGATCCTCCATTACCAAATAATATTAATTTATTCCCCTTTGAGAAAGCGTCTGCTATTAAGTTAGCGCAACCTAATAGTTTTAAGGGTAATGTTTCTACTATAATACTAGCAATAGTAGAGTTTGTTAATAATTGATTTCTAACTGATTCTACTAATTTATCATGCAATTTTTCTTTTGTTGGATCTTCTATTATTTCCAAAATCTATATTTCACTCCTTCACTATAATACGGTTAAAACTGCCTATAGTTGGTTTTAAGCCTCTTCTAAAGAGTTTATAGGTATTTATACGTAAACTCCAATAAATTCTTAACATGTATATCAGCACTAGGTACAAATTTATCTTTTTCTGATGTATAATCTAACTCTACATGAACTGTTTTACAACCAGCTAATTTACCGGCTATAATGTCACCTTCAGTATCTCCTATCATAAAGTCTTCAGAAGTATCTACTAAACCGGAACTATTATTATCAAAATAAAAATCCAAAATTGCTTGAGCTTTTGCTTCCGCTCTAGCTTGATCATCTTCTTTAACTCCATATATAGTAGATACAGTAATCTCTTCTCCTCCGGCGTCTATTATATCTTGATTCATTCTATCATGTATCTTATCTACTTTCTCTATAGTAACTAATCCCTCACTTATACAATTTTGGGATGTTACTATATGTATTTTATATCCCATTTTTTGGATTTTCACTATAGCTTCTAAAGATCCTTCAAACCAAATGAAATCTTCAGGTGTTAATGTATAATAAGGTCCATCTAGTTTGGAACGATTATTATGATTAATTACTCCGTCTCTATCCAAATTGATAACTATCATATAATATCCTCCTATTTTAATTTGAAAATCTTGTTTTCCACATAGTATTTATATAACAATTTTCTAATCCACATAAATACTTTATTAGGTGGTATAATTTTGATTAACGATAAAAATAATTTATACAAAGGATTGGGTAGTTTAGCTATAAAAGCACCTAGTAAATAAACATTAAACCTTATATCTTTCTCTTTTTTAGAGAAACTAGTTAAAACAGATCTTTCATTACAACCACTCATATCTCCTTGATAATCAGTAGTATCTAAAATATTATGTTCTACAGTATATTTATATAAAGTAGTTCCTTCCATAGGTACTGTTGTTGTATAATTTGGATAAGTGACTTTACCTTCTCTACTATACTTTATAGTATCTAAATCATCCTGTAAAGTTGATTCGGGTATAGCTAACATATAATTAACCCAAGTATTGATGCCATAAGATTTAATTAATTTTAATTTATCTATTAAATTATCCGTAATCATTCTTCTTTTTAAAACTGTTTCTCTTATATATCTAGAGGTACTATCAACTGAAAGATGTACAGAATAGCACCCCATTTTCTTAAGTACGCTTAACAAATCATCATTAACTGTATCTAACCTTAAATAACAATTAAACGGTATTTTTATATAAGTAGAGTAAAGATCGCAAAGTTCTAATAACCAATCATCTACTTTAGTAACAAAACAATCATCTCCAAATTTTATAAAATCCATTCTATATCTATCTTTTACTGTTAACATTTCATTAATAAGAGTATTTACGGGAAATTTTCTTACTACAGAACCTTTTCCTTTGTAAAGATTATGATAATAATCATTACAACAATAAGTACATTGGAAAGGACATCCCCTACTTGTATAAAATGTTTTCTTAGGTAATTTACTAAGTGATGTACTAGATAATATAAGATCTCTATCGGCGGGTGGTAATTCTGATAAATTAATTAAGTTACGTACTGGATTATTACTAACTGGAGTAATTAAATTAGGGATATCATCAAATGATTCGCCTTTTTCTATACAAATAAGAAAATCTCTAAAAGCATATTCGCCTTCACCTATACAATATACATCCATACCACTTTCTGAAAAAGTATTAGGTGAAAAGGTAGCTTGTGGTCCTCCTAGTATAGATATAAAGTTATGTATCTTTTTAGCTTCTTTATTTAACTCTACTGCTTTTTGAAATCCTATTATATTTATAGAGTAAGCAACTATATCTGGTTTTAGTTCAGAAACCGTAGTGAGTAAATCTAAATTACAAAAAGGTTCTTTAGTTAAGGTACAAAAATAAGTAGTATGTCCTAGTTGTTTTGCTATGGAGGATAGGTAAGCTACAGCTACGTGATCAGCATAACTAAGATCATGTATTGCAAAAAGTATTTTCATTTGAAATAATCCTTTTTTAGTTTGAATTCCTCAGCATGTTCAGTGAACCATATCCAAGTTTTTAATAATCCCTCTTTAAGAGTTGTATTAGGTTCATATCCTAATTTTTCTTTTGCTAAAGTGATGTCCATTACTCTTTTTGAATAGCCAGAAGATTTAGTAGTATCAAATTCATAATTAAAAGGCGTAATTTCATTTAAAGTTTGCACTAATTCTCTAATAGTATAACCATTACCAGATCCTAAATTATAGTATCTAGATTCTGTCCCGTAATATAAAGCTTGTATAATACCTTCAGCTACATCTCTACAATAAGCAAAATCTCTTATAGCTCTACCATCTCCCCATATAACTATAGGATCTATTTTTAATTTATCTTTATAAAAAATTCTATATATTAAGGATGGAATAACCATAGCACTATTAGGATCAAAACTATCTCTCGGCCCATATACATTACATAATCTAACAATAGCAAAATTATCTAAGTTATATTGTTCTTTATAAGCTTTTACTTGCATCTCGGCCATACGTTTAGCCCAACCAGGATAAGAATCCATAGGTTGTTCATTATCTAATACTTTACTCTCTTTAAATATTTCCGCATCACTATAAGCACCTATAGAACTAGTATATACTATTTTTTGTACTTTATTTAATCTACAAGCTTCTAATATATTAGTATTCATTTGTAATAGTGGTACGAAAAAGGAAGCTGGTTTTGTTTTAGTAACTTCTATAGATCCTTTTATACCAGCTATATGGAATACAAAATCTATATCTTTAGTAACTTTTTTACAGAGATTAAAATCAGTAAGATCACCTTTAATACATTCTACTCCATCTATTTTAATATTATCTAGAGAAATACTAGTAATTTTAGCGTTAGTATCTTTAAGAATATCAATAACTTGATACCCTATCATACCTGTACCACCAGTTATTAATATATTTTTATTTTCAAAAGATTTTAGGATTTCTGATTTCATACCCACCTTCCTTTCGGGCCTTGTGACTCGGTTAATATATTAGTATCTATATATGGTTCTAAAATTGCAGATCTTTTGAATTCAGTATGTATATTAAACATAGGCCAAAGTCTTTTTAATGTAATCTCCCTATCTATGATATGATATGCTGCATATAATGATTTTGTAGTATCACATCTAAATACGTGTTCTACTGTATATATGTCACTTAGCTTAGTTATACCGCCGTCCTCTATAACTCGTAAACATAAATCTACATCAAAATATATAGCTATAAAATTTATATCGGCTCCTCCTAAATACTTATAATAACTACTATACATTAGAAATCCTGCAGGCATTACAACATCTTCCGTAGTAGCTCCTCTTGGAAAATGGATTGCTTTATCATATGTTTTTATCCTATCTTTAGCATTTGAACATCTTAATCGACAAGATAACATTAATTTTTCTGCATTATAGGATAAGAAATTTGTATAGAGAGTATCTAAAGGATTGGGAGATTCAAAAAACATATCGTCGCCTATATGTATTATACATTCTCCTGAAGCATTTCTAGCAGCTATTTCTATACATTGTACAGGTTTAACATGTGATTCTATAAAAGAGAAATTATCTGGTAATTGAAAATCTGGTCTATTTGGTCCTACAAATATAACTTCAAATGGAATCTGATTATCACCTATACTTCTATACCAGTCTAACCATAAATTGGGCCTAGCAGC
>Ga0315293_10001019_pt1 | contig 26963 bp, 25 predicted proteins | sample YL17G13_20_MG_FD_203071 | JGI IMG/M metagenome (GOLD analysis project Ga0315293, IMG submission 203071) | Sediment microbial communities from Yellowstone Lake, YNP, Wyoming, USA - YL17G13_20 | ecosystem: Environmental > Aquatic > Freshwater > Lake > Sediment | place: USA: Wyoming | collected...
CAGTCTTCTTCTCTGCGAGGCTCATCCGCCCTCTGCGTCCTCTGCGTACCGTCTTTTGAATCAATCTGTTACGGTCCTGTGACGTCCTGCGACAATTCGTTGTCGTACAGAACGCCCTTAGGGCCTAATGCTGTTGGATCAGTAGAAGGCACGGGGGGCGCGCAACGGAGGAGCGGTAGAAGAGCAATTGCTGGAAGAGCCGAGGCAAGGAACGCACGTTGCTTGATGAGTGGTACTCCAAGGAGGCAGTGTTGATCGACGGATGCGAAATGTTCGAATCCACATCAAAATACCGTGTTGCACCGACATCCGGCCAGAAGGTCGGCAGCATCGAGCGGACCGGCGCAGGTCAAGCGGTGGTGGTTTCCGGCAGCATCCCTGCCGGGGTGTGCTTCGTGCAGTTGCGAACAGGGTCCCACGTTCGCGTGAAGGCCGTTCGCATCGTGCGATAGTCTCGCTGCGGCCAGGTGGAATCGCTGACTCGCGAAGTCGGCACACAGCCGTGGGCCGCGCCCCAGACTATTTTCCTACTGAGTCGCCAGAGAGGTCGAATGCCTGCGGTCCCAATCGGCGGTCGCGTGTTCGCACCGCCAAACGACGGCTTCTGCCAGGAGATGCTGGATGACAACATCCACAAGCGTTCCCCCCCAATTGACCGAGACAGAGCGCCGCGCACTCGACGAAGTCAAGCGGCGCGTTCGTGCACTGTTCTCTGTTCGTGAGTTTGTGCTCTTCGGCTCGAGAGCCCGAGGAGATTCGCGAGCCGACTCCGACATCGATCTGCTTATCATCACCAGAGATGCCCTTGACTGGAAAGAGACCGATCGGGTAATCGGCGAGGCGTTCGAGGCCAACTTGGCATTCGGAACCCTCTTCACCGTGCACGTGGTGGCCCAAACAGACTGGGAAAACGGGCTGTGGACCGGGTTGGCGCTGAAGCAGAACATCGAGGCGGACGGGATCGTCGTATGAACGCTGAGCAGCGAGACATCCTGGTCAAACTGTGGCTTGAGAAGTCCGAGGCAGTTCTGAACGACGCACGGTTGCTGTTCCTGAATGGTCGTCTCGCATCCTGCGTCAATCGCCTGTACTACACGGTGTTCTATGCGGCCGGCGCGGTGCTGATCTCTCGCGGGAAGCAGTACGGCAGGCACTCCGCAGTCCGGTCCGCAGTACACCGCGACTTCGTCAACACGGGATTGCTCGACAAAGAGTTGGGTCGTATGTACGACGTGCTGCTCAGTCGTCGGGAACAGTCGGACTACCAACCGTCGTTGGAGTTCTCGGCAGACGAGGTCGAGGTCTATTTGGCCAAGGCCGACGAGATGGTCGGAGCGTTCCGGAAGATGCTTGTGCCCTGACGCACTCCCTCGCCTACTCCACAACCGCCCGCCTAGCCGTAAATGGCCAGACGGTCTTCAACATAGACCCCCTGAAGTGAGGTGAGTATGGTCAAGGTTGTGGATGCGCATCCGGACGAAGGATACAAACTGGCCGTGCGACTGGACAACGGCAAGAGCGGGTCTTTCGATGTCTCACCATTCATTGATAAAGGGATCTTTCGAGAACTGAAGGACAAGGAGTATTTCCGACAAGTCGTCGTAAGGGGGCGGTCAATCTGCTGGCCCCATAATCAAGACTTCTGCGCCGATACCATCGACGCGCTCATGGAGGTATCGAGCCGATAGGACCAATTCTGCTGGGACGACGCGCTTACCATGCGCGACAACGTCCGAAGCGTTCGCCAGATCCGGTAAGGCCGTCCCACCAAACCAGCCCCGCAGACAAATCCGAACTCTCCGACCCGGAAGCCCCACATCCCATCCAGGCGATTGTCGAGATTTTCCCACATTTGCGGCCAGGATTGGGTAGATTATAGGTATGGGCTCCTCGACACGGACCCGGACAGCCCAAACACAACCTATATTTGAGGCATCATGGATTCAGCACAACATATAGGGGTCGACGACCTGATCGGTCGGCACTTTGACGCGGCCTGCACGATCTACCAGATCTGCGAGGAGCTGTCTTTACCCGACAGCGATGCCCGCCTCTATACCTACATCCACGTCAAAGCCAATGAGTTCGGCATGCGGCTGGATGAGACCTGGCAGAGCGACTACTCGACCGAGATCGACGCGCTCAAAACCATGCTGGGCGCCCAGACGTGGGAGAACTCCACGCGCGAAGATGCCCCTCCCAAGCAGCGTGGCGTTGTCGATGCCATTGTTGGGATTGCCGACGACACCCGCAAGACTGAGTCGCGGCTGCGCGATGAGCACGGCATGGAGCGGCGCATCGATTCGGAGCTCTCCGTTCGCCTGCGCTTCCACACCGACTCGAAATTCCGCGAAGAGAAGCTGCGCGTATATGCCAACCTGATCCGTCCCGCGCTGGCATACCGATAGTCTCGGCACGCCATCTTCTCTCCTCCCCCCCGGTCTTCTCCGCGCCTCCGCGTCTCTGCGCGAGACCTTCTTCGCTTCTTTTGGCAATCAGGAGACGAGCGTTCTCGCGCGGAGGCGCGGAGGGGATCGGATGGGTGGCGTCGGTTGGATTCCCGGAGCCGTCGCAGCTCAACGTCGGCGTGCCCCGAGACGCCACGGCAGCATCGCTGCCCTCACGCCTCCGGCGCCGAAAACACGCACACCCCGTTGTGACCCCCGAACGCAAACGAGTTGCTCATGACGTGGCGGAGAGGCGCCGTGCGGGGCTTGGCGGGCACAAAGTCCAGGTCAAAGCCCAGGTCCGGCGCCGTGAGGTTGGCGGTGGGTGGGATGGCGCCCTCGACGAGCGCCTTGCAGCAGATGACAGCCTCGACTCCGGCCGCAGCAGACAGACAATGCCCGGTCATTGACTTTGTGGAAGAGACAGGGATCCTCGTTGCGCGCTCGCCGAACACCTGCTTGATTGCGCCTACCTCCGCAGCGTCGTTCTGGGGCGTGGACGTGCCGTGCGCGTTGATGTAGTCGATGTCGCGAGGCTGGATGCCCGCATTGACAAGAGCAACCAGCATGCTGCGCGCCATGCCCGTGCCGGAAGGCTCCGGCGACAGGATGTTGAACGCCTCGGATGTAATGCCGGGCATCGCCATGCGCGCGTACACGCGCGCACCCCGCATCCGCGCGTGCTCCGGAGATTCCACGAGCATGAAGCCGCCACCCTCGCCCATCACAAAGCCGTTGCGGTCTTTGTCGAAGGGCCGCGACGCATGCGCCGGGTCGTGGCGGCTCTCGGAGAGTGCCAGCAGCGAGCAGAATCCGTTCATGTCAAGGTAGTTGAGCGTCGAGTCGGCGCTTCCGGCCACTACCACATCGCACTGGCCCGACAGCACGAGCATGCACGCCGAGTGCAACGCATAGGCTCCGGAGGCGCACGCCGTGCTCACCACCCACGATGGACCGCTCAGCTTGTGGCGCAGACTGATCCAGGCTGCGGGCGCGCTGGCCATATTGCGTAAGATGCGGTGCTCGTCAACGGCCGCGGGATCTCTCGGCGCATAGCCGGTGCCGGTTGCGCCAACCACCACGCCCACACGAGACCGGTCTGTCTTGTCAAGCACCAGGCCTGCATCGGCAAGGGCCATGTCGGCCACCACAATGTTCATCATAGTGGTGCGGGTCATCTGCCGGCGGTTGCGCGTCATGATTGACTTTGCGAAGAGTTCGTCGGCGCCATCGGGAAGCTGCACGCCGAAGTCGGAGGCGAGCCCCTGCGGATCGAAGAGGGTGAGGCGCTTGGCAGGGCATTGGCCCCGAAGGAGTCCGTCCCACGACGATTCGAGGTCCAGGCCCAGTCCGGTCATGAGGCCCATGCCGGTGATAGCGACGTGAAGAGGTGTCATGCCGTCACCATCTGGAGTCGGGATCGACCGGACCCCGCAGAAGCCCCATTGGCGGAGCGATTGCGGGAATAGAGATCCACCACGACAACGACTTCCGCAGCATCCAGACTGAGAATCCGCGCCTCGACCCGATCCAGACGGTGTTCGCGCATGGGCGTCCTATCCACGATGAGCCGAGGTGCATCGCCCGATTGTCCAAGGAGAAGCTCGCAATCGGGGTAGTTGTACGGAACACCTATCGCCTTGAAAAAAGCCTCCTTACAGCAAAATGCCGCGCAAAGGCCCTGCTCTGGATGGCGGAGGGCTCGGCAGTGCTCGATCTCCCGGCGACTGAAAACGAACGGCATTGGCCAATCGGGGTCGTCTGCCATGTGACGGAAGCGCGCAGGGGTCTCGGCATCGATGCCGCATGCGCAGAGGCCAGGCACGGCGCTACGCATCCATGTTGACGATGTTGTCGCCATGTTCCACGAGCATCCGTGTGAGACTCACGACATTGCCAATGGTGTTGGCAGGTCGCTTCATCAGGTGGCGGCCCAATGTCTTAAGCTCGATTGTGAGGCCGTATTTCTTGCGGATGGTCTCGAGCAGAGAGAGGAGCATGAGCGAATCGCCCTGCAACTCGGACACGATGTTCGTACTATCGGTGAGCGTCTGCTTGTCGACATCGCATTCTTCGGAGAAGTAGTCGAGGACGATACTGCGGATTTCAAGGATCTGTGCTTCGGTGAGAGAACTCATTGGTGCCTGGTGTATCCCGGATGTGTTCGGCGTGGGTGGTGGTGCTGTGCGGTGTTGCTTCAATAATATAAAACAGGCGAGGTATGCGCCCTGTCGTCGGAGCGGTCGAGACGAGACCGCAAGGTATTTTCCTCTCTCTGTGCTCCCGGGACAAGAGACCGGCGCAGGTGTCCATGGAAACCGCGTCCAGCCGGGATTCGCAGATGGTGTCTCCTGGAAAGGCACGACCCCGACCCCGCCACCATGGCCACAACAAAGCGCAAAGTCCTGCTCATCAACCCGAACGTGTGTGTGACGTCATACCCGGCGCCGCCCGCGGGGCTGTGCATCCTCGCCGAACTCACGTCGCCGCAGCTTCTTTGCACGACGTTCGCATTGCGCAAAGTGCAGAGCCTCCAGGAACCAATGTGTCGCATACAGCCGCTCCTCCCACGCGAAGCGTGCACGCCGCTCCCACTTCGAGGAGGTCGCTGAGGCGCCATGACCACGACTCGTCCATCAACAAACCGACAACTCCTCACGGGCAACGCAGCCGTGGCCCGCGGGGCGCGCGAGGCGGGCATCCGTGCAGCCTTCTCCTACCCCGGAACGCCGGCCACCGAGATTCTGCAGAGTCTCCTCGGTATCGACGGCATCGTGGCCGAGTGGTCGGTGAACGAGAAAATCGCACTGGAGTGCGCGTTGGGCGTGTCGCTATGCGGCGGCCGGGCACTCGTGTCGATGAAGCAGGTGGGGCTCAACGTGGCGGCCGATCCGCTCTTCTCCGTGGCATACACCGGCTGCACGGGCGGGCTGGTGATCGTGGTCGTGGACGATCCGGGCATGCACTCGTCGCAGAATTGCCAGGACAGCCGGCACTATGCGCGGGCTGCTCGTCTGCCCATGCTGGAGCCCTCCGACAGTCACGAGGCATATCAGTTTGTCAAGAAGGCTTTCGACCTCAGCGAGCGGTTCGCCTCGCCGGTACTGGTGCGGCTGACCACCGGCGTGTCGCATGCCAGGTCGGTGGTTGCGCCGGGGGAGATACCCGAGGCGGCTGCACCGGTCGGATTCGGACGAGACCGGCAGCGGTTCGTGCTCATCCCGCCGTTTGTCGAGAATCGACCGCGCGAAATCGACGATCGTCTCCAGGCAATTGCATCGGACGCGGAGGCCGGTGCGTTCTCGCGCATGGAGAATGGCACGACCGACGAGGGCATCATCACCACCGGCATTGCATACCAGTACTGCAAGGAGGCGGCTCCCGGCGCGTCAATCCTCAAACTGGGCATGGTGTATCCGCTGCCGCAGTTCCTTGTGCGCGAGTTCTGCTCCCGTGTCAAGCGCGTTCGCGTGATCGAGGAGCAGGACCCCTTCCTGGCAACCGAGATCCGCGCCATGGGCATCGCGGTTGAGGGCGGCGACGCTCTCACCTCCAACGGCGAACTCTCCGTCGACGCTGTGGCTGCCATCCTGCACGGCGCGCCCGCGCCATCATCGCACCGCGCAACACACTCCGACCGACTCCCCACCCTTTGCCCGGGATGCCCCTACCTGGGATTCTTCTCTGTTGTCAAACGCATGGACGTGGTCGTGGCCGGCGACATCGGATGCTACACGCTCTCGGTATTCCCGCCCTTTGAAGTGACCGACACCACCCTGTGCATGGGCGCGGGGCTCTCCATGGCCCAAGGCATGGGCATTGCAGATCCGGCGCAGCGGACACTGGCCATCATCGGCGACTCCACATTCTGCCACGCAGGCATTCCGACGCTGCTCAATGCCGTGTACAACAAGCGCGATCTGCGCATGGTGATTCTTGACAATGCGGCTGTGGCCATGACCGGATTGCAGCCGTCACCCTCGTCGGGGATTGGCGCCGACGGAAAGCCCGCGCCGCGCCTGGACTTTGCCGGGCTCTCTCGCAGCCTGGGAGTGCCGACGTCGCAGGTCGCCAGAATTGACGGACGCAATCTTGCGGAGTTGGAGCGCGCGATCTCGGCGATGCTTGCGCGGCCAGGGGTCTCGGTGCTGATTGTCGAGCAGCCCTGCGCTATCGTGGCATCGCGGCGTGCGCCGAGACCGGCACAACGCGTCGACCCATCGCGCTGCACCGGATGCCGCGCGTGCCTGGCGCTGGGGTGCGCGGCACTGGTTGAACGCGAGGGAACGGTTGAGATCCGTGCAGGTCGCTGCGCCGGGTGCGGCGTGTGCGCGCAGCTCTGTCCCGCCGCCGCGATCGTGGAGGGTGCCGCGTGAACACCATTCTCTTTGCCGGACTGGGTGGACAAGGCGTGGTAACCGCTGCCGACATCACGGCAGAGGCGCTCTTCCGCGCGGGCCTCGACGTCAAGACAAGCGCCATACGTGGGATGAGCCAACGCGGGGCCGAAGTGACGTGCCTGGTTCGGTACGGCGAGCGGGTGTTCTCCCCTGTGCCGGCCAAGGGGACCGTCGACATACTGGCAGCGCTCGATCGCAACGAGGCTGCAACGTGGACCGGGTGGGTGCGTCCGGCCGGATGCATTCTGCTGCTTGACGGGGCGCGGTCCCGGGCGGGCGGCAGTCAGTCCACGCCACGGACCGGCGATCCATCCGCGGATTCGGTTGCACTCCACCATGCCGGGCTCGCCGAGCTGGATCCCACCGGCCTCGACCAAGGAGCACCAGCCAATCTGTACCTGGTGGGCAGGCTCTCCCGCGAGCTTTCCGCGGACGTGCCATGCTGGCACGCGGCCATTCACGCGCGCTTTGACGGCGAATCTTGCAGCGTCAATACGCGGGCGTTCGATGCAGGTCGGGCGTAGGTACCGACTCCGTGCAATCCCGCTGCCGACCCGGACACGCCAGCCACCAAGTCGGGACCAACCGCCAACCGGGGACGGTGGCTTTTTATATACTTAGCGGCTCGCTAAGTATATAAAAAGCCACCGTCCCCGAAACCAGACGGTCGCGCGGCGTCCCTGGGCCTCGAAGACCAGGCGGTCTCAAATGACCTCCAGCCCCTTCCTGATCGCCCACAGCCCCCCAACCCGCGCGTGAAATTCGTCAATCGGCAGTCGCGACTGCATCACGCAGTTGAAGAAGTTGTACTTTGCCGGATCGTCATCAATGATGCGCGGTTTCGCCTGCTCGTAGAACACGGTTCCGGGCATAGGCGTGAGAATCGTGTAGCCGGCAAATGCGACTGCGCGTTGCCCTGCAAACTCGGCCAGGGCATCGAAGTCTGCCACGTCGTAGTCGGGTGGCACAATGTAGTTGCCCCGCACCTGAATGCCGTTGCGGTGCAGCACACCGACCGCCTCGTCGACGTTGGCGACGTCGGCATGCTTGCGGTAGGCGAGGAGTTCCTCCTGCCGGAATGACTCGAAGCCGCAAATGACAACCTTCAGGCCACCGCGCGCCAGCTTTTCGACGAGCCCCGGATTCCCCGCAATGGTGTCCATGCGCATGTCCATGATGAACTCCTTGCGTATTCCCTCGGCGATGATGCGCGTGAAGAGGGCGTCGACGAATGCGGTGTCCACCACGGTATTGGCATCGGCGAAGCGCACGATCGGGTACTCGTCAAGCTGCAACAGTTCGCCGACAATGCTCTCCACACTCCGCGTATGCACGCGGCCCCCAAACTGCGGCCATATCGAGCAGAACGTACACCGGAACGGACAGCCCAGCGAGGTGAAGAGGTAGGTTGCCGGACCCTGGCCATTGCCCACCATGTAGGTCTTGAGGTACGGCGCAACGTGGCGACGGTCGGGGGCGAGGTAGTCCGAGCCCGCCGGATCCCCCGTGTCAACAGAGCCCGCGTTCCAGCGGAGACGTCCCTCCCGCCGAACGCCGATGCCCCCGATCCCGTCAAGAGGCTGGTGCTCTTCAATGGCAGCGACGATTGCCGGGAAGGTGCGGTTGGCCATGCCTGGGCACACGACGTCGATGTCCGGGTGATCGAAGTCGCCGGGACACAGCGTAGCGTGCAAGCCACCTGCCACCGTGACAATGGTGGGGTCGATCTCCTTGACAACATGCAGAATCGTCATGGCCGCGGGAAATTCCGAAGCAATGACCGTCACACCCACCACGTCTGGCAGCCGGAGGGAAATCGCGGACCGTACGAGTGCGTCAAGGCTCGGGGCATTGGCGTCGAGGTCGTAGATGCCCTTGGTCTCCAGCAGCTCAACCTCGTGGTCTCTCACTGCCGCAGCAAGGGTGAGCAGTCCCAACGGCGGACCCACCAGACGTCGATGGATGAACCGGCGAGCATGCTCGGGCGCGTGCGCAAGAATGGCGTTATGCGGTGAGCGCGGTGGATTGACAAGAAGGATCTTCATGCGGTTGGTCTCCGCTTCGAAAGGTCGAGTGCCATCTCGCAGGCAGCACCGAGCAGTTCCCGCCGATCCACCACGCGATCGACCAGGCCGGTGCGCAGGGCTTCCTCTGCGTCAACAAGGCGCCCGGTGAGGATCATCTCCACTGCCACGGGAACGCCCACCAGCCGCGGCAGGCGTACCGTCCCCCCGCACCCGGGAATAAGCCCGTAGGAGATTTCCGGGGCAGAGAACACGGCGTTTGACGCGGCAATCCGGTGGCGGCACGCCAGGGCCAGCTCCAACCCCGCTCCCAGGCAACAGCCGGAGACCGCCGCTACTGTTGGCATAGGAAGCGCAGCAATGTCGCTGAATGCGCGCAGATTCTGCTCCATGTCGTCGGAAGCCGATCCCCCGGCCATGCGTTGCACCAGGTCGCCGATGTTGGCGCCCGAGGAGAAGTGTCGCCCGGCGCCGTGCACCACCAGTGCGCCACCGTGGAGACCGCAAAGCGGCCCCGCGCACATGCGGCGAAACGCGGCGAAGAAGGCGCCATCCATCTCGTTCTTGGGCGGGCAGGAGAGCACCAGCCGCGCCACCGGCGTCTCGTTGACAAGTTGGACTGGCGGATCGCTCACTGCTGCGTGCATACCACTCCATGCGCCGTAGTGCGCGTGTGAGAGACCGAGATGAACAGCGGGCCTCGGACCCAGGGCGCGTTGTGGCAGCCGATCATCGGCGCACCGCCGACGGCATGCGTCAGCGCCACGTCGCGTTCGGAGAGGTCCACGGGCGCTGCTTCGGCATTAAGCGACAGAGCCAATGCGACCCACGCGCGCTTGACGGCAAGGAGCCCGGCAACGGTCTGGTCAGTCGCATCCGCGAGATGAACTCTCTCGTCGACGGAGAAACACCGGTCGAGGAGTTCGGCGCGATGGTCGTGCACCTCGGAGATGCTCACCGAGGCAATCTCCCGGTGCACGCGAGGCTCATTGTCGGGACAATGACCACCCGACTGCGCCTGGCGCCGATCGCAGGAGAAGACCGCCATGTGCTCAGTGACTGCCATGCACCAACTCCAGAAAGAGGCGCGACTCCTCTGCACACGCGTCATTTTCGGGCATGCGCGTTGCGTTGTTGATCGATGCCATGGCCGCGCGAATCGACGCCGGAGAGCGGCCCTTGACCAACGAGATCAGGTAGTCGCGGGCAGCGGCAACCGGATCGTCGGCGATGCGAGCAAGACCCATGCGCCGGGCATCCTGCGTCGTCACGGTGCGACCGAGCGCGCGCAGAGATCGCAGCGAGTCGGCAGAAACGCCCAGTCGTTGCGCCTGGAATGCCTCTTCGTCAAGTGGAAGCGACGACCCGTCCGGCAATCCGGCGAACACGGCGTCGGGCGCGACAAACCGGATGTGGCACGCCAGGGCAATCTGCATCTGCTCCACAGAGCACCGTCCGCACACCGTGGCAGCCACGGGCACCGCTGCTGTGCCCAGGGACGCAGCCAGCGCGTCTGACCCCTCGACGGACCTCGCGTCACGATCGTGGACGCCCATGTCGCATATGACAACAACAATGCCGCAGACCCACTCATCCGCGAGAATGCAGCGCACCTCATCGGCGGCGCTGCGCAGGGCACGCCCCTTCGGCGGCTCAGGCAAGAGCCGGACAACGGCCACGCGGTCCTCGATAGTGCTTTGGGCGTACATGGGGTCGTGCGGGTCAACCGGGGCGTGTTGCGGAGTCCGTGTCAGGAAAGTGCGGCCAACTCCACCGGCCTAAAATACGAGATCCCCGCCTCTCGGTAATGCGCGGCAAGGGCCTGGCCGCAGGACCGTTCCGAGTCACGCGCAACCTGCGCCAATGACGCGGATGCGCCAAAGACCCCCTGAGCAACGATGTCGAGATCTCGGGCGCCGATCTCCCCGGATTGCACGAACTGCGCGCAGGTGTTGAGGAACAGCGCACGAAACATCGCGGCAAGGTCCTCACGCCGCGCGTCGCCCGGAACCCGTCCTCTCTGCGCCTCCGGCACACCGCACAGAAGCCCCTGCCCGTTCCTGCGTCCGAGAAGACCGCGCGCGAGTGCGGCATCGAGCCCGTCAAGCAGCGGCGAGTGCTCGGCGCGCACCTCCGGAGCCATGCGCGAGGCGTAGTTGCGCACCGAGTCGGCCACCACATCGATACCCACCGAGTCAATGAGGGAGAGCAGCCCGACGCCGAGAACGTCACTGGTCGTCAGCGCATCGACCAGAGGAGCAGGATACCCGTCGGCAAGCAGCCGAAACGCCTCATTCTGCACGGGCAGCAGCATCCGGTTGACGGCAAAGGCATGCGTCGGCGTCTGCACCACCGCAGAGAGTCCCCACGCGTCAACCTGGGACAGCAGCCGCACAGAGATCTCCGAGGTCTGCGCCACCACGACTTCGACAACGCCCGTCAACTCCGGCGGATAGAAGAAGTGCAGGCCCATGCAGCCGGGCCACACCTCCTGCGGCAGAATCGACGAGGAGTTGGTGCAGACGAGTGTCCCTTCGTCGATGCACGGCTGCGCGGCCCGGATCGCCGCACGCTTCGCCTCGATAAACTCGCGCCCCGACTCGATGAGCATGTCGGCACGCGGGAGAGCATCTGCGCCGAGATACGCAACGGCCGCCGAGGCAGGCCTCACGCCGGAGAGAGCGCCCCGCGCGGCCCGCCGCCGAACCCGCTCGGCCCATCGCTGCAGATCGGGGATGCGCGCTGCGTTGCCGCTGGCCAGCACCACCGAGGAACCCTGCGCCGCCAGAAAGGAGCCGATAGCGCGGGCCATCTTGCCGCTGCCAAGAAGAACGATGGAGTCGCTCACACCGAGAGTTTCCTCTCCAGGGTCTTGATGTTGACAAACTGCAGGTCCACGTCGGAGAAGCGGGCGTTCTGCGTCAGAGAGATGCCGGGGCCGCACTCGACCACGGTGCGTATCCCCATTGAGTGCAGAGACACAACCACCAGATCCCACCGGATGGGCGTGACCAGGTTGGCTGCCGCAAAGGCGAGCAGCTCCCCGGCGTCCCGCATCGCATGCTGGTCGATTGACGAGACGATGGGGCAGCGCGGCGCATGCCAGTGCAGGGCGCGCAGAAATGCCGCAAACTCCTCCTCTGCTCCGGCGAGGAATTCCGGGTGGTGGTAGGGGATGCCCAGTGCAAGCATCTCGGCCTTGATGGCGCCGCGGGCGAGTGCGGCGCCACTGACCTCGGCCAGTAGCCGACGCGGTCCGGCAACGATGGCACAGGTAGCGTTGTTGCAGTTGACAATGCGCACAGACGGGTCTGCGCGCCCTGCGATCAGCGAGCGCACCTCGTCGTGCGACAGGCCCAGGACCACCGCCATGCCCGCGTCGGTTCCGCGCGAGACCCGGGACACAATCCGGTGGGCGGTTGTGACCACCGAGAGTCCATCGTCGAAGCTCAGCGCCCCGCATGCGTGAAGCGCCGCGTAGGTGCCGAAGCTGTAGCCCGCCATGACAGTCGGCGCGATGCCGGCATCGTGGAGGATCGCCGAGACTGCGCAACTCAGCGCATACGTGTAGAGCTGCTGCGTGAGATCATCCTCTGCGGCAATGGAGCCGGCCGAGGCGAGAGCGACCAGATCCCGGCCCGCAACCACGCCGGCCGCGCGCAACATCGGCTCGGCCACGGTGCGATGCCGGGCGAGGAATGCGGCCTCCGCCCCCGACGGCGCCACGCCCATGCCGGGGAAGGCCCAGGCAATCGGGGAGAGTTCGGCATGTGCGGGCGTCATCTGCATGCTCCTGGTGCGACGCGATGCCGGATGCTCCGTCGCCTCGGGTGCCCGGTCAACGCTGTGGTGCGGGGGTTCGCGTTGGCGCTGAGCCGGCCCCCTCGCACGCAATCACGTACCCCGCCTGCATGAATTTGCTCACCTCGGTGACGAAGCTCAACACGCGTTGGCCCGGCGCCGGCCGCTCCTCACGCAGGATCCTGTCCAGGCACATCAGCGCCGTGGGCGGTCCGGCGTATCCCATTTCCGACATCTTCGTGTAGAACGCTTCGGGTGCAATGCCCAGCGCCCGGCACTCCTCGCGCACCGAATCGGCAATGTGCCGCGACGGGAGATTGACTTGGAAGAATGCGACGCTGTCAAGAGGCACGCTCCCTCGTCCGAGCATTCGCTTCAGCCCGTTGGCAAAGACCGAACCATCGGGCTCCTGAAATACCGAGGTTGACAAAACGTTGCGGAACTGCTGACGAAGATGATGGCTCGCCGTGTCAAACTCGTCCTGCGGATTCATCCAGTACGCAGGCCTGTTGCTAAACATGAGAGAGGGCCGTGTGCCGCCAACCGACTCGATGTAGGTCTGCTCCACCACGAATCGCCGCGCCGCCGGTGCCCGATTCGTCAAGACCAGAGCCCCGGCTCCATCGCAGAGAAACCATCGCAGAAACAGCGATTCCTTGTCGACAAGCGCCTGGTTATAGTATTCGGCACGCAGCTCCGACGAGGCGATGTTGGCCGAGATCACCAGTGCGGTGCTGTTCTGTCCGCTGCGAATCAGTTGATGCGCCAGATACAGCGCCTTGTAGGCGGATGTGCAGTTGGCGTGGATGGAGAGTTCGTCGCAGCGCTCAATGCCGAGCTGTTCCTGGATGCGCACGCTCGCCGTGGGCATCTGGTCCTGATGCGGTGAGCCGTAGCAGATGAGGTCCACGTCCTGCGGCGTCATCCCCGCAGCGTCAAGCGCGACCCGGGCAGCCTTTGCCGACATGGTAACATTGTCGTCGGTAAAGGCACGCGTGGTCCGGTCGATGGCGTAGTGATAGAACTCGATGCCCAGCAACTGCTTCATGATGGGCGTGGTCTGCTCGATCCAGCGCTGGAGGCGGGGAGGCGCTTGTGTCAGGCGGCCCAGCACCTGCTCAATGTCGTCAAAGGCAACGCGTGGCCCCGGCAGGTACGACCCGCTGCCCGTCACGTATACGGGCGCGCCGGATGTGGGCGATGGATGTGCCACGACGAAAGTTCTCCGTTGCCGGCGCCTGCGCCACGGAAAAATGCACCGAGGGAGCCGTCATGCCCTTGGCGAGCGCGAGTGCACCGGCGATATCCCGGCGTGGGCAGGGTTGCAGCCGAGACGCCCAGTCCGGCTTCGGGACGTGCCAACTGAGTTCGAACGAGTCCAACGCGGAGGCGCCGGACTACCGCGCGTGTCGCACCACGGGCTCCGGCGCCGCAATGATCGGCTCCCGCTCGATAAACGCGAGGATCTCCACCGGTCGCTCTACAAGTGATTTGGCGCCATGTGCCACCAGCTCATCCCGCGATCGAAAGCCCCACAACACGCCCATAGGATACATCCCCGCGCGTGAAGCAGTGAGCATGTCGATGGAGCTGTCGCCGGCGTAAAGAATATCGTGCGGACCCAGATGCAGGCTTTGCGCAATCACCAGAGCGCCGGCCGGGTCGGGCTTTCGCGCCACGCCGTCTTGCTGACCGAAGACAGCCGCGAACCCATGCGAGGGAAGAAAATGCTCAACGCACTTCTTCGCAAAATCGTCGGGCTTGTTGGAGAGCACCGCAATCTTCAGCCCCCGGGAGGTGAGGCCGTCGAGCAGTTCGGGGATCCCCTCGTACGGACGCGTCTTGGTCTTCCAGCAACGGTCGTACTCGGCACGGAAGAGCGCGAGGAACTTCTGCACGTCCGAAGAGGTACGCATGTGCTGGGGAAGCGCGCGTGTGACAAGCAGTGCCGCGCCTTCGCCCACAAACTGCCGGTAGGAGTCAACGGGATGAGTGGGGAGCCCGGCTTCCGCCAACACGGCATTTACCGAATCGGCAAGGTCGTCCAGCGTGTCGAGGAGTGTTCCGTCAAGATCGAAAAGCACGGCTTTTGTTGACATGTGCGTTGTCGTAGCTTTCCGGGTGTGCATCCAAGGCGTGTGACCTGCGTGAACTACCGCCACCCGCCGCAGAAAAATACGTCCGCGTCACGAGGCTGCATGTGTGTGGGTCGCTCTGAGTCCCCCGGAGCAGTCCCCCGGCGAAGACGCCACCTGCTATCGTTCAGGCCACTGAATCACATGGTGAAGCAGAGCCGGCCCTGCGCGTCGGAGCCCAGCTCGTGCACCGGTACGATGTTGGGGTGCTCCAGTTGCCCGGTTACCTGCGCCTCTTCGATGAGACGGAGTCGTGACCGCAGATCCTCATCGCCCGGCATCTTGAGGGCAACTTGTCGGCGGATGTCGCGTCCGGATCAATGGCTGTGACAAGACGTTGCGTGTCAGATCATATCATCGATGCACGACCGTGGCAAGTCGTTTTCGGCCATGCGCGGTCATGCTTCCGCAGGCCTGCACCACTGCGGACTGTACCGGTGAGTACGGGGCTGTGTTCAGTATCGGGACCGCGGCCCGTCCCGACGCCCGGAATAAATCCACGCATCGCCTTGACATAGTTTCTTGGAATGTCATACTTTTTCTTCTATATTAAGGATTGCGGGGTTGGTCGCCCACCGTTGAGTCTGTGGAACCTCTCTCGCACTCAGTCAGGCTTGCGTTGGGGTTGTGTGGCTTTCGATACCGGCTCCGGGGGGACGTCGGCACGCGGGCAACTATTCCCGCAACGGATGCGCCCAGTTCCCGAATCGCTTGGTACACAGCAGAACATGAGGTTGAGTCGTTGCAGGGCCCCCTCCTGCAAGTTGGAGCAACGCGACAATGAGGATTCGACGGTTCTGTGGTCACGATAGTGGTTGCTCTCTCGGCTCGATAGTCACTGTTGGCACCACGTTGGTCGGCACAGTTGCTGGCCATATCGATCGAACGACGATGCTGGAGCGCGTGACAATCGGCGCTCCAGGCCATACTCAGGGGGATCGGAGTATGAGACACTCACCAAGCACCGCACACCAGGCTCGTCCGCAATCTACTGGCACCGCGTGGCTGTCAGCTCTCCTTCTGGCACTCCTGCTCCCGGCCACCCCGTGGGCGCAGACACAGGTGTGCGACCTTTCGCTGGTCAATTGCCCGGAAACCTACAACGGCGACACGATCACAGTTCCCGACAATGTAGTGGCGATGTCCAACCAGATCGCGGCGTGCAAAGCTGCAGTGGTGTTCGAGAACTCCAGCGCGGGCATGATTGTGCCCGCCATCATGTTCGTAATCGATCACTCCGGCAGCATGACCTCCGGCACTGGTTACACGGGTCGCGATGTCGCAGGCGCCCGATTCACGGTTACCCGGGCACTGCTCGACACAATCTGGAAACTCCAGCCCAATGCCGAGGTCGGGGTGGTGGTCTTTCAGGAACACCTGTACTTCGACACAACCTCCACCGACTACTTTGCGCAGTATTTCCAGGCACTCAAGCTCGCACCCAATCTCGACGGAGCGCCCTCGCAGGCATACCTCAGGTTGCTCAAGCTCAATCAGAGCTACGGCGGGCGGCTCGGCATCGACATCATCAAAGACGTGCTCGCAACAGAGCAGGCAGTATCGCCGCAGGGCGGCACCTACACCGACCTGCAGTACCACCCGAACTTCACGCACGAGGGGTACACCAACATCAATGGCGCGTTCCTAGGGGCGCGACAGGCATTCCAAAGCACGGCCATTGCCAAGGATAACCAGTTCGTCATATTCCTCTCCGACGGCGAGCAGAACAGCGGCGGCGGTCGGTCGGGTTTACCCGACACTTACTGGCAGGGAGGCGACACTGTCCCCACTACGTTCACAGTGTTCTTCACCGACAATGGTCAGGTTCCTCAGAGCATCAACACCATGACCACCAAGATCCAGAACAACCGCTACTCCCTCTCCAATCCTCAGAGCACCTACCACGCGATGGAGGCCGACTACGATGCGCTCATGCGGTTCCTTATCGACAACGTGTTCACGCGCATCTTCGTCTCTGCGGCACCCACCAAAATGGTGGTCAATGCAACGCGAACATCGTTCACCTATGTCGACAACGCGTTTCTCTTCAACACGCCCATTGCGCTGCAATCCGTCGTAACACCAATTCGGCTCGCCATCACGTATCGCTACGTCGACCCGACCACCGGCGATGCGCAGGACTCGGTGATCACCACCACGTTCTACATAAGACGGCAGTCGGGAGCCCCCGTGCCCAGCGACGTCACGCTCGACTGCCGCGACATCCCGCCGCCAACTTCGGCCGACAGCATTCCCGTGATTGCCGCGCTGCTTGACACGTCGGGAGACGGGCACCTCGACAAGATAGAACTCTCGTGGACCGACAACATCACGCTCTCCGGCACGCCCACGGTCGAAAGCCTCATCGATACCATGTGGCTCGTGACGCTTGACGGCAACATGGCCGTGTCGCTCAAGGGCGCATCGCTGGTGATTGATGAGGCCAACAAGAAGATCTACATCATTCTGCAGGAGAACACCGGACCAACGCTTGAGACCGGGTGGAGCGAGGTGAAAATCCAGCTCACCAAGGCCCCACTCACCGACAACAACCGCCATTTCTATGTGGCCGAGGTGCGCGACGGCGCCGGACCGGTTGTCAAGGATGTCAAGTACTACCGCGACCCTGCTACGGGAAGGGACTCCTTGAAAGTCACCTTCAGCGAACCGGTGAATTGGCCGGGTGAGCCGAGCACCGCGCCGGCACAGGTTTTCAACTACTACGACCAGGGCACCCTCAAGCCGGACCCCTGGACAGGAACCACAGCCGACAGTCTCAATGCCACCAGCACGCCCACGGTGGTCTATCCGGGCAACTTCACCGTGGTTCCCGGCGAAGACTCGCTGCAGCTCATTCGCACAACGCTGTTGACCGACCAGAATGGCAACCAGGCGCCGTCCAATGGCCGCAAGGCTCCCATCGTCGGTATTGGCGAGAGCAAAGTCGTTATTGCCAACAATCCGTTCATCCCGGGAGTGACCGCGCTCGATCCGAGGGTGGTGCAACTGTACACCCAGGTCATCACCAACCAGACCGGCGGCTCCTCCACCACACCCGGCACGATCATCGGCGTGAGCACCCAGAGGGAGCTGGTACCCATGGGGCCCGATGCTGAGCCAGGCGCCAGTGATCCGCTGCTCACGTCGTACGGCAAGGCGTACGTGTTCGACGCTGTGGGCAACGTGGTTCGCAAGAACCTCGGTGTGTACAAGGCGGGCGATGCCGCCGGTGCGCACGGCTACGGCGTCTTCTGGGACGGCAAGAACGACAACGAACGCTTCGTGGGTGCCGGCACCTATCTTATGATGATTACCACCCAAGAGGTGGGCGGCAAGAAGCACACCAGCCGAGTCAAGGTTGGTGTACGGCGGCGGTAGTGTGGTGTTCAGCGATTGGTGATACCAGGGATCAATCGATCGTCGCGCAGTGACTCGTCCATGGCGCCCCCAGGTTTTGCATCACGATGGGCGCGACGCGGATGAACCGAGGAGGAAGGCCGGGCATCCAAGGGGGATGTCCGGGTGGCAGCGTCCGTCAGGACGCGGCGCAACTCGAAACGAGCGAGGGAGGAGTACAAGGTATGGCACTTCGAACGCATGCACTGAGAGCGTTGTGTCTGGCTTGCGTAATGCAGGCGGTCGTTCCACTGGTCGGTACCGCCCGCGCCGACGGACTGCCCGGAGAGTACCTGTTGTCGTCGCGATGGCGCGATCTTCTGTCGGTGCACTCTGCGCTGAGCAATCCCGCCTTCTTGACCGAAGAGAACTACACCGCACTACGCGTTGCCTACTCGCCGGTTCTGCAGGGCGCGTTCCAACTGCTTGAGGTCGGCGCCACAGTTCCGATCGGCATGTACCAATCGGCGGGCCTCACGTTCGTAGGAGAGTTTGACGGGGAGGTGCAGCAGGGCACGGCAGATGCCAGCGGCGCCATCTCCATGGACAACCCCACAATCTCCAGCAACAACAACGCCTACGCCGTGGGCTCGTGGGCCATTAACCCCTGGAAGCGACTGAGCCTGGGCGTGAACGCGAGCTTTGCCTTCCAGAGCAACTTCGGTCACCCCGTGTACGGCGTGGGCTTCGACGTGGGCGCCAGCTATCGACTGCTGCACCATCCGCTGCTTGGCGATCACATTGTGGGCATCTCAACTGTCAACCTCATTGCCCCGGCCATGGACAGCACGTTCTCCTTCGACCAGACCAGCAATGGAGGGTACTCGCGCGACCTCAAGGTGTCGTGGCACGGTGCGTTTCTGGAAAAGCGCCTGGATGCAGGACTCGATTTCAACATCATCGACTTCGTGGGTAGTGCCGATGAGTTCAAGACCGACTATGACTCGGCCACCGGCACGTTCACCCCCGGCGCCCTCAAGCCCGAATGGCGTCTCGACCTGCGCGCCGGCGTGTGGCTCATGCGACTCTTCAATGCCTATCTCATGGCCGGCTTGGGCGACGGTGGATTCGACCACTGGGGCTTTGCCCTGGGCATGAACGTTCCCGGTGTCAACGGCGGACGCGACCTCCAGGTGCTCTATCAGTACGACATGAAGACCGAGCACACGGCAGGCGTTGTGGCCTCGGCCCATACCTTCTACGTGCGGGCCGACGTGGGCAAGAGCCGCGAAGAGATGTTTGCGCGCAAGGTGGCAATGCTTGCCGACCTTTCTCCAAGCGAACTGTACAACCGGGCCATGCGCCTGTATTCCGACAAGAAGTACTGGGACGCCTACTTCCTGTACAGTCGCGTGCTGACGGAGTTTCCCGACTTCTTCAAAAACGACTGGGTCACGCACTACCGCGCCCGCTGTCAGGAAGAGCTTGACATGCGTGAGTCTGGTCTGGCGGGCTTCGAGAAGATGGTCTCCGAGTATCCCCAAAGCGAGGCCGTGCCGCACTCGATGCTGGGAGAGATGCGTATCCAGTATCGCAACGAGAACAACGGACAGGTTGAAGATCTCTTCGGGCAGCTGTGTGCGCGGCCCGGCACTCCCGACTCGCTGCGGTTCCACGGCGCCTACCTCATGGGCGAAACCTTCATGCGCCGCGGTGAGTATGCCAAAGCGCTACCGCTGCTGGAGCAAGTGCCCTCCAATCATCCCGACTATGTCTTTGCCCAGCACTCCCGCGCAGTCACCTACGCAGTTCTCGGCAACAACAAAGAACTCATGATGGAGGCGCTCAGCAATTGCCTTGACGTGACGCCGAAGACGCTTGACCAGCGAGAGGCCGTCAACCGCTCCTACCTGCTCTTCGGGTTCCTCTTCTACGAAGATGGGCAGATGGCTAAAGCCGTAGCTGCGCTGCGCAAAGTTCCGGCTACCAGCACCTACTACGAAGACGCGTTGTTGGGCCTGGGTTGGTCAGCCATTCGCGCAAGTCAGTGGGCAGACTGCATTCAGGCGAGCAAGGGCCTGATGGCTAAGACCGACAAAGACGAGCTACGCGTAGAGGCGGGCCTGCTCCAGGGCTACGCCCTGTCAATGCAGAAGCAGTATCTGCCGGCCATGCTCGTGCTGGAGACCGCCAAGAAGCAGGCCGAGGCCTATGCGCCGCCATTGGCCGACAGCCTGGCATCGGTGCGCTCCGGCTACCAGAACACCCGCGTGGGCTACCAGCTCATGGCCGAGCAAGTCGAAGACATCTCCAGGAAGTCGCAGTCTGAGTACGTGATGCAGCAAATCGACAGCATGCACACCGCGCAAATCGGCATCAAGAAGCAGATTGACCAGTACCTCATTTTCCAGGATGGCTTCGCGCGTCACATCTTCTTCTCAAACGGCTTCTCCAAAGTCAAAGAGGACCTCGAGTACCTCTACGCGACCGTGCAGAAGAACTCGGCCACCGCCGGTGTCGTCAAAGACGCCAAGGCTGTTGCCGAGGAGCAGAAGAAGATTGACGACGAGATTCGCAAGCTGAAAGAGGAGATGCAGAAGATGAAGGAGAAGGGCCGGTAGTCGGCGCACGGCCACCAGACGCCGCACTCCCCCATACGCAGAGAGCAACGAGCCGCTTGACCAACCGATCGTCGGGCGGCTCTTCTTGTTTCACGGCGCGATGCTGGTGTCGGCGACCGTCCGGTCCTGATCCGACAGCACGACAGGCCGGGTCCGTCGCACTGCTCGAGCACATCCGCACGCCGAAGCGCATCGGGGACTACACCACTATTATATTTGAGACGGACTCCGACACACACCGGCTCCAAGGGGGGACACTGTGGGCGCATTGAACATCGAGTATGCCTTCGAGAAAGACGGGGCCACCCGCTACCTTTGCATGAAAGTCCTCAATGCCACCTGGGGCAGCGGAGAGATGATCTCGGTGTTCTCCGAGGTCGCCGAGGCCATGGTGGGCAGCTCGTACCAGAACCTCTGCTTCGACCTCTCGGCGCTCACGGTCGTGCCCAGCAGCGCATTTGGCGGATGCATGAACATCATCGAGAGCGCGCAGGCCAAGTCCAAGAACGTCAAGTTCCGGCTCGATGAAGAGGCCATGGAGACCGCACGCCTGTCGGGCCTGGCAGATCGGGTGAAGATCGAGGTCCGCGCATAGTGCAGAGCCCCGAAGCCGGCAACGCGTCCCTGCCCGAGAGCCGCGCCGGGATCACCACCATCCTCTGGGACAACGACGGCGTACTTGTCGATACCGAGGGGTACTACTTCCAGGCAACCAACGATGTGCTTGCGCCGTACGGCCTGCGCATGTCGCGCAAGGACTTCGCGCGCACGCTTCTCATCGAAGGAACCAGCACGCTTGACGCCATCCAGGGACTCGGAGGCTTCACCGAAGCTCAGATCGCCGGGATCCGCGACGAGCGGTTCGTGCTGTACGAGAAGTACCTTGCGGAGAATGACCTGGTGATTCCGGGCGCCGTCGAGACGCTGGACCGGTTGAGCCGGACATTCCGCATGGGCGTGGTGACCGGCTCCACCGCGCGGCACCTCACGCTGCAACACGAGCGCACCGGACTCCTCCACCACTTCGCATTCTGCGTGACAGCCGACGACTACGAGCACTACAAGCCGGATCCCGAGCCGTACCTGCTGGCGATGGAGCGAGGCGGCGTGCGCGCCGACGAATGCATTGCGGTCGAGGACACACCTCGCGGACTACAGGCAGCGCAGGCTGCGGGGATTGCCTGCATTGTGGTGCCCAACAAGATGCTGGGGCCCACCCACTTCGTGGGCGCTGATGCCGTCGTCGGGAGCATCCGCGATGTGGTTGGGGCGGTGGTGCGCCTCATCGGTCGCCGCCTGTCGTGGGGGCGGACGGCTGCGAGCGGAGTGCATCGGTTAGGACTGCCCTGCATCGGGCCAAGTCCGATAGGCTCAAATGGACCAGTCCACTTAGAGCGCTCTTGATGCGCGTTTTCATCGCAGGAAGCAACGCCCGCGACTATCCCCCCATATCAACGGTCAGATGAACAGCCCCGGACTAACCCTGAAGATCTCTCCCAAACGGCGCGCCGCGAAACGGCTGATTTCCCGGTGTCCGTTTTCCCAATCTGAGACGTAGTTTGCGGCAACACCGACTTCTTCGCCGACGGCATTCTGGGTCAGTCCGTGCGCCTCCCGAAGGTGCCGCAGGTACTTCCCCGGCGACATGCGAGAAGCGATCTCCTTGTGCAGACTGCTCTTGAACCAATCGTCTGACTCCTCGGCGTCATCGAGGATATAGTCTGAAAACTGTTCACGGACCATGCGGAGAATCCGTTTGGGAGTGCGCGGCTTGAACCGCAGACTAATAGGGCGCGTCTTCACGGCTACCGGCATAATACACCTCGATGATGATGGTTGACTTCTCGTGCCGCCAGCAAGCGGAATAGGCTCTTTGTTCGTGACTGCTACGTTTCTTGCGTAGACCTGTGGTGAGCCTGTCGAACCATGTTTCGCACCTGTCACCAGTGTGTTCGGATTCTGGCTGGCATCTGGACTCCGGCCTCTCCGCCTCCGGCGGCTTAGTGATAGGCCAAGTGACAATGGAACGTTAGGGATTCTTTCTGAAACGCCACCAACAACATGCCCCCGGCAACGAGCCGTCTTCGTTTCGGAAAGAATTCAGTTGAACGAAGCCGCTCCGCTGCACTGCTGCTACGATCGAGCGCTATGGGCATTGCATCGGCAGGTTTCCCGTGTCAACAAGGAAAATAATGGAGGGCACAGGCGGGTGGGCTTGGGTTTGTGGCTTCTTTGCGGGAAGATGCCGGCATGAGACCTCTGCAGCGATGACTTCTCTTCTCTTTTACACGCAGAAACACCCCGGCCGCGCAATGCACTGCCCTGGGTCTGGCCGCGTGTTTGCGCGTGACGGCGATCTCTGGGACGCTGAAAAAAACCGCTGTTCACTACCGACGCTCACACACGCGCAAAATATGTAGGGGTTTTGAATAGTTAATCGTATAACCCACATGCCATCAACTGGGGACAGTATCGGGTTGCCCGCATGGAAAAGGGCCATGTCGTTGGCAGGATCGCCGGCGATCTCCGCGAACATTGTCTGGGGCAGACATCTCATGCCTGCAATATACTCTTAGCCCCACTGCCGCGGGGTCATACACTCGCCTCTGCTGGGTAGTAACCGGTGGCCTCTACAGCCTGGAAGTCACCACGGCACTATGAAAGGGATGGGACACGAAGTGGCATGGACTGCGGCTGCTCTGTGCGAGGGTGGTAATCGAGCAGGCACTTGGTGGTGGTGGTTGCGTGCACCGGCGGGATCGAGTCGTCAGAGAAATCCGCAGAAGGTACGGCATTTCCTTGTCACGGAGAGTTGATTGTCTTCTCGCTTTTTCTTCTCGCTTGTCTGAATCGCTTGTTTGAATCGCTTGTTTGAATCGCTTGTTTCCGGTCTCCGATGTCTCCTGCTATCGCTCGTCTCAGGTTGCCCGTTTCCGGCTTCTGTCAACGAACTCCGCAAAGGCAAGGATGCTGCCGCGGAGCGGCTTTGTTCAACGTTCGACCAATGCTGAAGTGGCCAGCTATAATTCGCCGGAGTGCCATGAAGTCAAGCGGAGTGCCCGACCGAAGGGAGTGGACACGCAGCTTGACTGAACGGACACGCAGGCGCTACCGACAGGGCTCTGGCCATTTGGGTGAAGGGCTGCTTTGAGCCCGGAACCGGCATTGGTTTGTTGTTTGCTGTTTGGGCACCCCTGTCTTCCTGTCTTGCGCCGCGCTCTTCGGTTTTTGTCTTTGGCGGTGGCGTCTTCGGTCTTTTATTCTTGTCTTTCGGCAGCCCTTCTTTCAGTTCGTATCTGTCTTCTGCTTTTCGTAGCGCCCCCCCTTGATGTCTTTGCGCCGAAGCGGAGGATGAGCGGAGGCGCTTCTCATGAATTTCTCGAGTCTTCCTTCCAAAGAGTCATTGTTCCGAACCTGGCATTCCCATAAAACGAGTACATCCCATCCAGCTCTCTTTAGATCGTTTACATTCCTTTTGTCTCGTTTGATATTTCTTTCAAGCTTTTTATTCCAGTATTCCAAATTGCTGGAAGGTCTTTCAGACGCCTTGCAGCCCTTGTGCTGATGCCAGAAGCAACCATGAACGAAAATCAATTTACGGAAACGAGGAAGAACGATATCCGGCTTGCCAGGCAGATAATCAGGAGAGAGTACAAAGCGAAAACCGAGACGGTGCAGTTTGGAGCGAACGATCAGTTCTGGCAAAGTGTCTTTGCTATGAACACGAGCCATTATTCGGCTACGTTCTTTCATAGAAAAGACGTCTGCCACAAGATTCACCTTGCACGCCTGATGGCGGCCCATTGGGATTCATGAAAAAGGGCTTCATCGTGAAGAAAACGGGTCCTTCTTTCAACTTCGTTTCCATTCATCCGAGTTTCAATTGACACTCGGTTAATTTCGCTCTTCTTACACTTGAATGCCTTGGAAAGGCTGTTAAGGAAGGAAACGTCCTTGATACTCCAAACGGAAGGGGTGGGATTATTTCTTGGGTCAGGGAGAGTTCGTGGGAACAAATAGATGCAAGGCGGCGGTACAGAGTAGCCGGTCAGTTCTGTGGCTCGTTCTTTGTCTGATTTAAGCTTCGGGCAAGGACGACCTTTTGTGCCGCAAATCATATCCCATATTATCAATCCATCAACAATTACTCGCCTACCGACAATTTCGGCGCTTAACCGGGTATGGATACCAGACCACGCATTCTTCCTTGGGTCCGCACCGGGATTCTGGCAGAGCGACCAGATTATGAAATTGTCCGCATTCGCAGGGCGTTCAAAAATGTTGGTATTATTCCCGTCTAGACAACCCTTGGTTTCGATGATCGTTGTCTTTCCATCGGGCATCTGGATTGTGTAATCATGCCTCTCGCCTGATCCGGTGAACCGCCAATCCAACAAGAATCCTTCTTGCTTCAGATAGTCAAGTACAGACTTGACAAAAGCACTCTTGCCTTCCATTGTTGCTGCTTGTATACCACGAAGTCTTTCAATTGCGCTACGAAAGAGCCCGGCACGCCAGAACTCTTCCTCACTCAAGCCATGGTTCCCAATTGAGGGGGCTTCTTGCTGAAGGGCTTCTGCGTAATCATCAATAGTCCGCTTTGTCTCTGTTGACAATTCGCAAGGAATGATAGCTTTTTCTTTAGGCATGATGCACTTCCGCAGGTATCTTGGTTTGCTGAATAGCCAGAGGGCGAAGAAGATGCTTTTCTAGCCAGCCAACCACAGGAACGGCTACGGCGTCACCCATAATGTGGTAGGCATCATTGTAATTGTTAGGCAAGACATATGAGTCTGAAACGCCCATAAGCCGTGCGGCTTCTCTAGGGGAGAGAAGCCGAGTTCTAATAGATTTCTTCTCCACGACAATAACAATTTGACGACTTGAACCTCCTATTGGGGTTCTCAAACACCCGCTTATACCATCAAATCTTACTTCAGTTCTTTGCAGTTTGATTCCATCTTCTGCTCTCGTTCTCCTATAGACGGTGCCAATCTGCTTTGAACCCGCATACTGTGCTTCCCTAACTTTTTCAAGGTTCAGTCGAGTCATCTGTCCGAGTATCTTTTCCGTCTCGACATGGGAGTGCCACGAAACCAAAAACGGCTCTTCCTCAATCAAATCGACAAGAGTTGTTTTACGTTGCGTCGGCGCTGGAAGAGACCACCAAATCCAGTGTTCCTTTTGATTGGATGTTAACTTTTCATATGCCGCAAATATCTTATCAGTATGCCAAGGTCTTTCGGGAACAGCTGAGAACAGGCTTTTGTCAATATCTGCACTTTTTGAAATCGCGACAATGAACAATCTCGGCCTGGACTGTGGAAGAAATCTTACCGCATCAATTACCATCGCCCCAAAGAAGTAGCCTCCATCAGCTAATGCTTGGCAGATACGATTGAAATCCGATCCTTGCTTGGAATCAAGAAGGCCTACAACATTTTCCAAGACGATTAATGGAACCTGTCGACCGTCCATTCGTAGATTCTGGATTACTTGCCAGAATCCCCAGAATGAGCCGCTTCTTTCGGCATCCAGCCCTTTCCCATTGCCGGCAAGAGATAAGTCCTGACAAGGAAATGATGCCCATGCCAAACTGGGGCCACCCGGAATCTTTCCAGGATCGATTTTCCATACATCGTCGACTACTAATTCAGGAGCGCCACCAAAATTTTCCCGGTAGGCCATTGCTTTTTTTGGTGAGAAATCATTGGCGAATGCACAGCGCCAATTCTTTCCGAGTCCAAGTCTTGCGAGGCCACCACCTGCAAAAAATTCTAAAAATTCAAGCGGTGTGTGATTGTTGCTGTCATTCTGCTGCTTTTTCATATGTATCCTGCCCGTAGCGTTGCGTTTCCTACACTCATACATTATATTGCATAAAATAGTTGGCGGGAACCTAAGATTCTTTCTTTTTTATCTGCCTTTGTCTTTGGCGCCCTTAGGACGGGGGCGGCCTGTCTTGGGGGGGGCACTGCGGCTTGCTGTCTATTTGCTTAATCGTTTTAATAAGGTTGCACCGGTCATTCAGTCATTCGTTTCTTGGGCTGCCGTCTCTATTTCTCTGTCTTCTGTCTTCGCCACCGTCATCTTGATTCTTCCTGTCTAAAATTCTCTTTTGTCTTGCGCGGCGCTCTTCAGGGGTGACCAAATTGCAGACGACGGTTTCGGCCAACGTATGCTGTTGCCGCCTAGTAAA
>Ga0315293_10001020_pt1 | contig 26959 bp, 20 predicted proteins | sample YL17G13_20_MG_FD_203071 | JGI IMG/M metagenome (GOLD analysis project Ga0315293, IMG submission 203071) | Sediment microbial communities from Yellowstone Lake, YNP, Wyoming, USA - YL17G13_20 | ecosystem: Environmental > Aquatic > Freshwater > Lake > Sediment | place: USA: Wyoming | collected...
TTTTTTTGGGTGATGCCGTCGGATATGGCCCATTCCCCGATGAATGCGTCAAGCTCATCAACGAGGTCGCCAGCGTCAAGCTCATGGGCAACCACGATTATGCCGCCCTGGGGCTGATGGAGACCGACTATTTCAACCAGTACGCCGCCGAATCGATGGGCTGGACCAAAAGCTCTATCTCCCGCAAGACTACCGAGATCATGTCCGATTTCGACATTCAGTATGCTATTGAAGACATCCTTCTGGTGCATTCATCCCCCAAGGAGCCTGAGTTCTGGCACTACATCCTGGATATGGACGATGCCCGCGAAAGCTTCGATTACTTCAATCAACACATCTGCCTCGTCGGGCACACGCATCGACCTTATATCGTCTATAAAGATGAAAAAAATGAATCGGACGAGGTTTTTCTGTCCAAGCAGGCCGAGGAGGCGCTGGTCGAGGGCCGCCGTTATCTGGTCAACATCGGCTCGGTCGGCCAGCCCCGCGACGGCGACCCGCGGAGTTGTTACCTGATCTTCGATAATGAACAAAACACCATCAGGCATAAAAGGGTCACGTATAACGTCAAAGCCACCCAGAAGGATATGGCTAAAATCGGTATGCCCGATTATCTCATTGAGCGACTGGCCGTAGGCCGATAACGATTCTTTATTATATGGAGGGGATTTTGTCATTTTTCAAGCGTTTGACTATTTTTATACTCATCCCGGCACGCATGATCATGTTCCTCGGGCTGTTGCCGGGAATCGCTCGATCGGCGAGAATATATGATGCCGGCGGACTTTCCACGACAGCGCTGCGGTCGCACGCGGTCGCTCCCAAATGACATTCGCCTGCGCCTGCCGGAGAGACCGGCGGACCCTCCAATAACGCCATTGATCTCTAATTATTCTCATGGAAATGCCGATTTAAATAAGGCAGCGGAATTTAAGCGGCCATGCCTGGATTCTAACGGGGCCGAAAACGTCTTATGGGGATACTCGATTTATGCTTAAAAAATTCTCCGGCTCGATCCTGTACGTTCTTATCTCGCTTCTGGTGATAAGCCTCTACCTCGATCGCCACCAGAGCCTTGAAAAACTCGAACTGGCGATTCAAGATACCATGTTCAAATTGCGCGGCACTAGAGATGTCGCCCAGGATATCGTTATCGTCGGAATCGACAACCGGGCCCTCGATGCTGTCGGTAAATGGCCATGGAATCGCGATAAGCTGGCGCGCCTTGTCGATGCCGTCGCCGCCCAGGACCCGAAGACAATCGTGCTCGACATGACGCTTTCGCCCGACGAGAACCAGAAAGCCGCCGGCTTCAACGACTCGCTGGCCAGGTCCATATCGAGCGCCGGCAATGTCGTCTTCGGATTTCATTATTCTCAGAACGACGCTGGCTCGGGCATGATGTTCCCCGCCGGCCTGATGAACAGCTCAATAAAGGAGTTCGATGACCCGTCTTCTTTCTCCAAGTACCCGCCCCCGGCCGTGGCGCGCATCTATCCGCCGGAGGCCGCGCTGGCCGATTCCGCCAAGTTCCTGGGATTCATCAACGTTAATATAGATAACGACCGCAAGATTCGCCGGCAGCCGCTGGTGGTTGGTTTCAGAGGCGAGTTCTTCCCATCAATCCAGGTGGCCGCTGCCGCCAACTACCTTGGGCTGCGTCGAAACGACCTCGAAATCAAGGTCGGAAGCGGTATCGCCCTGGGATCGAGAATTGTTCCGACTGACAGGTCCGGCCAGATGAATATCAACTTTAGCGGCCCCGCCGGGACATTCAAGACATTTTCGGCCACCGACCTTTTGAGCAGGCAGATCGCGCCCCATGAGCTCTCCGGTAAACTGATTCTGGTGGGTTATACCGGCACAGGCGCCACCAACATCTATAGCACCCCGATTAGCCCCAGCCTTCCGGGGCTGGAACTCGATGCCAATATTATCGAAAACATCATTCACGACAACACCCTCAAGGGTGCAGGCGGCAGGATAAATATAAACCTCTTCGTTCTTATCGCTATCGGCGCCTTTTGCGCCTTCATCCTGCCGAAGATATCTCTGCTGAACAGAATCGCCGTGCTTGTCATATTCCTGGTAGTGCTTCTGAATCTGAACTTCATCCTTTTCTCGACCTTCAATGTGGTCACCAAGACATTCTACCCGGCGCTCGAGATTGTCTTCTTTCTTGCGGCCGCGCCGGTTGTCAGGATCGGCAAGGAATCCGCTGCCGAATCCGACGACGAGGATGATGAGGTCGATTACGAGTCGCTGTTGTCACCCGGTCAACCGACAGATGCCCAGATGTGGTCCGCGCCTCAGCCTCGGCAGGAACGCGAGCAAACCGTAATGTCAACCACGCCCCTGCCATCGACTCCCAAGACAATTTTTGCGGGAGGAGGGACCACTTCGCCGTCAAAAACGGTGGCTTCGAGTCGCGAGCATGTTAGATCATTGACTGCCACTTTGGAGCCGCCGCCCACCGACCACTTCGGTCGCTATCGTATCCTGCGTTCGATCGGCAAAGGCGCCATGGGCAATGTCTACCAGGGACTCGACCCCGCCATCGATCGCCCGGTTGCGCTCAAAACCATTCGTGTCGACCAATACGCCGACCCCCAGGAGACCGATGAGCTGAAGGAACGCCTTTTGCGCGAGGCCAAGGCGGCCGGCAAGATTTCGCATCCCAACATCGTCACCATCTATGACGTCGGCGAGGAAAACGGCATCCAGTATATCGCCATGGAATATCTCGAGGGCCAGACCCTGGAAAACCTCCTCAGGCGCGGGCTGGACTGGGACTATCGGACAATATCCAAAATGATGATTCAGGCCTGCGAGGCGCTCGACTACGCCCATGAGAACGGTATCGTGCACCGTGATATCAAGCCGGCCAACATCATGATAGTCGATGGCGGCAAAGTCAAGGTCATGGATTTCGGTATCGCCAGGCTCGATAAATCGGCCTCGATGACGCAGACCGGCACCGCGCTGGGCACACCCAATTATATCTCGCCCGAGCAGCTCAAGGGTCAGATGATCGATCGCCGCAGCGACATATTCTCGCTGGGCGTGGTCTTCTACGAGATACTGACTCGCGAGAAGCCTTTCAAAGGCGATACCATCTCGGCCCTGATTTACTCGATACTGCATTCCGATCCGCCGAGGCCCTCGGAGATAAACATGGATATACCGCGGATTTTCGACAAGATTGTGGCCAAAGCCCTGGTCAAGGATCCCGATTTGCGTTTCCAAAGGGCTAAAGATATTGCCGACATCCTCCGAAAACTAATATAGGACATCTTAAAACATTGCATGAAGCCCGCCGCATATTTGGCGGGCTTCCTATTTTTGCGACAAGCCGCAGGTTTGACCGGGGTCTCCCCAGCTTGCCCCTGCCTTGTGCGGGGAGGCCTCGGGCCAGATTGGGAAAACCTGGATTGACAAAGACCAGTTCGCCGAATTATATTTGCACATATTGATCGATCGCAACGGCACGACATCATGGATAAGACTTCGCGGCTTCATTAATTATTAACCAGGAGGCTTTGTATGAAGACCAGGAGGATTTCGGTCGGATGCGTATCCTTGTTGGGCGCATGCATGTTTCTGCTTTTGATTCTGAGCCCACCGAACCTGCTTGCCCAGGATAAGACCGCGGTTGGAGGAAAGATGACCTGCAATTTCGTCGACCAGAAGCAGTTTGCTATCGGCGACATCCAGGGGCACGCTCTATCCCTGAACCAATCGACCGGAAACAATGTAAGCACAAAAGCCGAGAGTTTTATGGATGGAGCAGCCGTTACAAATTTCTCTATCGGTGATTTAGTCAAGGGCACCGGTTCTCAGTTCGGTTATGTCATGTTTGCCAAAGACGCCGATACGACCTGGGCCAAATGGAACCATGAAATTACGACAGCCATACCTGCCGAGGGCCAGCCCCAGACGACATTCAAAGGAAACTTCACATACATTGCGGGCACAGGCCAATACAAAAACATCGAGGGTAGTGGCCAATTCACGGGAGCCTTTACCTCGCCCACCAGCTACACCGTGGAATGGGAGGGTAAGTTTTCAATAAAGAAATGACTCCCGAATCGGTTGGGGCGCCTGGCCCTGCCACATGCGGGGCCCGCCCCTCCTGTTTCGATTCATTTCTTAAACCGCATTTCTGTCAAAACCACGGGGGTCTTGGCGTTCGGGGCCATTCTTAATTGGACTTTGGTGGTTTTCCTGCTTTCTGGCTTTCGACCTAATCCTGTAATTTTCGAGTTTTCGGTTTCCCACAGGTTAACTGTGGGGGATCCGCGGATCGCATTTATCCCACGAGTCGGAAAGAACCGCCCGGGCGTCGAGTATTGTCCTTCCACTAATCGGTGGGTAGAAAAGAAAATGCAAAATGTACATTCTTTTTATGGTTTACGGACCCCAGGGTGCAGTCGAATAACTGTTTAGGAAGGCTTCTTTAGTGTACCAAATTGCACTTGATAAGGGATAATCGGGGCGCAATAATCGGATTACTATCGACGCTTGATAATTTCCTTGCGAGCAAGGTAGGCAAAACCTAAATTGATGTATTGGTGGTCTTTTGAAGATAATAATATTATAAAACCTAGCTGCATGGGAAATCATTGATTTCATTCATAATTCGGTCTGTTGCTACATTAATATTTCATTCGGAGTGGTTTAGCATTCGAAAAAAGCTCCAATTCCAAATAACATTACTACGAGATCATTCGGAATTGACCCCGCCACTCATTGCTCGACAGATTTTGGTTACTGCCGAGGACCGAAGACACGGCAAACATGCAGGATATGACCTCCGGGCCATCGCACGTGCCATATTCCGTCGATATACCTCTTCACGAAAGGAAGGAGCCAGTACCATTGAACAGCAAATTGTACGCGTGATAACTGGCCGTTTTGAAAAAACTCTCCGTCGTAAAATACGAGAAATATTTCTAGCGTCTCTTGTGGCACACGAATTTCCTAAGTCCGTCACTCCCACTGTATATTTATCAATCGGATATTACGGCTGGCGCATGAATAATTATTTGCAGGCGTGTCGCCGCCTACGAATTTGTCCGAATAATTTAAGCATCGAAGAAGCGGCAGCCATCGTCGCAAGGTTAAAATATCCGCAGCCGCATTTGGCATCCGAAAAGCGATTGTTACAGATTACGCGTAGAAAGGAACACCTCGCAAAATTATATGCAAAACACGTTGTAGATGGAACCTACTTACATTTAGGACTTAAGGAACATGGTCAGACCGTTCGTTGTAGAAGAGAGTTTGCGGCATCTCTTAAAGCCGCATCCTACTCCTGATGAATTTCAGCAGGCTTTGAGGTGCAATCTCAGGCAAACTATGGAAAACCTAGTCCGCCTCTGGTTGACGGAAGGAATTCCCTATGAGTTCCGCAATTGCCCGATTGTTTTTGAGGAAATACGGGCCTGGTTAGGTAGACGTCTCGGAGTATGTCCAAAGGTAATTACGATAATCGGAAGTGCCAGAATTGGATTTTCGATTGCCGGCGCCAAGTATGGTCGCCCATTCAACTCGGATTCCGACCTCGATCTTAGTATAGTGTCAGAATTGTTATTCGAGCGTCTTTCGGACACTTTCACCAAATGGCAAAGCGAGTATTGCGGGGGAATTGTCCATCCTCGACATGAAATAGAGCGACAATTGTGGGATAGTAACCTCGAATTTGGTAATCGCAATATCCCAGCAGGATTCTTTGATGCTAATAAGATCCCGACTTACGACAGGTATCCACTCATTCAAGATATTCAACAAGCAATGTGGACGCTTACAAGAAAGCTTGAGGTTACTCCGGATTTGACACCACCTCGTAGATCGTCTGTTCGCGTCTATAAGAGTTGGAGTATTTTGGTTTCGCGCCTCACGATTAGTCTGTTTCGCACGCGCCATCTTATTGAAGGCCGAACTCACAGATAGGGCTACCAGTGGCAGCATTAAATAATTTCGCGGTGCAGGGCTCGCCAATCCGCTAGCCTAGATAGCGGCGGCATCACGTTTCCGCATTCGACGCAGAATATAATTAATTCTCCAACCACGCGTCTGCCAACTTTGCCATCTCCATCGTATTCAGTCGCCTGAACACGGGCGCGCTATGCCACGCCACGACCCGGGACTATTTACCTTCTCAGCCAGCCATTGATTGCTTTCGATATCTCGCCCGCGCTCCTGCATCTGACCTTTTCCCCGCCTACGGCGCTGATGAAAATCCTGCCAAACGAGGTCGTCTCAACGCGGCTATCGAGCACCACCACGCACCCGCGGTCGAAAGCGGTGCGGATCAGGCGTCCGAATCCCTGGCGAAACTTGACCACGGCCTCGGGAAGCGACAGCTTTGCAAACGAGCTCTCGCCGTTCTTCTCGATCCGCTCCAGATTCGCCTTGAACCAGGGCCGGTCCGGCACCGTGAACGGCAGCTTAAACAACACCAATAGCTCCAGCAATTCGCCGGGAAGGTCGACACCCTCCCAGAAGGTGTCGGTGCCGAACAGCACGGCTCGTTTCGATTGCTTGAAGCGCCGGAATATCCGCTCCGAGCTGAATGACCCCTCCTGCACGAAAAGCTCTATCCCGGCACCATTCAGATGCGCGCGCAGGCTTTCGGCCGAATTCTGCAAGGCCCTGTGCGACGTGAACAGCACCATCGATTTCTTGGCCGCCGAGATCAGTATCTCTCGAAGCGAATCGTTGGCCGCCGCCTCGAAATCGGCCGCTTTCGGCGACGGCAGAAACCCGGCCGAGATCACCGCCACCTCATTATCGATATCGAACGGCGAATCGAGACAGAGCGTGGCACAGCGGTCTTTCGAGCCCAGGTCCAGCCCCAGCCGCTGTGCGATGAAATCGAAGCTTCTATTAATGCTCAGGGTGGCCGAGGTAAAGATGGCTGTTTTAAGGTGGTCGTAGAGCTTCTTATCGAGCAACCTTCCCACCTCCAGCGGCGCCGACAGGAGTCTTGGCAGACTTGCCCGCCATTTGTTTGGCGGATAACGTGGGTTCGAGGGCTTTTCAATCCAATAGACATACTCGGGGTCGGCGGCCGACAGGAGATCGGCCGCGGTTGCCTTGAGCGCCTTGAGGTCATTGACGAACGCCTCCAACCGCACCGCCGATTCGCGCTTCTTGGCTACGTTGGCCTCGCGCACCTCCGCAAGCAGTGAATCGAGGCTTTCGAGCAAATGCTCTATCGAATCCAAAAACTCCGCGGCCTCCTCGGTATCACAAGGATTAGCGGCGGCGCTATAGGCCACCTCGCGCGCCTCCGGGCCGCCACCGGACGAAGCGATCCCTGCCGCCAGCTTTTCGAAAAAGTGGCTTGCGGCGTAACCCAGGCTTGTAACAGAATCGACGGCGCGATCAGCCAGCTTCAGAAGCTCCTCGGAATATGTCCCATATGACAGGGTCAACTTGAGATTGAGCAGGAACCCGGATTGTGTCGGCCTCGAGGCATACATGTCCGCCAGGATGCTGTCGACATTGCGCTTGTCGAGCATGTTCCCCAGGTATGACGCCGCTACCTTCTCGAGGTTGTGGGCCTCGTCGAAAATGATGTTCCCCGAGCCGAGCGCCAGTTCGCCCCCCGAGGCGAAATCGGCGAATGTCAGATGGTGATTTGTAACTACGACCTGCGAGGCCTGCGCCTCCTTGCGCACCTTTAGCAGGAAACATCTGTCGGCCAACGTGCACCCTTGCCCCAGGCAGAAACTACCCTCGCACGAGATGCGGCTCCAGATGAAATAGTTCTGTGAGGGCGAGAATCCGTTACATTCCGAGATATCGCCTGTCCTGGTATCTTTCACCCAGAGCGACAGCGTCGCCAACGCCTGGCGCTCATGCTTATTAAAAGAGAACTCGGCCTCGGCGGCCAGTTCGTGATATTTGTATAAGCAGACATAATTCCCCTTTCCCTTGAGGAGCGTGGCTTTGAATTTGTAGCCGACTGCCTGCTGCACCTGCGGCAGGTCTTTGTAGAAAAGCTGCGACTGCAGGCTCTTGGTTTGAGTCGAAATGACAACCCGTTCGCCGTTGAGTGAGGCCCACCAGGTGGCCGGCAACAGGTAAGCCAGCGATTTCCCGACCCCGGTCGGCGCCTCGCATAGCAGAAGTTGGTTGTGATTGAATGAGTCGGCCACTTTCATGGCCATGATCGCCTGCTGTTTCCGATATTCGTAAGCCGCCATGTTTTTCGAGAGGAGTCCGCCGGGGAGAAATATATTTTCCACCGCCGCCATATCGACATGAACGTAATCCTCGTATTTTTTTTCCGGCGCCTCACCGGTGACGTTATCCGGGTAGTACGACTCGGCCTCGGTTCCCGCCTCGGCCGAAATCGCGGCCAGCATGGCGGGCAGATGGACTTTGGGTGCGACACCCGCGATCGCCTCCCGAAACGTCTCCACGGCATCGGCGCCAAACAAGAGCCGCCCGATTGTGTCTTTGGCCGATGGACTCATGGCCGCCAGATGCGAAATGAGAACCAGGTAAACCTCGGCTGTCGCCCGGGCATCATCATGCGCCCGATGAGACCTCTTGCGCTTGATATTGAAACGGCTCACCAGGCTCGAAAGGCTATAGCGCGAGAGACGCGGGAATAATATCCGAGCCAGAATTGCAGTGTCGAGCGCTTTGGCCTCCAACAATGCGAATTGCTTTTTGGTCAGGTATTTTTTGAGGAAAGACAGGTCAAAATCAATGTTGTGGCCGACCACCCAGGGGGCGTTATCAAAAAGCGAAAGATACTGCTCGATTACCACGTCGATCGCAGGCGCCTGACTGACCATCTCATTCGAAATGCCGGTGAGATTTGTTATCTCCTGTGGCAGCGGGCCGGATGGTTTCACCAACTCGGAGAAGCTTTCCGTCGCCGCCCCATCGACAAATCTGGCCGCCCCTAACTCGATAATTTCGCATGTCGACGGGTCCAGGCCGGTTGTCTCTAAATCGATGGAGATGAACGAATCGAAGCCGCCGGAGGCCCCAGGCTTGTCGAGAGAACTCATCGCTGGATGACTATCATTCTGATGTCGGTCATTTCCTCGATGGCATATTTCAGGCCCTCGCGTCCCAGGCCCGACATCTTGACGCCGCCATACGGCATATGATCAGCCCGATACGTCGGCACATCGTTTATTATGACACCGCCGACTCTCAATCCGAATATCGCCTTATTGATACTATCTATATTTTTGGAGAATACCCCCGCCTGCAGGCCATATGGCGAGTCATTGACCATATCGATCGCCACGTCGAAATCACTGAATGGTATCACACATATCACCGGCCCGAATATTTCGCGGCGCATGACCTTCATGTCGGGAGTAACGTTGGTCAGGATAGTCGGCTCGTAAAACGCCCCCGATCGCTTGCCGCCGACCAGCACTTTGGCTCCGTCGGCGACCGCGTCGTTGACCCACGATTCGACCCGCATCGCCTCGCCCTCGGTTATCATCGGGCCAACCTCGGTCGTCTCATCGGAGGGATCACCGCTGGCAAGCATTTTAACGGCTGTGATAAAGGGTTCGATGAATCGGCTGTAAATCTCCTCAGCCACATAAACACGCTGGACAGAGATACAGACCTGCCCGGAATACGAGTATCCGCCCGATACAATCTTCGGCAGGGCGGTATCGAGACTGGCCGACTTATCCAGGATGACCGCCGAATTCGAGCCCAACTCCAATATCAAACGCTTGATTCCGGCGTTTTTGGCGATCTCCAGCCCAACCTCCGGAGAGCCGGTGAATGTCACCGCCCGAACCGACTCCGAGCGCACCAGCCCCATGCCGATATCGTGGCCGGAGCCGTAAATGAGATTGAAACCGCCCGGCGGCAGGTCGAGCATGGCGATGATTTCGGACAGCAGGTAGGATGTCAGCGGCGTATACGATGCCGGCTTTAATATGACCGGACATCCCGCGGCGATTGCCGGGGCCACCTTGTGCGCTACCAGGTTCAGCGGAAAATTGAATGGCGAGATGGCGGCCACGACACCGACCGGCACGCGAAAATAGTAGCCGTATTTCGAATCCGACCCGACGGCGGCATCGAGCCTTATAGAGGCGCCCTCCATGGCGCGGGCCTGGGCGGCCGCGAATCGGAATGTCTGCTGGGCCCGCTTGACCTCGGACCTGGCCTGCTTGATCGGCTTGCCGGCCTCCTGGGCGATCGTCTCGGCGAACCTTTCCTCCTTGGATTTGAGCGCCAGGCAGATGCTATCGAGGATTTCGGCGCGCCTGTAGACAGGCAATTGCTCCATCGGCGTCCGCGCCTCGTCGGCTGAGGCTATGGCCATCGAAAGGAGGTCATTATCGGCCAGCGGACATGATCCGATACATTCGCCGGAATATTTGTTGTTGACCGGCTGTCGCACCTCGCCCCCGAGAAAATGCCCCCCGATGTAGAATTTGGCCTCAATCATGATATCACCTCTTGTGACGATTATACAGGCTCAAGCACCCATCCGCAAGGGGTATTGGGGGTCTGTTTCCTGGGTGGCATGCACCGCTTAAGATAGAAAACGATTTTCTTGTAGGTCGGGAGCTTGCTCCCGACAGCCCCCAATTACCGCCACGCCGATCATGGTGCCGATAATGGCCAGGTTCAGCCCTTCAAAAGCAGAACGGGGATGCGGGCGCGATGATGAACCTCGGAGGCGACACTGCCGAATAACAGGTCGCCCAGTGCGCGGTGACCGTGCGTAGCCATGGCAATCAGGTCGCAATGCCCGCTTTCGGCCGCCTCCAGAATCCGGCGCGCCGGCTCACCCCAGGCCAGAACCGCCTTGACATCAAAACCCTCGTCGCGAAGCTTCTGCTCGCACTCCTCGAGGTAAATGCGATCCCGCCGCATCTCCTCCGATTCGCCCAGCCTTTTTTGATGCCGCGCCTGGAAACCATCGGCCACGTGGATGAGGGTCAGCTTGGCGTTCGTCAGCCGCGCCAGCGGCCGAATATGGGCAAGGATTGCCTGGTCGGTTGGCGAATTCTCAAGGGGGATTAAGATATGCTTGTACATATATCTTGCCTCGGCCGGCTATCCTGTCATCCATCCTATGATGGTTTGGCCGATCAGGTAAATGTTAAGTATGATGATAATAATAGTGATTGCCCAGGCGATAATCAAGAGCCATGCTCGATTGACGAACTGCCCCATCTTTCTCTTGTCGCCGGTGAAAATGACCAGCGGCACCACCGCGAAACTGAGCTGTAGCGACAATATCACCTGGCTTAAGATGAGCAATTGGCCGACTCCGCGCTCGCCCGCGATACCGGCCACGATAACGGCGGGAACAATGGCGATCAACCGCGTTAACAGCCTGCGCATCCAGGGACGAAGCCTGATATTTAGAAACCCCTCCATGACAATCTGCCCGGCCATCGTGCCTGTCAGGGTGGAATTTTGTCCCGATGCCAGCAGGGCCACGCCGAAGAATATGCTCGCCAGCGAGGCCCCCAGTACCGGCGTCAACAGGCGATATGCGTCGCTGATATCCGCCACATCCTGATGACCGGTGCCATGAAATGCCGCCGCGCTCAATATCAGAATCGCCGCATTTATCAGGAATGCCAACGATAGCGAAACTGTGGAATCGATCGTGGCAAACTTGATAGCCATCCGCTTCCCCTCGTCATCGCGTGTGTAGGCTCGCGTCTGCACGATACTGGAATGTAGATATAGATTGTGCGGCATCACCGTGGCGCCGAGAATGCCAATGGCGATATAGAGCATTCCAGGGTTGAGGATGATCTGCGGTTTGGGAATCAGGCCGCCGAAAATGGCCGCCAGTGCCGGCTGAGAGACGATTAGCTCATAGGAAAAACATCCGCCGATAAGAAATATCAGCCCGGCCACCAGCGATTCAATATGTCGAAACCCTTTGTTCTGTAAAATCAGAACAAGAAATACATCGAGGGCAGTGATGACGACACCTACAACTATGGGGATGCCGAACAGGAGGTTAAGCGCCACCGCCGAACCGATAACCTCGGCCAGATCGCAGGCCGCGATTGCCACCTCGCATAAAACCCAGAGCCCCAAAGACACCGGCCGAGAATAGTGATCTCGACAGGCCTGGGCCAGGTCGCGGCCGGAGACAATGCCCAGCTTGAGAGCCAAATGCTGCAGAAGTATAGCCATCAGGTTGGAAATCAAAATTACGCTCAGTAGCGTATAGCCAAACCGGGCCCCGCCTGCCAAATCGGTAGCCCAGTTGCCGGGATCCATGTATCCGACCGCAACCATCAGGCCGGGGCCGCCAAATGCGAATAGTTTTCTCCAGAATCCGGCGCTTGCGGAAACCGGCACCGAGGAAAACACCTCCGGCATGGTGGGGACAGTCTGTGATTTCCGCCAGCCATCTTCGGTCAATCCGTCGGCGGTGTTACTTATCTTGAAATCATTATCCATGACTTTGTCTGGTTACCTAAATCTCATAGTTCCGTCAGGTCACGGCCTGGGGCCTACGACCTGACGCAACCTCGTTTATCGCCTCGCCCGCGGGCCGCCGAAGGCGCCGATATCCGAGGCCGTCCCATCGGGGTCTGTCAGCAGGGGATTGCCGGCATCTTTCATGGGGGAATCGCCTGCCAGAAAGAAACTGTCCTGCCCTGCGAATTTCGGATCGACACTTATATTGCCATCACGCTCGGTGTAGTCGGGCATGTCGCGGTACTGCCCTGTCTTGTTATTCCAGACATTGTTATATGAAATATCGAAATTGAACAGGCTGCCGTAGTTCCATATCCCCACGCAGGGGCAGACCCACTCGTCGCGCCAGCCGTTTTCGACCATGATGTTGTTCGAAAACCGGCCCGTGCACTCATCGCCCCAAATCGCCATGCCGCAGTTGCCGTTGTGATAAACGACGTTGTTGGTGGCGTCCATGTGCGAGGTCCCGGTGGCGATTATGCCCCAGCCGAGATTGTCGAAAACGATATTGTTCGAGCAGATCACGCGCGTATCGCCAAACGAGCCGATACCTTTCCAGTAATTGGAAACCCGGTTGCGAAGCACCACCGCGACAGCATCCCAGGTTACTCCTATGCCGGCTCCGCGCCCGCCGTTGATCACATTATCAGCGATATAGGCTGTTGCGCCCCTGTAGAGCGCGATACCATCCCAGCCGTTGTTGATTATGCGGTTATCCACTATGGTGAGCTCGGCCCCCTCTCGTCCCATTACCCCGCCGATACCAACCACTATCGAATCGGGCCGGTTGGTGTTGCCTGATATCAGGCAGTTGCGAATGGTCAGGCTGCTCCATCGGGCCACGATTGCGGCATCGGTGGCGGCCCCGTCGAAATCGCGCACACCACCTGTAATCTGAAAATTACTGATTTCCGAACCTCGGCTGTTGACAAAGAGCACCCCATATCCCGCGTTGGTCACCAGAACCGTGGAATCTTGCCCTGAACCCATGATGATCAGCCCCTTGTCCTCGATAAGGAATCCCCGGCTGGCTTTGACCTCGGTTTGATGCTTCTCGCAATTGCCGCAGAGCTTCTCAGTGTAGGCATGGGGTGTGGATTCGTACCGGCCCGGCAGAAGCATGAGAGTGTCGAGATTGGCGGCGCGATCAATTCCGGTTTGGAGCCGGCGGTATGGATCGGATTGAATGCCGCTGCCAGCTTTGCCGTCGGCGATGTCATCGACATAGAAAATCTCCGCCGACACCGATGCGGCCATCAAAATGACAATAAATGCCATGAATGTTAAATATCGCATAGGGCGTTTTTTAAGGGGAATATCCCCGAAAATCAAGGTTAATGTTTGAAATTGATCTTAGCGGTCGGTCGGAATAGCGCCCGTCGGCCGAAGCTTCAATTTGCCGGTATTATTCTGAATCCCTAACTTCTGGCTGATATATTGCCTTATTCTGTCGTGGTGGATAGCGACATCGTCGGAGAAGCGCTTGCGGAAATCACGAAATTTCGGGTCGAGGGAATTCACTATTTCATACGGCTTCGATAGAATGGCCGAGTCCTCATAATCGTAAGCGATCTTCAAAGCCTCTTGATGCGAGAGGGCATTTTTGTTGAGATGCTCGATTTGCTCATAAATGCCTGAAAGGAATGTCTCCAGGACCGCCACCCGATATTTACCCGGCCCGTACGATTGGGGATTTGACGTCATCAGCGCGATTAGCCTTCCGGTAGCACGGGCAAAATTCACCTCGTCGCTGATCGCCTCCTCCCAAAACAATTGTTCGTTCGGGAATTGCTCGGCCAACTGCTGATAATACTCTCCCATCGCGAGCTGGCAATTCTGCAGATGGTAAAGCTCTTCAACCGTTGAAATCAATTCCTTCTTGATCAAACCATTTACCCCTTAATCGGCGCGTTGCTATCCCGGAGATAGGTTCCCTATCAATTATATTATCGTCACGAAGAACCGCGAATTTACCCTGTAATTATGTAAACACCTGTAATTATGTAAACATGGGAGATTGTCGTGTCTGTGAGGATTACTATTTCCATTGCCAGAAGTGGTTGATGACATTGACGTTATCAGTCAATGAATGCCCCGCCTGGAGGCCACGGAACAAGTAGTCTTTGGCCCTGCTCACAGCATCTTTCAGGCCGGCTCCCTTGGCAAGCTCGGCGACTATTGCGGCCGCGAAAGTACATCCCGAGCCATGGTTGTTTACGCCCGGTATCATGTCTCGCTGATAAACCTCGAGCCCCTTCGAGTCAACCAGGACATCGGCAGCCACATTCTGCAAGTGGCCTCCTTTGACCAAAATCGGCGTTCGGTACATGAAATAAAGCCTCTCCGCCGCCTTCTGGAGGTCGTCGAGATCTTTGATAGCATCACCCGTCAGAAATTCCGCCTCCGGCATGTTCGGCGTGATAACCGTCGCCAGGGGAAACAGCTTTTCGGTCAGGGCCATGATAGCGTCATCCTGGATCAAAGTGCTTCCGGAGGTGGCCGCGAAAACGGGGTCGATCACCAAAGGCACGAAACGATATTGTTTCCAGACACTCGCAATCGTTTCGACTATTTCCTTCGAAAAGAGCATCCCTGTCTTGGCGCCTTTAACCGGAAATCCCTCCATCACTGCCACCAATTGCTTCTTGACCATATCGGGGTCGATCGCCTGTATGCCGGTGACTCCCTCGAGATTCTGCGCCGTTATGGCAGTTATGACGCTGGCGCCGTAGACTCCCAGCGCGGAGAATGTCTTTAGGTCGGCCTGTATTCCGGCTCCTCCGCCCGAATCCGAGCCGGCTATTGTAAGCGCCACGCAGTTTTTAATCATCCCTCGATGTCCCGCTCCTTCCTGAAATGATCGAACCCTCTTGCCTCCATTGCACGAGCCTTGCCATCCCGACCGATTAACCTGATGCCCTGACCTTCGACTATCCTGCCTACAACGAAGAAATGACAACCCTCTTTTGCCAGGGCCCGGCCCAACGTATCCGCGGCCGACTCCCGGGCCGTGCCCAGGAGCACATAATCCTCACCTACGTGAAGCGATAAATATTCATAATCGAGGCCGAACCTGGCAACATATTTTTCAAACGTTTTTGTCACCGGGATTTTCGACTCCTCGACGATTGCCCCCACTCCCGACTCGAAACATATATGCCCCAGGTCCGAGGCCACCCCATCGGAGACATCTATCATCGAATTGGCTGCCCTCAAGCTCGCAATTATCCTTCCGGCTTTTACATGTGGAACCGGATTGTGATGGGCCTCAAGCAATTCCGTCCAGCAGTCGACCTCTCTATTATTCAAGATCATATCGAGCCCCGCAGCCGATGAGCCCACATTTCCGGTCAAGAAGATAATGTCCCCCACCCGGGCCCCGGAACGATAAAGAAGCTCATCCTCTTTTCCCTCGCCAACCAGCGCCACGTTGATCACCAGATGTTTTGGCGCGGATGTCGTATCTCCGCCCAGCAGGTTGACATCGAACTCCCTGGCCATCTCCTTCATGCCGTCGTAGAGAGCGTCGAGGTATTCGACATCGAGGTCGGGCGGGATTGCGATCGAAATCACTGCCTCGCGCGGAATTCCACCCATGGCCGCTATATCCGAGATATTCACCGCCAGGGATTTCCGCCCCAGCTTGACCGCTGGTATGGCGTCTCGAAGGAAATGAATGTCCTCCACCAGCATGTCAGTTGTGAGGATCGTGGCAAGGTTCGCCGAGGTCCTGAAGACGCAACAATCATCGCCGATAGCTTTGATGACATTTTTCTCGCGAATGAAACAGCCGCCCTTGATTCTGTCGATGAATCCGAATTCGCCGATTTCACGAAGCTTCATTTCTGTTCACCCCTCAGTTCCCCGGGGGCGACTCCGTTGAGGTAGAGTCCCTTGGCCCGCATGACCTCCTTTTTTATCTTTCTCGATGCTTCTGTCACATTTTCGCGAGAAACGATACCGGAGATTACCGCCACGCCGTCAAGCCCGGCGCGGATCGCCTCATATGCGTTGGTCTCATTCATCGAGCCTATCCCCACCAGAGGGATCCGTACCGATCGTCTGATCGCGGGAATGCCCTCAATACCGATCTGCCGGGTGAGTTCCGGCTTGGTGGTGGTCACGAATATGGGGGAGAGGCCGAGATAATCGGCGCCGCCCGCCTCGGCCGCTTGCGCTTCCTGCGGATTTATTGCCGAGACGCCGATTATTTTCGCCGGCCCCAGGATTCTCCTGGCTATATCAAGAGGCATATCCTCCTGGCCGATATGCACCCCGTCGGCATCGAGAGCCATGACGATATCTATTCGATCATTGATTATAAGTGGAATATGCCTCGCTTTCAAAAAGGCCTTTACTTTCAAACCCTCTTCGTAGAATGCGCGCGTATCGAGCTCTTTCTCGCGGAGTTGTACAATCGTCGCGCCCCCTTCGACCGCCGCCGCAATGACCTCGATATTGCTCCGCCCCAGCGACAGCTTTCTATCAGTTACGAGATATAGCGAGTAGTCGACATGATCCTTATTCATCGCCATCGCTTACCCCTCCTCAAGGCGCGCCAGTTCCCGAAATTGCTCCGGAGTTATTTCATACATGGCATCGAGCAGGGCGATCATGAATGACCCCGGCGACTTGGCGCGCGAGGCCGCGATCTCTCCCGCCAGCCCGAAAAAAGCCAGCCCTGCCGAGGTTGCCTCCAAAGCGTCCTTTGTTACCCCCGCGAATGCCCCGATTGTGGCCGTGGCCGCGCAACCGGTGCCCGTAATTTTCCCCAACATGGCGTCACCATTTTTGCACCTGATGACCCTGTTCCCGTCGGTAATCAAATCGACCGGACCGGTTATGGCGACCACGCAATCGAGCTGTCTGGCCATCTGGCGGGCGGTATCGGAGGCGTGCGCCACGTCGTGGACGGCATCGACCCCCTTGGTTGTCACGGTAGCAGATGCGATTGATAGTATTTCCGAGGCGTTGCCGCGCACAATCGATGGCTGAATTTCTCTTGTCAGCCTCTTGAACGTGCTTGTGCGAAGCGTCGTCGCTCCCGAGCCTACGGGATCGAGCACGATCGGCACACCGAGTTGGTTGGCCTTTCTGCCCGCCAAAAACATCGACTCGATCCACGGATCTGAAAGCGTTCCGATATTTATCACCAGCGCTCTTGCCAGAGAGACCATCTCCTCGACCTCACCCCTGGCGTGCGCCATAACCGGCGAGGCCCCCATGGCCAAAAGCGTGTTGGCGGTGAAATTCATCACCACGTAATTGGTGATGTTATGCACCAGGGGCTTCTCGCTTTTTACTTTGGAGAGAAGCGCCCCCAAATCGTAATTTATCATGGCTCCTCCAATGGCTGCCCAATTTATTTATGGTACCCCGGCGCAGATTTTATACGAAGACAAAATTACCACCTCTTTGGGGTGGTTTTCGTCCGTTCCCTACGTCGGCATTACCCGTTTTCCACCCTTATTGGTGGACAGGTTCGGAGGGTTTGTTCTCAGGCCCTGTCGGCCACCCCTACGGACTCCAGGGAATTTATACTCATTTGAGACCCACGTGGCAAGCGGATTTTAGTTAACCGGCGGATTGTGCCGTCATAATTAAGAGCCTGATAAGTATTTCAATTGCCATCCCGGGATATATTGACAGGCATTTTCAATATTAACGCCCATATCCGGAATAATCTCCGGATCGATACCATTTGTTCCCGGTTTGCCTTTGTTCTGGATTTACAGGGCCTCAACCCCTAAATTCACGGCGATGAGAAAAGCCGATAACGACAAACTCTTCGTCAATAATTTCATTCCCAAAGTCAGCCGTACATTCGCCCTGGCCATACAGTTCTTGCCGCCGCGTCTGCGCCACTCGGTATTCACGGCCTACCTTCTTTGCCGTGTGGCAGATACCATCGAGGATTCGCCGGCCATCGGCGGGCCTGAAAAGCGCGCCAGGCTCATCCGGCTGCGGGATATGCTTGGCGAGGCCGCCAACGGAGGACCGCTCCGGCCCGATGATGTCTCTCTGCTCTATGAATCGATCGATTCAAACTCCGACCACGACCATCGGCTCCTGTCACAGAGCGGCCAGTTGTTTGAGGTACTCGGCCGATTGCCAGAATCCCAGAGAATCATCATCTACCGCTGGGCAGGGGAGATGGTCAGGGGCATGGCCGAGTTCACGAAACTACCGAAAACAGATGATGGCATCTCTGCCCTGAAGGATCAGGCCGAATGGGACAGATACTGCTATTATGTCGCCGGAACGGTGGGGCACATGCTGACCGAGCTTATCATAGGCGAATATGAAATCGCCGACGACAAGGCCGAGCGTCTCCTGGAGCTATGCAATTCATTCGGCTTGGGCTTGCAGAAGGTCAACACCATCAAGGATGTGCCATCCGACCGCGAACGCGGTATCATTTTCCTGCCGCGTGATATAATGGGCCGTCACGGCCTTACCCCGGAATCACTTTCGCAATCACGGTTTAAAGACAGCATCGAGGCGTTTGTCGAAGAGCTGGTTAGCATCGCCTGGAACCATCTGGATGACGCCATCGAGTACACCACGCTGGTGCCATCGCATCTTAAAGGCGTGCGCATGTTCCTGACCGTGCCCGTCTTCCTGGCCGCAGCGACTCTGAAAGAGATCGTGGCCCATCCGGTCCAAGCCATGACCGGCCCGCCGGTCAAGATCGGCCGTCGCGACGTTGCCCGGCAGACCTCGGCCGCCGCCCTGCATTCGTCCTCGAATACGAGGCTCGTTAAATATTATCAGCGGTTGAGAAATCACCCCTAAGCGGTTTCGGGTCTCTGAACCCCATACCATCAATATCATATTTCCCTTGACAAACTCCTCCACGATTGGTAGCATGTGATGGGGAGAAAGCATCTGAATATCCCTTAACCCCCTAACCAGGGAGACGCGCTATGAGAGGAATACCATTTTTGTTGCGCGCGCTCACTATAAATTGGGCGTCAGACGTCCTCGTCCGCCTCGAGCCTTTTACATCCTCGGCCGCAAGGTGGCAGCGATATTTAATGGCGTCAAGTCGGCGGGGCAGCACCGGGTGGTGTGGGATGCCAGTCGCCTCACGTTGGGGATTTATTTCTACCGGCTGAGCGCCGGCCGGGTTTCGCGGCTCGGGCGATGTTTGCTCATAAAATAGGAGGAAACAAATGATTCGCATAAAACTCATCTTGATTGCTGCGGCCATACTGACTTGTTGGGCGGCAACTTCGGTTCAGGCGCAGGAGATTGAGTACGTTAATTCAACGCTGTTGGGGGGCTTGCCGTTTGACATTTACGTCGATTCATCTTTCGCGTATGTCGCATCAATCAACTCATTCTATATAGTTTCTTTGGCCGACCCCGATAGCATGACGCTTGTCGGCGGGATGGCGCTGGCTGGCCTTCCCCAAAAGCTAAAGAAAATGGGTAATTATGTTTACCTCGCCTATGGGTCATACGGGCTACAAATAATAGATATTACCGAACCCGACCGTTGCCGGTTGGCCGGCCGTTTCGACATGGCTTTTGCGAGTGCAGTAGATGTTCAGGGGGACTATGCTTACCTCGCGGACGGGGTCAGCGGCGATTTTTACGTCCTGGATATTTCGGATCCTTACAGGCCGATTCAGACCGGTCTGTATTTTAACGCGGGATCTTCATTTAGGGATGTCGTGGTATCCGGCCAGTATGCGTATCTGGCGGATACCACCCGTGTTCGCGTCATCAACATAAGCGATCCTTGGTATCCCCACCAGGAGGCCTTATTCGCGACCCAGTTTCGACCTGCCGCTCTTTATGTTCAAGATACCCTCCTTTTTGTAGCAAGTAATCTTATGGAAGACGATCCTTATGTTGCATATGCATTAGAGATATATGATATCTCTAATCCCCGGCAACCGGTTCCATTGGGAGAAACGAATCCCCGGCTTGGCCGAATTCGCGACATTGCATTCAGGGACAATTTCGTTTACCTGAGTTCTCTACGGGATTCCACCAGCCTGGAGATATACGACGTGGGGAATCCGAATTATCCGATATATTATCCGGGCAATTTGGTGGAGAGCAGCACGAGCATTTTTGCTCATGATGACCAGCTATATATAACGCTGTCCACTGGCGGCGAAGGGCGCCATGACTTCATTCGCGAAAATATCAGCAATCCCGTGATGCCACAATTAGAGGGCGAATATTATTCATTGGATAATACCTATGCGGTGGCGCTCAAGGATTCTACCGCCTATGCAGTCGGGGACGGATGGTTGGCGGCGCTCGATGTTTCGAACCCGCAACTGCCGCGAATACGCGCCCGCATAACAGGGCAGCAACATTTACGCTCCATCGCCATTGCTGGAGACTACATTTATGCCGCAGGCTTTAATGGCATTTCGATTTTCCATGATTCGATAGACGACATTGAATTCGTAATGAGCTTCAGCAAGCAATATGTGCCCGTTATACAAGTTGAAGGCAACCGCTTTTATGCCGCCGATCGAAATGACGGCCTGCTGATATTCGATATCACTAATCCCTCAAATCCCGATTTGATCGGGAATTATCCTTTGGAATCTGTCGTCGATATAGATTATCAGGGAGATTATGTCTTTATGGCCCGGTATCGGCCCTCGGAGTTCAAGATTATCAACGTCAGCGATCCCGCGACACCTTATTTGGTTAGCAGCCTCGATATACCAGGTGATTGCTCTTCGCTCGATGTAATGGGAAATTATGCTTTTGTCGCTTGCGACTATCCAGATTCGCTGTTTGCCATCGATGTGTCCTATGTGGCTGAGCCCGTAATTATATCCCGACTTCAATTACCGTTTTCCCCCTATAGCCCCAAGATAAGGATATCAAATAACTTTGCCTTTATCGCATTGGGGAATTACAGCGGCTTGGCCATTTATGATATTTCCAATCCAAGCTTCCCTGCCCTGGTTTCCACGTTCGACACGCCCGGCTACGCCAGCGAAGTCTTTGTGCGGCTTCCATATATCTATGTAGCCGACGTGACTTCCCTGCAAATCCTCCGCTTCAACCCCACCGGCATTGACGAAGCCGCGCCGATGCCAAACGAATTTGCCCTTCTCCAAAATTACCCCAACCCCTTCAATGCGACGACCATGATTTCATATTCGCTCCCGGCTGGTTTCACCGGCACGCTGGCCATCTATGATATCACCGGGCGAATGGTGCGGACCCTTGATATCATACCGGGGACTTCTCATATTACATGGGAAGGCACAAATGGCGTCGGCAGGTCTGTTTCGAGCGGCGTCTACTTCTATGCCGTCGCCGGACACCCCGAAACGGCAAGGAAGATGGTATTACTCAGGTAGCCGGATACTCGGTGGCGTTATATGTGCCGGCGGGTGGCCTCACCCGATGCCCCGATGAAACGGAAAAGTTGTCGGCAGCAAGCTGCCGACCTGCAAGTTGATTTTTTGTAGGTCAGGTCGCCCGCGACCTGACTCATTCTATTTTTTCCGGCGCGGGCGAAGCATCCCAAGGCGCTATTTTTCTTTCCCTACTGGCTATCTGGCTACCCCTTGGAATTTGACATATTATCGCGCCTGCCTTATCTTCCTTCCATGAAGGCCTTGATTGAGAAAGTCAAGCAGACGATCGATCAGCATAAGATGCTCAACGAAAGCGACCGCATTCTGGTTGCTTTATCCGGCGGCCCTGATTCGGTGGCGCTGCTTTATATTTTACATGAGATTAGGGAGGAATGGGCACGGCTTTCACGGGCGCAGCATGCTACGCCCCTACGATTGGCGGCGGCGCATTTGGATCACGCCATCCGCCCCGACTCCGCCAAAGATCGCGAATTCTGCCGAACACTCTGCCAACGGCTGAAAGTCAGATTTCATGCCAAACGCCTCAACATCGCCGCCTCAGCCCGGCGACGCAAACTTTCGGTAGAGGAGGCTGGCCGCAATGCCCGCTATGAGTACTTCGAATTTTTGGCGCGAAAATTTGGTTACACCAGGATCGCCACCGGCCACACGCTCGATGATAGCATTGAGACGGTCATTTTCAATTTGACACGCGGCTCCGGCCTGGCCGGGCTGGCGGGTATCCCGGCTGTCCGCGGCAAAATCATTCGTCCCCTGATCGACTGCGAAAAGGCGGAGTTACTTGAATTCCTTGGCGATAGGAGAATCGATTACCTCCAGGACCCCACCAATGTCACGATGGCCTATTCCCGGAATAAAATTCGAAACAGAGTCGTCCCCATGCTGGTGGATATCAACCCCGCAGCCAAAAGAAATATCGCGCGGTTATCGGGAATTGTCACCGGAGAGCTTGAATATATCCGCGCCTCGAGTGTATCAGCCTATAACCTGGCTGTGTTGAAAGCTGATAAGACCAAAATAGTTCTTGATTTAGAGCTCTTGGATCGATATCATGAAATTTTGAGGAAAAAGGTCGTGGAGGAGGCCGTCCGGAGACTTGTTGAGAACCCCTCGGGTCTGACCTCCGGCGCTCTTGACCGCGCCTTGAGGATTATCGATGGCAAGAGTGGGGGTAAGGCTCCTCTTATTACTGGCATCTATATCGAAAAATCCTCTGGCCGGGTTGCGGTCGCAAAAGAGATCGCCAAACATCGTGGCTTTGGGCTAAAAGTGCCAGGCAAGACCGCCTTGCCCGGCGACGGCGCATTCTTGCGGACCATAGTGAAACCCAGGGAAAGGGTCGGACAGTTTGACCCTACTAACAGGTCCGCTTACCTGGATAGGCAAAAAGCGAAGAACCTGACAGTCAGGTTCTGGCGGTTGGGGGATAAAATCAAGCCTCTGGGTATGAGGGGCCATCGGCTCCTATCCGATATTTTTATCGATAAGAAAATACCGGAGTTTGAACGCGGGTCGATCCCGCTGGTGATTTCGGGCGGCAAAATCGCCTGGATCGCCGGGGTCATGGTCTCTGATGATTTCAAGGTCACCCGGAATACCAAGCAGGTATTAAGTATCGAGCTATGCGAGCCCTGATAACTGAAAAAAGATTGCAGGCCCGAATCCGCGCCCTGGGACGGACCATTGCCAGAGACTATAGGGGCAAGACGCCGATATTTATCGGGATATTGAAAGGCAGTTTCATTTTCATGGCCGACCTCATCCGCGAGGTCGACATGGAATGTGAAGTCGATTTTATGGGTGTCGCCTCCTACGGCTCCTCGAAAAGGGGCTCCGGCGTCGTCAGGCTTCTGAAGGACATTAACGTCAATGTCCAGGGACGGCATATTCTGATAGTTGAGGATATCATCGACAGCGGCCTGACTGTTAATTACATTAAGCAGTATCTTCAACTTAGGAAGCCGAAGTCGATCGAATTTGTAACGCTGTTGGATAAAAAGAAGGCACGAAAGATCGACATAGACATAAAATATGTTGGATTTGATATACCCGAGGTATTCGTGGTTGGGTATGGTTTGGATTTCAACGAGAAGTACAGACAGTTGCCTTTTATTGCAAAAGGATGAGGTCTCGAGAGACCTCGACCTCAATGGAGAGGTGTAATGAATTACGATACCGAAAATCAGAAACTCGATAATAATTTAAAAAGAGGAAATCCGGGGGAAGACAAACGACCCTCACGCGGAAGGCCGCCCGATGGTCCTCCGGAATTCAATTGGACCAAAACGCTTAAGACGCTCGCCTTCTGGGCTGTGATCATCCTCCTCTCTTTCTGGGCATTCAACTATTATTTCGGTTCGGGGCGCGATACCGTCGAAATTTCTTATTCGGAACTGCTCAGCCAGATTCGGAACAACAATGTTGTCAAGGTTGTCTTCGAGGACCGCCGCGTCTCAGGTGAGTTCAAAAACGAATTCACCAAGCGAGTTGGAAATCAGGATGTCACCGCCACACGTTTCCACAGCATGATTCCCTTCGCCGATGATCCCGATCTTCTCGATGTTCTGGAGGAAAATGGAGTCCTGATCGAGGCCAAAGCCTCCAGCAACTGGGGTAACTTGCTTACCTATTCGCTTCCCTGGCTGTTTCTGATATTCTTTTGGATCTTCATGCTTAGGCAGATGCAGGGTGGGCCCAAAGGAATCTTCTCATTCGGAAAATCCAAGGCCCGTCTCCTGACCGGTTCGCGGCCCAAGGTCACATTCGCCGATGTCGCCGGATGTGACGAAGCCAAGCAAGAGCTTCAAGAAATCATCGAATTCCTGCGCGACCCCGGTAAATTCCAGAAGCTCGGCGGCAAGATTCCCAAAGGCGCCCTGCTGCTTGGCCCTCCGGGAACCGGGAAGACTCTCTTGGCCCGTGCCGTGGCTGGCGAGGCCCAGGTGCCGTTTTTCTCCATGTCTGGTTCCGATTTTGTCGAGATGTTCGTCGGTGTCGGCGCCTCGCGGGTAAGAGACCTGTTTGACCAGGGTAAGCGCAACGCTCCCTGCATCATCTTCATCGATGAAATCGACGCGGTCGGCCGACACCGGGGCGCAGGTCTGGGCGGCGGCCACGACGAGCGCGAACAAACCTTAAACCAACTCCTGGTAGAGATGGATGGCTTCGAATCGAACGAGGGAGTCATCCTGATAGCCGCCACGAACCGGCCCGATGTTCTCGATCCGGCGCTGCTTCGGCCCGGACGTTTCGACCGTCAGATAGTGGTCGACCAGCCCGACGTCAAGGGGCGCGAGGGTATCCTGCGGGTTCATGCCAAGAAGATCAAGATGTCCGAGGACGTGGATCTTAAAATTCTGGCCCGGGGTACGCCCGGAATGTCGGGCGCCGACCTGGCCAACCTTGTCAACGAAGCGGCCCTGCTGGCGGCACGCAAGAACCGTCCCGCGGTTACCATGATAGATTTCGAGGAGGCCAAGGATAAGGTCATGATGGGCACCGAGCGTAAATCGCTCGTAATTTCCACCGAGGAAAAGAAAACCACCGCTTTTCATGAGGCCGGCCATGCCCTCGTCTCCAAGCTCATTCCTGGTTCCGATCCGGTGCACAAGGTGACTATCATTCCCCGCGGCATGGCATTGGGGCTCACAAGCTTTTTGCCGGTCGATGAGCGCCATACTCTTTCGAAAGAATATCTCGAAACCAAGCTCGTGCATATCATGGGTGGCCGGGTGGCCGAGAAGATCAAGTTTAATCAGTTGACTACCGGCGCCGGTAACGACCTGGAACAGGCCACCAAGATCGCGCGCAAAATGGTCTGCGACTGGGGCATGTCGGAAAAGCTGGGGCCGCTGGCCCTTGGAAAAAAGAACGAAGAAATTTTCCTGGGCCGCGATTTCGCCCGCCAACGCGATTACTCCGAGGCCACTGCCATCCAGATCGACAGTGAGGTGCGCGAGATCGTCCTCAAGGCCGAGAAAAGCGCCACCGAGCTTCTCACGGCCAATGTCAAGAAGCTCGACAGGCTGGCCAAGGCGCTCCTCGAAAAGGAGATTCTCGATGGCGCCGAGATCGATGATATTCTGCGCCAGTTAGGGGAGGAAGAGCTTCTGGAGGCCAAGGGCGAGATGGTCAATCCCGGCGGCGGGGAATCGCATGGATAAGGCGGCCATCCAGAAGGGTGTCGAGCTCATACTGGAGGGGCTTGGTCTTGACAAACGCGCCGAGGGACTTAAAGACACCGCCAGTCGTGTGGCAAATTTCTATAGTGAGTTTTTCGCATCCAAGGATGAGGATCCACGGGCCCATCTGAAACTCTATCATGCCGATAATCGCGATGAAATGATCATTGCCCGCGATATCACGTTCTTCTCGATGTGCGAGCACCACCTGCTGCCGTTTTTCGGAAAGGTGCATCTCGCCTACATTCCGGAGAATAATACTATCACGGGCTTCTCGCGACTGGTGCGCGTGGTGGAGATTATATCCAGGCGGCCGCAAATCCAGGAGCGCATGACCACCGAGATCGCCGATACGATCGTGGAGGTGCTCCATCCCAAGGGTGTCCTGGTGGTGGTCGAGGCCGAACAGCTTTGCCTGACCATGCGCGGCCTGCGGCAGCCCGGCATCAGGACCATCAGCTCGGCCGTGCGCGGCGCCCTCCGCAAAGACGCGACGCGTCAGGAGGCTTTAACTCTTATAAAATCGCATTGACCAAATCACGCGAGGGATTCGTTTTGTGATGGCAGGGGAAAGAGCGGAAATCATAGACCTGGGTCGACGCCCCTTGATCATGGGGATACTCAACGTCACACCCGATTCGTTCTCCGATGGCGGGCGATTCTTTGATACCCGCCGGGCTATCGACCACGCCTTATTGATGGCCGATTCCGGCGCCGACATCATCGATATCGGTGGGGAATCGACTCGCCCCGGCTCCAAGCAGGTTCCGCTCGAGGAGGAGCTGACTCGTGTCATTCCCGTAATCAAAGAGGTCTGCCATGCGGTCGAGACTCCCGTTTCAATCGATACCACCAAGTACGAGGTCGCCCGCCAGGCTCTCGATCTGGGCGCCATCATGATTAATGACATTTCGGCCCTCCACGCCGATGAGAAGATCGGGCGGCTGGCAGCCG
>Ga0315293_10001025_pt1 | contig 26904 bp, 14 predicted proteins | sample YL17G13_20_MG_FD_203071 | JGI IMG/M metagenome (GOLD analysis project Ga0315293, IMG submission 203071) | Sediment microbial communities from Yellowstone Lake, YNP, Wyoming, USA - YL17G13_20 | ecosystem: Environmental > Aquatic > Freshwater > Lake > Sediment | place: USA: Wyoming | collected...
ACTAATACCGGTTACACCTGATACTCCCGTTTGACCGGTTACACCACTAATACCGGTTACACCTGATACTCCCGTTTGACCGGTTTCACCACTAATACCGGTTACACCTGATACTCCCGTTTGACCGGTTACACCTGATACTCCCGTTTGACCGGTTACACCACTAATACCGGTTACACCACTAATACCGGTTACACCTGATACTCCCGTTTGACCGGTTACACCACTAATACCGGTTACACCTGATACTCCCGTTTGACCGGTTTCACCACTAATACCGGTTACACCTGATACTCCCGTTTGACCTATTGAATTACTTAATACAATCTCTCTCCAGGTTATACCGTCATAATAAATAAGGCGTAACTGTATTCCTATATCGGTTGAGAGTACTGTACTAACTCCAGTAAATCCAGCACCAAAAGTGACAGTCTTTCCGGCAGTGTTATCTATATATATTAAAACAATCCAACCTTGTCTAGTAGAAGTAGTAGTCCATACCGCACTTTGGTCGGGTATAGATTTGAAAAAGTTACTATCTTCTAGATCTATAACTTGATTGCCTACAGGTATTAATCTATAACCGTCATATGTTAATAATCTAAACTCTTTATCTTCTCCCGGATCACCTTGGATGTGAATATTAATATTTACATCATTATTACTATCCAGGAATAAAGTAGCTGAATTAACTAGAGTACCCCCAGGATCTACTAATTGTTTTAATAATGTTATTAACTCCAATATGGATATATCAGCCATTTTAACCTTTATTGTTTATATAACTGGCCGGGTGAAAACCGTTGAGTCTTTAGCTCATGGGTCGTTGATCTACCCACCAGTCACTATATTCAAAATCATTACAATAAAATTTCTGTTTATTTTTAACCGCATAATCTCTGACGGCACTTTGGACTTGTATTTTCCTGTTTTTTTCAACAATATCTGGTAAATAATCGTGGCCCCCTATAAAGCTTTTAGCTATGGGATAATAGTTATCTATACACCATAACACTTTATGATATTCATGATCTTCATCGATATAAATAAAATCTACCTGTATTCGGGCACTTCTAAAGAATCTAATTGCTTGTTCTGATGGTAAGAATATAAAATTTACTTTATTTTTATATTTATCCAATCTTTGCAACATAATATTTTTACATTCATTTAACTGTTCTTGAGTATAGGTATCAGTTGGATATGCAATATAAGGATCAACAATATAAAGAGTTTCTATATTTAATGTTTCTAATATAAACTCAGCATTTGTACCATCCAATGTTCCGATTTCGATTCCAGTTAATTGTTGAGTTGGATATCGCTCTTTAATATAGTGAATCATTGCTCTATGTAATGTATCCCCCCATTTAGTTTCATACAATCTATAATCGGTTATAGCATAATTCTCATCTATAGTGGCAGGAGTACCGTACGGCTTCGGCAATAGACTATTAGTAATGGCTAATTCAGACTTAACTACGAGTTTAGTAGCTAAATTCATATTACTAGTATCACAAACTAAGTTATATACGCCGTAGTAAGCTTCGGCATTATACATATATTCATGATTTATTATTATAGTGTTCCCATTAATATCAAAACTATCATCAAGTATTTCTTTTGTTAATAAATTCGGATGTCCCTCGTCTATTGGTATGTTTAACCAATCAAATATCCTTAAAACTTTAGCTGATGTTTTAATCTTACTTATAGTTTTTGCTAAATCATCTACATGTTGAAGAGTATTTAATATCCACACTTCATCCCAGCCAGCTTCTTGTATATCCTCCGCACCTATCTTTTCTATCTCTACACCAAAATAGTTATATCTATCCCAAACCCATTGAGGATATTCTAATGGATCAATAATCTTTCTTCTACCATTATAACACCGTAATGATAATCCTACAGGACCTGCACCTATTTCTAGAATATTCTTACCTTGCAGATTATATAAATGATTCTGCTGAAATTCTATACCCATATACTTAGCACAAAATGTTTGCTTAATCTGCTCACCAATATGATTTGCATATAGTGACCAGAAATTCAACTCACTACTATTCTTCGACATATATATTTCTCCTAATACTTAGAGAGCCAATCTAAATCTGCCCTATCATTATGAATCTCATAATATGCTTTACTATTATTTATAAGATCATAGAGCATATCAAAATATTCCTCATACATATATTTTACTCTATCCATAGAAAAGTTATTGAGTGCATAAGAATAACAATCTGCCGGTCTTAATTTATCAATGTTTTGTATTGCCCAAATATAGTGATCCATTGTTCTGCATCTATAACCATTAACGCCTTGCCGTACAGTCTCACCAAATACACCCCAATCAGATGTAATAACGGGAGTACCAGAAAACCATGCTTCCACATGAACACCTTCAAATGGGGGTATATACATTGTTGGTATTATAAGTGCTTTTGCATTCTTTAGTAATTCTTTTCTAGTAGCAAGATCAGCATGACCGACATATTTTACATGAGGTCTATCTAAATTAAGGTTTTCATTGCAATGCTGGCCGGCTATAATTAAATTAGTATTTGCAAGTTCTGTTGCTTGCATTGCTATCTCTATACCTTTTCTACCTATAAGTCTACCAAGGTATAGTATATAATCATGTTTCGTATTAGAAAACTCAAAGTCATTAGGGTCAAAGTAATTAGGTATAACACAATCATAATTAGAACCGTTGTCTTGTTTATTTCTACCATAAACGTGCGCCATCCATGTATAAGACTCGAAGACTCTATATAGAGCAAATGTATCTGTATATCCTATACCACTTTCAACGGTTAGAGGAATCTGAACGGCATCTGCAATAATCTTATGGCCAAATCCATAAGGACAGAGTAGAAAATCTTTAGATGATTTTCTTATATTAATCTCTTGTATTGTATTAGTGTTAAATGTCTCTTGAGCTTTAGTAGTGTAATCTAAGTTATAAAACTTATTCATATCATCGTGTTTACCAAGAGATGTTTCCAATTCCTCTCTTGATAGTACTTGGATATTTTCATCACATATAACATCAGAACTCTCTATACCATAGAAATAAACTGTATGTCCTAAACTCTTTAACATACTACATAACTTTATTACCTTCTGGGTATAAGCGCAAGATAGTGAATCTACTTTGTTTGTTGGTGTGTGGGATAAACCCATTATATGAAATGTCTTAATCTTCCTAACACTGCTTTGAGGTTTAGCTATATTAAGAGGATTCCATACATCAGGTTCTAGTATCTTCTTAATTAATTTAGCGTAAGGACTTTGGCTCTTATAAATAAACTTCTCATTAATTATTAAATCTTTAGCATATTGTCCACTACCAAATGTGTGTAGAATATGGCAATTATTCCATATTGATCCATTATCGTCAAACCAACCAGTTACATTATCTGAGATCTCATTGTCGCATATACCAACAGGTATTAACATATCAAGCATAGGAATATATTTAGGATCATTTATAACTTCAGTAAGTAAACATGGGCCAGTATCTGCCCAATTAAAATTATCATTAGCTAACCTTGTAATAGCTAAGTCCCTACATACCTTGATAATCTCTGATTGAGGTTTAGCAATCATTACAGCTACATTATAGGCATTAGAATTCTTACAATGAGAAAAGAAACAAGATGATATACACTCATCATAAAAAGTACTGCAATCTTTTATTGACAAAGTATCTAAATCCATGAATAAGCCGCCGTATTCATATAATACGTTCCAAGCAACTAAATCTTTTAAGTGTACATTAATAAATCTATCAGCCTTATTAATAAAGGCTGGAAAAGTTTTAGCTTCTTCAACTGAATCAATACCTAAAAATGATAAGTCTGCTTTTCTAATATTTATTTTATTGGATAATAATGATAAATAAGAATTGTAAGGTATATCACCTATTACCCAAAGATTATAATCTGCATACTTATACGTATTTAAAGCACTTATTATAGATAAGTAGTAATTATAATTAAAGTTACCACTCAAAATTTGATGTATTATCATTTAACGTATATTCCCTCGCTGTTATTGCCATTATAGCACACTATATGCCCGCTTAGGCTTAGGTGGTGTTGTGTTAAGTTGCTACGTATTGAGTTGGTTGTGTTGTCACTAATATCTGCGTACAGTGCCAAGTCCATCCGGTGAGTTTAGAAAGCTTCCGGTCTCTTCCCCAGGTACACTCCAAGAGTTCACCCAGTTACCATTCAGATCAAACTTCTGTATTCTGTGATTGAAGGTGTCTGACGCATACAGGTAGTCACCATCTACATGCACGCCGGTAATACCATTGAAGCAACTGTCAGCACTTCCTTCGGTTCCCCATTTGGTCACCCAAGCTCCATCACTCGTAAACTTCTGCACCCTATTGTTCCCACTATCCGCCACATATACAAAGCCACTATCATCTATGGTCAGATCAGTTGGATACCGGAACTGTGAGTTGTTTCCTCCATAGCTACCCCATGTAAATAAAAATGTACCTAACAAATCGAACACTTGTACTCGATGATTTTCATGGTCCACTGTATACAGAAACCCTTGGTAGGCTATAGATGAGCTACTTGACGATGAGCTTGAGCTCGATGAGCTTGAGCTTGAGCTACTAGATCCGTGCCTACTTGGGTGTACTGCTATAGAAAACGGTTTGTTGAAACGAGATTCTTCACTGCCTAAACTGCCCCATTGTAGCAAATAATTTCCGGCTAACCCAAATTTCTGTACTCTATTGTTATTTACCTCTATTGTGTATAATTTACCATCATCATCAATAGTTATATCTGCCACACTATCGAAGTTACTATTTCCAGTGCCTAGACTTCCCCATTTTCTAATAAAATTTCCGGCTTTATTAAATACCTGTACTCGATTGTTTATACCACTATCACATACATATATCTCGTTATCTTTACTCATAGATATCCCTCTCGGATATCTAAATTGGGAATCGCCACTTCCTATAGAGCCCCATTGCCTTAAATACGCCCCACTAGGGCTAAAGACTTGCACTCTACAATTAAAATAATCAGTCACATATATCTCTCCGGTGTCAAAGTCGACTACCACCCCACGCGGTCCTTGAAAATTTCCGTTACCGTTTCCGGAAGTACCAAATTTCAATAAAAAACCCCCGACGCTATTAAATTTTTGAATCCTATCGTTATTATTATCGCATACAAAAATATTATTGGAACTATCGATAGATACCCCAATAGGCCGATCGAAACGCCCATTCGCCGTTCCTAAACTCCCAAATTGGAGAATATAGTGTCCGTTTTCATCATACTTAATTATCCTATTATTATATGAATCTGCAACTATAACATCGCCATTAAGATCTACAGTTATACCCATAGGCTTGTCAAAGTTATAATTACCTACTCCATAGCTACCCCATTGCAATAAAAAATCTCCAAACTCATTAAACTTTTGGATTCTAAAATTATAAGTATCTGCAACATATACTGGATTACCTATTGTATAAGAAGTTGAACTAGAACTTGATGAACTAGAAGATGAACTAGAACTACTAGAACTACTAGAACTACTAGAGCTACTAGAACTACTAGAGCTACTAGAGCTACTACTAGATGAACTAGATGAACTAGATAAACTACTACCTACAAATAGTTTACCATTAATATAAGTGCCCCCATAAAGATGACATTTATAAACGATTGCATTAAATATTTCAGTTTGAAGATCGTGTTGATCGGCTACAAGTACCCAACCAGTACCTGACCACTTAAATAACATACCCGATTCGCCGGTAGTTCCATATAACTCACCACCGTATATAACTAAAGAATATATAGATGTTTGAGATAAATGTTGATCAGCTACTTGTACCCAATTACCAACCTTATCCCATTTATATAATTTGCCGTTAGGAGAGGTACCTGCATAAAGTTCTCCTTCAGGTACGTAGCTACTACTAGAGCTACTACTTAATGAGGAACTTGAACTTGAGGAACTTGATGAGGAACTAGAGCTACTTATACTAGATATGCTTGCCGAAGAGCTAGAACTAGAACTTGAACTTGAGGAACTTGATGAGGAACTAGAGCTACTTATACTAGATATGCTTGCCGAAGAGCTAGAACTTGAACTTGAGGAACTATATTCACTAACTATCCCAACCTCTACTGTATGTGCTGTTGGTGTAGTTGTCGTTGTTCCTGATACATAAGATACAAAGATATAATATTTGGTTACTCCATTAACCGCCTTCTCCGCCCAATCCAATGGGGTGGTGAAATAATAAGACCTAAAAGCATCTGCTATCTTTAAGTTTGATAGACAATCAGCATCTGCAGTTAGGTTTACCCAACTCGCACCATTCCAATACTTCATCCGAATTGTGTATGATCCAACACCTGCAACATTATGATCTATTAATATGCGTTGAAATTGAGACGAATGACCAATATATAATCCATCACCAGCACCTATCGGAGATGGTAATAACGCACTTGCAAATGCAGTATAACTTGGAACACTTGAATCAAAGACTGTAACTATATCTGGCGTTACAACAGTGCATGGGGCGGTAACTCCCGATATAACTGGAATTACAGGTAAATTTAATGCCTGTCTATTATCAAATACATCTGTTTCATAAGTAATAACTGGAACGTCAGGTAAATTATGAGACTGAGTTCTAGGTTCAGCAAAGTAAGCATTGACAGTTAAATCCCCTGTCATGTGTAAGGTCGTGGGATTGGTGTTTCCAGTCAACGCATCAGTCCATTTTCCAAAAACATAAGTTGGATCGGCGGTTGCCGTAATTGTTGGCGTATGGCTTCCAGTAGAGTCATAAGTAGACCCACTAGGAGGAGTTACTGTTCCATGTCCATATACGTTTATAGTTAATGTATATATTGCCATAGTAACTCCTATGCTGGAAATACTGATGATATTTCATATATAACTTGTATAGATTCACCATTTGTTAAAGTTACTGGAGATGCAAGAACCTTACGAGCCATTAATACATTAACATAATAGTCAGTAAAACTTTGATAATCTCTATGTATATACATTACTAACCCTATTTCTGCAATAGTTGTATCTCCACTACTAATATTGTTGACTGTTCTTGATAGTTGTTCAAGATGTGTCAATGTCCCTGCTGTATAAGTAGCTCCCAACCTCAATGTTGCATCATAGTAAAAAGCGGCGCTGTGGATTACTTTAGCCACCAAAGCCCTGTCATCCAAAGTCTCTTCCGTGCTATCTGTTCCCACAATAATACCTCTGTTAGAGGTGGCTGCAGCACAAGCTAATCCATTAGAACTATTCCATTTACTTCCAGGATTTGCGTTTGCAAGATTAGTATCTCTGATAGAGATATATCCCTGCCCAAAACTAGTAATTGTAGTAGATGCAGACATACCAGCACCTATTAACCACGCATTATAGAAATTACGAGTCCAATTTACTGGTGGAATTGTAAAAGTTCTCTGATACCTAACCCGCAATCCTTCTTTATTTAATAATGTAATAGGCACGGCTAACACAGAACGCTCATTTAGCATCAAATAATTTGATGATGTATGTTGTGAGATCAAACCAACTTCATTAATGTTAGTTATACTGCCACCGCTAAAATTATCAAAGAACGCTGAATGATTAATTGTCCAATCCTCTCCTGATACCGTTTTAACAAAAGGTGTATTGCCTATATGATATAAATTGCCTGCAGCGTAACCATCCGTATAGACTGATAAAGCATAATCTTCAAAGCTAAAATCGCTACTTGAAGAACCAACCAAAATTCCTTGTGTATTACCTGAGTTCTCAAATGTATGAATTTCTACACCGTCATACAAATCATAGACTGATGTACCAGTCCCCCAACTTCCACTTGTTAAACGAGCATTTAAGTAACCAGCACCACCAGTAGTGCCATAATAATTAGCAGGTAGACACATATGCCAATCAGTTATTCTATTATAGTAATTCCTAGTAAATGACTTCATCTCAAACTCAACTGGTTTTTTACTATCTTGTTTGAGTTCTATATATCCAGTTGGAACTTCTGGAGTTTGCATACCTATCTTAACAACCTTAATCTTGGGATTATCTATTCTATGACCATGAACAACATTGGGTTGCCTGTCCTCTTTATGCCATAAAATATTAAGGTTCTCCCTGCCGTCATTATTTACTACTATATCTTTACCGATAGATAATCCCATATTACACCTCCTCTATTACATCACTACTAATTACTGTGACTACCTTTGATTCTATGCCTACCTTAGTTAATATGCTTATAAGTGTCTTTATCTCATTATCAATTTTAATATTAAGTGATGACTTAACATCATCAGGTATTAAGTATATTTCATTCACATGTACACTTTCACCGTTAGCTAATCTCAATGTTATATTAAATCTCTCACTTAACTTAATATCTGGTGCGTTACTATTGACATCACAAGATAATGCTTCCCTATAATTAACTACGCTTACAACCTTACCTTCTATTATATTCTTATCTTCATTAATACCATATACTATTACACCGCTACTAATTAATTTAACAATGTCATCATATATCATTTTTAATACTCCCTTACAAAGGGTGTGCCAAAGCCATGATGCTTCAGCTTATGAATGAATTTAGTACCTGTTTCCGATTAGCTATCCCCCTAATAAACTTTTAAACAAAATATTTCCGTTTCAGCGCCTAATTGGCCAGCTACTTGTACCCAACTATTACTATTATTCCATCTAAATAACCTACCCCCTGGATAAGTACCTCCATATAAGTATTTACCATAAACTGTTAATTCTCTAATACGAGTTTGACTGTTTAATTGGGGGGCTGCTTGAGTCCAGGCATTAGTACCATTCCACTTAAATAATCTACCATCTTCTCCAGTACCACCATATAGTTCATTATTAAATACTCCTAGAGTGTAAATGCAAGTTTGGGAATTTAATTGACCAGCTACTTGTACCCAACTATTTACATTATTCCATTCGAATAACAAACCATTAGGATAGGTACCACCATACAATTTACCATTAAATACACATAAAGAATAAATAAGTGTTTGACTATTTAATTGACCCGACACCTCTTCCCAAATACCTAAATCATCCCAATTACCTGCACCGTTCCACCTAAATAATCTACCACCATCTTTAGTACTACCAAATAATCTTTTCTGATAGGTAATTAGTGCCCTTATAGTATTTTGACTATTAGCTTCCTCTGCAACTGTTTTCCATATATTTATAGGATGATATGCGCAACTTAATGAAAAGGAACTACTTGAGCTCGAACTACTACTAGATGAGCTACTGCTACTAGAACTTGATGAGGAACTACTACTAGAAGAAGGTGTAGGATCTGGTGAAATATAAAGACGACCGCCAGATACAACTGCCATAAGATTAGATCCATCAGCGTCAGAGTTAACATGTCTCCAATTTTTATTTTCAGCTATACCAGTAGGATAGGTTTCAGTCCAATTTGCACCTGAATCTCTGGATATATATACTCTTCCGGGGAAGGCACCAATTATAAGATTAGATCCAGTAGCATCTGATGCGCATCTCCAATCTTTATTTTCAGCTATACCAGTAGGATAGGTTTCTGACCAATTTGCACCCGAATCCGTAGATAGATAGGCCCTTCCATTAGTTACAGTAGCCATAAGATTAGATCCAGTAGCATCAGATGCTACTGAAATCCAATTTTTATTTTCAGCTATACCCGTAGGATAGGTTTCAGTCCAATTTACGCCTGAATTTGTAGATATGTATACTCTACCCGAAAAAGAACTATATATAGCAACTATAAGTGTAGATCCATCTGCATTAGATGCTGCTGTCTGCCAGTATTTGTTAGTCACCCCTGCTGGTGTTCTTTCAGTCCAATTTGCACCCGAATTTGCCGACGTATAAAGACGCCCATTATTGACCATTGCTATAAGATTAGAACCATCATCATCAGATACTAATGTGACCCAATATTTATTTGCCCCAGCGCCAGTAGGATAGGTTTCTGACCAACTTGCTCCTGAATTTGTAGATATGTATACTCTACCAGTGTCTACCGCTACTATAAGATTAGATCCATCAGCATCAGATGCTACTGAAAGCCAATTTTTATTTTCAGCTATACCCGTAGGATAGGTTTCAGTCCAATTTGCGCCTGAATTTGTAGATATATATACTCTACCACCATCGTTAGCTGCTATAAGATTAGATCCGTCGTTATCAGATGCCGTTCGCCAAGCTCCATTAACATTTCCAGCAGGTTGCACTTCTACCCAATTAATAGACGGACCGCTAATTGATTCACTAGAACTACTACTTGAACTGGAACTAGATGAGCTACTACTAGAACTACTTGATAAGGAACTAGATGAGCTACTACTAGAACTACTTGATAAGGAACTGGAGGATGTTTCTAGAATAGCTACTTCATATGTCATACCAGTATAGCCACCACCGCAACCTAAAACTCCCCATTGAGTAATATAACCACCTGCATTAGCGCACGTCCAGATAGAACCAGTATACACAGTTACATATAAATTACCAGTAAGAGATGTTATTCCATACCAAACTTTATTACCTGTAACTAAATCAGTCCAATTTACTCCACCGTTTGTAGACTTCCAAATTGATCCCCCACTAACGGTAGCATATAAATCAGTTCCAAGAGAAGTTATTCCAATCCAATTCTTATTTCCAGCAACTAAATCAGTCCAATTTACTCCACCGTTTGTAGACTTCCAAATTGATTCACCACTAACGGTAGCATATAAATCAGTTCCAAGAGAAGTTATTCCAGCCCAATTCTTATTTCCAGCAACTAAATCAGTCCAATTTACTCCACCGTTTGTAGACTTCCAAATTGATCCAGTATAGACGCAGGCGTATAAGTCAGTTCCAAGAGAAGTTATTCCAGCCCAATCTTTATTTCCAGCAACTAAATCAGTCCAATTTACTCCGCCGTTTGTAGACTTCCAGATTGATCCACCATTTACCGTTACATATAAATCAGTTCCAAGAGAAGTTATGCCAATCCAAACTTTATTTCCAACAACTAAATCAACCCAATTTACTCCACCGTTTGTAGACTTCCAAATTGATCCACCACTAACGGTAGCATATAAATCAGTTCCAAGAGAAGTAATACCGTACCAATCTTTATTTTCAGTGACTAAATCAGTACAATTTACATCACCATTAGTAAATTTCTGTATTCTGCCATTACCAGAATCACTTACATATATCTTTTCTGTAGAATCTACGGCAATCCCCTGTGGGACTGAAAATTCACTATCACCTTCACCGTATACTCCCCATTGGGTAACATAGCTTCCGGCACTAGTAAATTTTTGAACTCTACTATTCCATTTATCTGTTACATATATATCACCCGTAGCTTTATGTACTGAAATTTGACTTGGTCCATCAAACTTTCCATTGCCGGTTCCTGAACCTCCAAAAGTATTAATATGGGCACCAACATTAGTATAAATACTAATATAATTATCTCCATATCGGGCTACGTATATATTTCCAGAAGCATCTAAAGCTATACCGTGGGGCATAGCTCCCCAAGCGATAAATATTTCGCGTATAAAATTACCTAAATGATTAAATACTTGTATTCTACTATTATCGGAATCACAAACATATATCTCGTCTAATATATCGTTAACAGCTATACCTTGGGGATATTCAAACTCACTTTCACCTGATCCCGTAGTCCCCCATTGGTGTGTATAAATACCGCTAGAATTGAAGGCCATTACGCAATCTTTAGTATCACTACCATCTGTTACATAAATATTACCATTACTATCAACAGCTATACCATATATAGAATCACTAAAATCACCGGGATCAGTTCCGCGTTGACCGAAGGTACCTTGCAGGTTTCCGTCTAAATCATATTTAGCAATAAACGAATCAGTATCTGTAATAGTTACTATATAAATATAACTCATAGCCGTGATCACCTTCTGTACTGTATCTAATTAGTCTTCCGCCCTGATCAAATAATACAAATTCTTTATAAAAACCGTACCTAAGAAAACCATGATGCTTTAGCTTATGGATGAATTAGGTACCTACTCTTTTCTTTTAAATCCTATTAATATATGGTAGTTCATGGTAGTTCACAGCTCTACAAGTGAACTACCAATGACTAAAGTCAATGGCTTTCTTTGGTAGCTCCCGTAATAATATCTAACAATATATTACTCAATATTCTTACTCCTTAGTTAAAGATACACATAAAAGACTACTTATCAGTGGTCACTATGTCGAAGGATCGTATGACGGTGCCGACTTGGAATACCTCACGGCGATCCCTTTTACTGTATTCATACGTCCCGGCACTGTTCCCCACTGACCGAACTTGCGTACGAATACGCCCGCCTTGGTGAAAACTTGGATTCTATTACTCTCACTGTCCGAAACATACACTAATCCTGCTGCATCGATTTCTATGCGCTCAGGTGCGTCCATGAGTCCATCTGCTACGCCGTAACTCCCCCATGTACGCAGGAAGTTGTTGTTTATGTCGAAGACCTGTATCCTGTTGTTACCGGTGTCGGCTACAAAGATCTCACCTTCATCCGACAGTATGACTCCGCCTGGGTACGCTAGGAGCCCGTCTGTTGAGCCGTACGTTCCAAACGAGTCTACATAGACACCATCGTAAGTGTAGATCTGTATCCTGTGGTTATAACTGTCTGCAATATACAGTAATGGTGTTAATGAATAACTACTACTTGAGCTACTAGAGTTACTACTACTCGATAAGCTAGAACTTGTACTTGAAGAACTAGAACTGCTACTACTACTTGACGATGAACTAGAACTTGATACTCGATAAATCGCTATGCCAGTTGGCAATTCAAAGTTCCCATCTCCAGATCCCAGTGTACCGAATTTTCTTATAAACCCACCCGCAGTATTAAATACTTGTACTCTATCGTTAGCTTGATCTGTTACATATATATTATCATCTTCATCAATAACTATTCTCGTGGGGTGGTAAAAACTTCCATCAGCCGTGCCCGGTGAGCCCCATTTCATAATATAGTGTCCCATAGCATCTACCTTCTGAATTCTATGATTTCCGGTATCTGCCACATAACACATTCCTAATGAGTCTATAGCTACATCTCCACAATAATTATATTGACCATTTCCGGTGCCTTCAGTCCCAAATTTGCCTAAATATAGGCCATTTTCATCAAACATTTGAATTCTATTATTATAAGAATCTGCAATATAGATCTTGCCCGGTGACATAGAGAACGAACTCGAACTAGAGCTACTACTAGAGCTAAAGCTACTTGAGCTAGAAGAACTGGAACTACTACTAGAGCTACTACTTGATGTACTACTACTAGAGCTACTACTAGAGCTAAATGAAGTAGAGCTACTACTCGAACTAGAACTACTAAACGATGTACTTGAACTGGAACTAGAGCTACTACTAAATGATGTAGAGGAACTAGAACTAGATGAGCTACTAGTACTACTGGAACTGGAACTAGAACTACTAAACGAAGTACTAGAACTAGATGAACTAGAAGAACTAAATGATGTACTGGAGCTACTACTACTAGAACTACTAAATGATGTACTGGAGCTACTGCTAGAGCTACTACTAAATGATATAGATGAACTAGAACTACTATTAGAGCTACTGCTAAAAGAGCTAGAGGATAAACTAGAGCTACTAAAACTACTACTTGAGCTAGAGCTACTAATAGAGCTGGTACTAGAGCTACTAGAACTACTAGAGCTACTACTTAATGAACTGGATATATATTCTACACCTATAGTATCTAATATTTCTCCTGCAAAAGCATAGAAAGGTAGATCTCTAAATCTTACTTTATAATGATGATCACCTAGAGTATCTACATCTCTTTCACTAGAGAACACAATAACATCTCTATATTTATCTAATAACAATCTAGGTTCTATAGCAGAAGTAGGTACTTCTATATGATAAGGATCATCAAAAGTTATACCATGATCTCTAGATACTCTACCCCATAATTCATGATGATACTCACCTACTACCATAAAATGTTCTGAGGGTAAATCTAAGAAAGTTATACCTGTATAGGGTGTATTAGGTGTAGATGGTACTAAGTTATTTAATCCACCTAATACTATAGGTATACTCCAAGTAACTCCATTATTATCAGAGTAAGAGTATTTAGCAGTTTCTCCTTCTATCCATCCTACAAATACTCTATTTAGGTGTTTACAAGAGGTAATTTGTAGAGGAGTTGTAGTAGGATTATATATAAGAGTTTGGGCTACAAAATTATCTACTTCTGTAGTAAATACAATAGGCAATTTATTATCCTTTTAGACAAAACAGGCTACACCTGTAAAGCCATTTGGAAGAGTTGTTATACCAGGTAAGGAAGCATTATTAATTAGAGTATTAGGTGGTGTTAAAGTAATTCCTCCATCAAAAGAGTTTGCATATTTTATGTTAGTTCCATCTACCCATACTAGCCATAGTTTACCACTTTGATCTACTAGATCTGGATGAGTCCCATTTACTAGAATTTCTACTGTATCCCAACCAACAGCTCCGTACTCATATGTTCTTTTATATAGAGTACCGCTTACATCTGTTGTATTAACTTTACATCCTATACCTGTACTAGAAGCTTCTGTAATATTAACTTTACATCCAGTACCTATACTAGTAGCTGTAGTAGATAAACCATTATCTAGTGTATAACCTGCACCTTTTTGTTGTATAACAAACGTAGTAACTGGACCTCTTGTATTTGGAAAAATGTTAGCTACGCCAGTAACTACTATAGTACCATTACTAGCCCCTGCTTGAGTTATAGTTAATACATCACCTATAGCATAATCAGTTCCCCCATTACTAAGAGTAACAGTTTTTAGTTGCCATGCTGTAGATAATCCACTACCTATATAATATCCTGTACCGCTTTGTTGTACAACAAATGTAGCAACTGGACCTTTTACATCTGGTAGAACTGCGGATACACTAGTTACTACTATAGTACCATTACTAGCTCCAGCTTGAGTTATAGTTAATATATCTCCTACTGCATAATCAGTGCCTCCATTACTAAGAGTAACAGTTTTTAGTTGGCCCGTAGTACCGCCATCAACTACAGATACGTATACTAGAACTACCGTATCTTGAGAGATAGTACTAGTTGGTTGTCTTTCAGAAGATGTTACGCTTGTAGCCATTGTAGAGTAACTCCTTTAATCTAATTGAGGTATATTTACCTCATCATCCCCATATGTAATCCTACTCATCTCATTACCATATCTTCTACCATTTATTACAACTACATGCTCATTAACTTGATCTAAAAATGAGAGTAGATTACCGCCGCCTGTATAGATATCTTCAAAATAATAGTCGTAATAGTAATCTAAAATAAAGGGCCACTCATGTACAGTATAGGTTTTGATGTGAGCTGGTTTCATATCAGTAATCATTTTTTGGATAAGGGGATAATCTTTTATATTCCATACTACTACATCAACAGTATTTCTCCTACCATACCTAGATTCTAGGATAGCTCCATATATAAGATCACCATTATTATATACTATATCCTCTGGAGGATATACATTTATCTCAGTATATTCTGATAATATCCTAAAAGTTCTATCAGTATCTACTATATACCACTCAAAATTAGTAGTAATTACTTTCCTTACAGCATTACTTGTTGATGTGTTACCCGTTAATGTATATCCAGCATTAGTAAAAGCTAATCTTAAAGGTGCACTTATAGTACTATTAGCTACATTATTTAGATCTGCAATTAGAGTAGGTGTAGTAATAGGATCTAAACTAAATAGTTTGTTATGTATAGTATAACCTAGAGATTGGCCATTATCTTTAAGAATAGTACCTTTATTACCTACTACATAACCCATTTTACTATTCTTACTAATCCATAAACCAGAGAAATCTACTCCTGTACTTTGAGTAGTTTCAGTAAACCAATTAACTCCTCTATCTATAGACTTGTATATAGTACCACTTTCACCTACTATTCTTATAGTATAACCATCTGGTGTTACGTGGATATCATATAAATGTTTAGTAGTAGGTTTTTTAAAGGTCCAAGTGACTCCAGAATCTATAGAATATCCTACCCAACCAGATTCTCCACATATCCACACCTCTGTAGCAGATACGGCAAATACGCCTCTCCAATTCCTATTGGGAGCGGGAGTATTTACATCAAACCAAGCAGCTCCTGTATACTTACAAACTACATTAGTATTACCTACCGTATATACATTACTACCATCATAACCGTGTATAGCGTAAAGATTCCAACCAGTTCCAGAAGCTTGAGGTGCCCAAGCAATTCCATTCCAGTATTTTATTAGTCCACCATCGCCTACAGCCCAAACTTTACTATCGGTATATGACCAGATACTATTAAATACAGCACCTACTTCATTTCTAGATAATATCCATCCTGTTTGTGTATTATATTTAAATACTTTACCAATACCTGCTGCGTTATCTTCTCCACAGAACCAAGTATTTTGTTTATTATTAGCGTGTACTCCATTTAAGGTAGTAGCAGTTAAAGCGGGTACTGTGAGTGCTGGTGTCTCATCTATCCAGTGATGGTCATAATTAGTATTTCTAAATACTTTAGCTACATCTGCTACAGGTCCAGGTATAATATTAGTTCCACATATCCATACATCAGACATTTGAGTAGCAAATACATCTTTTATAGTTATATTATCTAATATAGGACTAGCGATACTATTCCATACATAATTACCTGTTTGTACAACTACAGTAGCTCCTAATACATGTTCTCCTAATATCCATCCCGCATATTTATAGTGTTCTAATAAATAAGGAGAGATGCCAGTTGCTACTTGGATTACTCTTCTCATACCAAATGCAGTAGATCCATATAGAGTAAATGCTTCTAATAATATTTTTAGGTAGAATCTATAATCATCCCATCCCCATTGTAAATTTGTTTTTAGGGATAGATCAAATAATTCTCCAAAATTCTTATATAATGCGGTATCTCTAGCCTCATCTATACCCATATCTAATATAGTTAGATCAACCTCATTATCTACATCAGTAAGTATATCTGCAAACATAGATATTAAGTAGTATAGATTAGTATTAAGTGCTCCTTTAGGATAGTAGTCAGAGAGCCAGCCTAACATTTGATCTCTAATTTCTGAGTTAGATACTGCTACATTAGTTGTATAACTTATAGGCATTTTAATATAATCCTAGTTAGATGTAATAATTAACTATTATGGTTCCTGGTTTAGCAAATTCAAATTTTTGTATTTTTAAGTTACTTGTATCAGTTCTCGTATCATTGCCTTCTAACATATCTGGACCATCTGTTATACCGGATATTTCTCTAGTTACTGTAAAAGTGCAAGGAGGTATAGTACTTGTACTAGTTAAGGGTAATACAACTGAGTCTACTCCTGTAACAGCTTCAGCTATAGCTACTATATCGGATTGTTGTATCTCATTACCTAATGGTAAAGCATCTATAAAAGAGGTAACATTACCATTTACATAATTAGCAACAATAGTGGGATCATATCCTGATAATACTTCTATCATCATAGTTATATTAACAGTAGCTTCATAACATAATTTAGCTATAACTTCTACTCCTACTATATGACTTTTATTATCGTTTATTATACCTTGAGCTGTATTAATTACATCTCCATACCCATAAGTAACTACTATAGGATTTCCCGCAGTTCTATTAGTAATCCACACTACTTTATCATTACTATATATAGATCTCTCATATACACCGCTATCTCTTAAAAATTTATAATCATAATCTGGTACTAATAAATTACCGTTTTCTGTTATAGCTGCTACATATTTTACTGGTTGTTGGATCATATTATGATATACTTCTCCGCTAGTATAATTATATGTATCGGTAACTTCAGTAAAACTAGAAGTAGCTATCCATACATCAGCTCCACCACCATCTTTAACTCTTACCATTTCAGTATCATTAGGATCTATAACTATAGTAGATTGTACACCATCTATAGCTTCTACTAATATTTCATATCCATCTTTTGTACCTACATTAGATCCCATAAGAACGGATAATCCTCTAGCTCTAAGATCTGCATCCGATTCCTCATCTGTACCGCCTACTGTAGCTGTTTTATTAATAATATTCATAGTTAAAGTAGAGGGAATAATATCTAATAGAGTATAAGCCCCTACATTACTACTTATACCTATTTCTACTGCTTGCATAGGAGCACTTACTTCATATACATCATCTATAGGATTATAATAAGTATTTATAGCAACTACTAACATAACTACAGACTCAGTAGTAACAAATTCTTTAGCATCCTGAGTTAAGGACATATTAGTTCTAACTAAAGTACCCGCAGGTATAAGTATATCAGCTGCTGGAGCAATAGGTGTTCTAAACCAAACAGTACCAGTAGCTTTTGTACCTAATCTCCTATATAGAGCATAGTTAGCTAATAACCTCTCTAAGTGACTACCTACTGCTTGAGAAATAGATTGAGCTTGTTGAGCTACTAATACTTGAGTATATAAACTTGCTATTTCTCCTGCTGGCACATCTACTAATAAATCTCTTATAAAAGTACCTACTGTTACATTAGCGTTAGGTTGGCGACTTAAAATGGAGGCAATCAGGCTTTGGGCAACTTCACTAAAACTTTTAATACCCGAACTGTTTCCCATTTATTTCACCTACTTTCTTTTAGTTATACACTAAATACTAAATCTTTACCACTTTCTGTAGTTATATAAAGATTAACGTTAAGTGTTCTTTCGTCAATAAATTTAACCTCGATTTGGTTTAGTTCATATATTCTTTCATCATCAGTTAGAGTTTGAGTTAGAGCTATCTGTAGATCTTGCCTACCTTTCAAACCTGCTAAAGCTACTCCAACTTCTCTTTCAATAATCCTTTTTACAGATTCAAAAGAGGATGTAGCGTTGGCTACTGAGCTATATATAGAGGTACCATACTCAGGATGGAAAGTACTATCACCTAATTCTGTTAATACTGCTTTTAAACAGAGCTCTTGTAATAATGGTAGATTTATAACTTGTATAATATTACCATCTACTTCGCTCCAAAGAAGATCGTAATAGTAATTACTACCTAAACACTTTGGACAAGCGGTAGGATTAGTCTTGTAATCGTTATTATAACGATCTAAGTGATTGCAAATAACTCGTTGCCCTAAGTCGTATGTCATAATATTTTCTCTTTACAGTTCGTTTTAAGCCGTTTGTATTAAGCTCTATATATAAATATCTAAAAACTATTTAGAAGAGGTTTATAAGAGGCTATAGGCCTTTTAAACCGTATTGTAGAGGTAGATTTTAGTTACCATCTATGTGAATAGAAGAGGATTCTGTTTTTCCTATTATAGAGTTACTAGAAGGGGATTGAGTAATTAAACCAGACTTTAATATTTCCGCAGCAAAAGCTGTACCTGGTAAAGTAGGTTCTATTGGATTAAAAGATATTTTACAAACCCCGGCACCCACTACTTCAGATATTTTATTAGAAACATGTTTCCAGGCTATATCCTCTATAAAAGATCTTAAACTTGGATTACCTTCATACTCTCTTACATTATCTTTATCTAGTGTTACGGGTTTATAATCTTTGTCGGGTAATCCTATTTGTAGTTTTTCTTTAGAATATATTTGGGATCTTTCGCTTAGAGTAGCAAATAATTTGTTAGTTTCTAGGTTTAGTTCATTGCATTGTAAATCTACAGTTCCATCAGGATCTATATTAAGGAATACAGATTCTTGGACTTGTAATTTCATAGCCCCATCTCTATATATCTTTACTCTTAATCTAGCTGCTTTATCTCCTTTACCTTCTTCTCTTCCTAATTGAGTATCTACTACAGCTGATAGATCCTGATTAACCCTAAGCTCCATTATTGGAAGTTCTTCCGGATCTTGTATTCTATCTAATCCTTTATCTAATAATTTTATAAGATCATTTTTAGCAATATTATTTATAATTTCATTAGGTAAAGTTGTTATATCAAAATAAGTTTTCTTAAAGCCAGGTAGTTGTTCTCCTAACCAACCTTTCATTAAACTTTTTATACCACTTTCTGCGCCTTTTAATGCTAGATCGTATACCCAGTTAGTAGCTTTTTTTCTTAATAATGCTACATTCTCACTTATATATGTTCTAGATTTATTATATATAAATTGTTGGAAAGATTGTGTTAATAATCCTGGTAAATATTCTGTTATATAAGTAGTAATGTTATCGTTAAGGGCTTTTAGTACAAGTTTTCTCTCATCATCTGATATTCTACCCATACCCTCAGTTAACATATAATGATTTAAGTTTGTATTTATCCAACCATCTAAATATCCTTTTAGAGTTACTATAAGAGAATTACCTATAATACCTGGTATATCTGACGTAGTGCTGGCTGGGATATCTCCTGTTTTTACATAAGTAGTTAATAATTCTTTCCATAGATTAGTGCCTTGAGTTACAAAGAAATCTGATATATCTGGTTGATAAGTAGGACCTAATTCATTATATAGATACCTTCTAAAATATGATCTTATATCTTGTTGTGCTGATTTATTTTTTATATATACACCTAAAACATTTGTATCTGCTTTAGTATATATACCTCTTAATACAGAACTTAATAATAGATCTGCCTGCATTGCTGCCCAAGCAGCTCCTTCTCCTGCTGCTACTGATCCTCTTACTAATATAAGTTTACTAGAGTTTTTATTTTCTGCGCATACTTCACAATAAGTAGGACAAGAGTATACATCTTTACCATCTATTTTTGTTGAATTAGCTGGATATCTAGTTTGGCAGGTAGGACAAAAACAAGCTTGATCATGTTGTTCTCCCATTATAAGATCTAGAGTCCAAGGAGATTTAGAATATTGTTCTGAATAAGATCTAAGATCATCATAATAAGGAATTATACGAATAGCTAAACCAGCTTTCCTCCATATCTCTTGACCAGGATTTAGATTAGCTAATTCTGTTAATTGTTTAGATTTATAAGCTTGAGTCCAAGAACCTATAATAACTGGTTCTCCTGATGGACCTGTAGATAATACAGCTACAACAGAACCTTTCATAGGAACAGATGTAACTCCTATAGGCTCTATAAATTTAACAGAATCTCTACCTCCTGGACCATCTAACCATTTTATACTAACTGATCTAGCATATGTAAAATAAATATCCCTACTTTTTCCGCCAGTAGGAGTATTACCTGGATAAGATATATCATCTAAACTTATATCTTCTATTATTCCCCATCTAAGATAGGCTGATGGTTTTGAGGGTAAACCGTCCATAAATGTATCTGCGTGCATAATTAATCCCTAGTTGTCCTTAATATTAACTTAGGCCAAAAGTCTGTAACTACAATAAATCCTAAATCATTAGCGGTTTGAGTTATACTGTTTAATAAGGATAAATCTTTAGTAACAGTCGAATTATCTGAATATTTTAACAAAATAAATATATTATAAGGAGGTAAAAAGCTTAAAGGTTTGTTATTTGCATCTTTAATAGGAGTTTGTAATGTAAATTGTAGCCCTTTCTTTTTAGCATTGGCGCCAAAATAACTAGTTTTAACGTTATCGTTAAATTTATTCTCAAAAGCTACAAATTTCCACCAAACTAGCGATTTCATATAATCTGTTCCTTGAGTAGATGAAGAATCGTTTATAGAGGATTTAGGTCTAGAACTAGAAACATTAGGTTGGTTAGTTGATTGATTACCTTGTTGATTAGTACCGAAGTTTGGTTTTGTTACTCCAGATGTAACAGAATCTGTAGTTTGAGTTACCCTACCCGCACTATCTAAACCAGTACCCATACCATAATCTATAGGTGTCCAAGCTTCCCAAGGTCTTCTTACATACTTTAATCCTAATGTAGTAGTAGCTCTAGAACCATATTGTATATGTGTTTCTATAGAAGATATATAACCTACGGCATTTAACCAAGGAATAAATACATTCCTTGCTGGTTGTAATTCCGGTCTTAGTACAATAGTTACCGTACCGGTAATTAAATTAGAGTTAATTCTCCGCATCATAGATCTGGAAAAAGCTTGGCAAGCGTTATAATCTTTTAAGTTTGGATTCTTTATAGCAATACCTCTTATACCAAACCTGCCTACCATATCTATAGATTCAAAAGCTTGAGAATATAGGGCACCTGGAACATTTGCGTTATAATCTGCTTCACCTGTAGCTTCTACCCAAGTAATTACTTCTCTATCAGAAAAAGTAAAAGACCAAGATAGTACATCTTCTTTTTGTAATACAAATATAGGTGAAAATACTGAATGATAAGCCCATATAGGATGGAACCATACTTTACCATCAGAATCTGCATAACACTCAGTATTAGTAGTTTTACATACAGTATTAACTACATCTCTCCTAGTAATAGTTTCTGATTGATATGCTGGCCAGTTTTGTCTAAAATATATTCTATAAGCTTCATATATCGGTTCATCTGATACTTGCTCTAAAACAGGACTTACTATAAGTTTGTCAGGTAACATCTCTGCATGTAATTTATTAGGATCAGTACCCATACCATATACTGGTAATTTAAAATCGCTAGTTAACTTAAAATTACCTACCCCTGTATAAGTATTATAGGTTTTAGCTAATTTATCAGCGTCTATCCAACCCTCTAAATTATCATCAGTAGTTACATGGTATCTACCATTACTAATATTTGAATCATGTATAGTAACTTTAGTACCTGGATATACTATAGCTTGTTGACCACTCCTTGGAACTGAAACATTTCCAGTAGGGTTAGTATATAAATTAGTACTAGTCTTTACATCTCCACCATAGCCGCCCATAAATATGTTTTTTATAATATCTTCAGCATTCATACCGGCAAATTTTATAGTATAAATAGGTATATCAGATTTATATGAATCTCCCCATACATCCTGTCCCCATAAGTTCAAACTAGGATTAACATTTAATCTACTATAATCTAACCAACAGGTAACGTCTTTACCTGTAATATTTATAGACCATTCTGCTCCTTGTTGTTGGTTAACAACATCTGCTATATAACCTGTAAATATAGGTCTGGCATACGCATACATAGTTTTATTATCTGCTGTGAGTGTTTGAGATTCATTAATAGTAGCTCCCGTATCTTTATCTATTGTTATTCGATTACCGCCATTTAGTTTTTCTAAAACTGTAGATTGATCGGAAACTTGTTGATTTTCTTTTCCTACTGGTTTAGTTTCTCCTGGTTTTAATACTTCAGTGTATCCATATTTTTGTAATACATCATAAGAAAATCTATTTATAGCGTATACTTTAAATTTTTGCATAGGTTCTATAAGTGGTTCACCTAGATCTTCTGCAAAAAATCGCTCACTATCATCTTTATTTATAATATCACTTGGCGTACCTTTAAACCATTCTACTATAAAATATAAATTATCTAGTTTTATAGCTCCCGCATCCGTAGAATTTGCTTTACGTAATTTACCTCTATACCATAAAGTTTTTTTCTTAGATAGATACCATACCCAAGAACCCTCTATATATCTACCAGTTTTATAATGAAATCTCTCCCATAATAGAGTACCATCATCCATTTTCTTTTGGACTAACGGATTTTGTAAAGTTATAGTACAAGAACCTGGAGCTGTACTTTCAGTATTAATTCTACTTCTAATACTTTGTATATTACTTAACCTAATAAAATCTTCCGCTATAAACGTATTAGGATCACTACTAGTAGCTCCATAACTTTGAGCTATACCTCCCGGAAAAGCTTTACCCATTTTTGGTATAGCTGCCGTATTAACATCTGTACCTAATAAATTACTCCAATCTTTATCTAAACTTCTACCTGTATATATATCTATCCAAGTAACTACATATTGTTCTCTAGGTAGTGAAATATCTTGATATGTACTAGGTAGTGGAACACTAACAACCCAACCTTTTTTCTCTTCAGGTAGAAAGTTAGATTTTAATGTTTCTACTGTAGTAGTACTTGAACCTACCTTATTAAATAGGTTTTTTTCTGCTATTATATCTACATATTCTTTTAATGTTTTATCTGCCATATAAATTTAATTTGATATAGTTGATGTATTGTTTAAGAGGTTTCCCATAACAGATTTAAGTATTTCATCATCGCATTTACCTTCTTTAATAGCGTCTCCTCTATAAGTATGTAATAGATTTGCTGTACTAGTATCGTAATTAGAGGTATAAGCTTTAAATTCCATAGTATAATTCCACATCCAAGGTGAATCTTCTGATTCATTAAACTCAAATCTTGTTAAATATCCTTCATAAGCATCCGCTCTATATAGAAATTTTAATGCAAGTTGTTTTAATTGAGTATCTACATCGGCTGTTATTTTAGTGAGATCTGCCCCCATTCCTTGTAATTGTTTTTGAGGTTCTTCGTAAAAAACTCTTAATTTAGCTAATGCTTTGTATGCTGGAGTAGTATAAGGCGAGGTATCGTTTAAAATACGTATTAGTTTGCTCTGCATAATACTACCCTCTGTTCCCTTGGCTAGGGCAGCTGCAGCTATTAATTCATGCGCTTCATATTCTTTCCAAGGATTTATATATCCAGTTACTCCAGAATAGGATATAACTATAGGTTCATATCCCCAATGCTGAAATACCCAACCTGTGTTAGTTTGTACTTGTTGCATAACTTTAGCTTGTCTTATAGATATTCTTTGAGGATTAATATATAAAGAAACTCTAGAGGTAGTATCTAAGATCCTGTAGATAATTATAGGTTCTACACTAGATTTTATGTTTTGTTTAAATACTAAAGGATCATTAAATGTTAAAGCCATTATATTAACCTATGCTCTATAATATTGACTACGTTCATAACCGTTATATGTTAAAACGTCTTCCATTTTTTCTACTGTTAAAAGTACGTTTTGGCCATCAGCTCGTAAATTAAGCGTATTTATAACTACTGCTGTACCTGTTTGTTCTTTCGGTAATGCTGAAGTAGGAGCTCCTGGTTTTGTTTCTTGAGATTTAGTTCCTGGTGATTCTATTTCTTTAGTTGGAATAGGTACTTTAAATCCTTGTTTTTCCCATTCTCTTAATTTATTCATACCTTCTAAAAGTTCTTTACTCAGATTTAACCCTTTTTGGAATTCAGGATCTGATTCCTTATACTTCATAATATCAAGAAAAGTACTAGTAGGAACAGTAACATTACCTACTTGAATTCCTTTACGAGCAGCCGATATATCATGAACGTCAGTATCTATAGTAGGACCAAAAGTTTCGCTAAGACCAGAACTCATATCCTTAGCTATATCCCTTGTACGTTTAGTATTAAACCCTAATCTAGAAAGCATCAAGTCAGCAGCTATTTTTGGGTCTATCAAAGCTTCGGGAGGTACTTGCGATTCACCCAAAAATCGAATAAGTTTCTCCCACCAAGATGCTTCTTCTGTCCTACTAGGTATTTTTTCAAGACGTTTAGGTAACTCACTTTCTACACTTTCTTTATAAACCCGCCCAGCACCTTCTGCATAATCTCGGTCCATTATAGTTCTATAAGTAGAACCTTTCCAAAATTCTATACCTTTTAGAATACCCATAGTAGCTGCCGCTATATCACTTAAATGTTTTATACTACCGCTATAATACTCTGCAGCAGTTAAAACACCTTGGCCAGTCATCTTAGCTTGATCTTCTAATATTTTGGTGATTTGATCTGTTGCTCCTGCCCCTTGGGCAGCTTTTAAGTTACTTTCAAGGGCTTTTCCATAGATATCTATTTCCCCTCTTTTATAACGTAAAGTCTCTTCTGCTAAAACAGCCCCGATTATCCCTGGTAAAACTTGTTGTAACCATGATTCTTTAAGTATGTCGCCGCCAGTTACCTTAATACCGGCTTCTGCGCCAGCTACAGGGCCGCTGAATAAATCTTTAGCAGCCATGGATTGTAGAAATCCCCCAGCCTCGAAGGCACTTACTCCACCTTGTTTGCGCATCAATTGTTCTGCTGCTACTCCAGAATTAATATCTTTTTCACTAAATCCTAAACGAGTGCCTAACTCGTTACCGTTTTTCTGTAATTGAGTAGTTATATCTACCACCCTTTTAGCTATTTGATCTGCTCCCTCTAGTCCAGCAGTAAATGCCTTATATATCTGATCTGGTGATAACATTTGCCATAATGTAGCCCATTGTTGAGGTGTAGTTTCTGTTCTAGCTTGCATCCTAGCTTGTATTATATCATACGTCATACCTAAATTCTTAAATTCATCTGTTCCCTTTTTAGTTTCCTCAGTTAATGTTTTCATTTGTATAGCTACATCATCTAATTTAACACCAAATTTACTATATTGTTGTAATACTGTAGTTATTATGGTTGCTTGTTCATTTAGTGGTAAATTTATCATAGGAGATAGTTGGCCAAATTTAGCTATAGATTCATATATAGCATCTGAATCCATTTGTAAATTTGTAGCCATAGAATGAAATACAGATTGTATCTGTTGTGGATTAAATCCCATCATACCTTCCATCACAAAAGCTGTTTCTGCAAACTTCCTCATTTTACCTATAGATTCTTCTGCACTACCAGTCATTTCTCTAGTAGCTAATATACCAGATTTAGCCATAGCATCGAATATAGAAGTGATTTCTTTATCCGTTCTTCTTAAAGATTCTCTAGCCCAACCAGCTATTTCCATATACTGATCTTTAGCTGCGTTCCCGTGAGTTTGAGCCCATTCTTGTATAGCTCC